>ERZ773210.1724-NODE-1724-length-20301-cov-4.640126_pt1 | contig 20301 bp, 23 predicted proteins | sample MGYA00580528_ERZ773210 | MGnify/ENA primary metagenome ERZ773210 (study PRJEB29015, sample SAMEA2737769) | human gut metagenome | biome: human gut; feature: human-associated habitat; material: faeces | place: China | collected 2012 ...
TTCACGGAACCCATAGACTGTCTAGGGGTTTTATAGTATACAATAAAAAGTACATAATTAAATGTACCTCATATCTAACTTTAAATGCGCTGCAGGTGGGAAGGGTGCATGTTTATTTAAAGTTATAATTTAGATAGTGTATAGTAATAAAAAAAAGAGCTCAATCGAGCCCTTCTCTAATTCAATAATTCTATTATTTTCCAAAATATCTATCTAATAAACCTTTTAATGCTTTACCATGTCTAGCTTCATCTCTAGCCATTTCATGAACAGTATCATGAATTGCATCTAAGTTATTCTTTTTAGCACATGTAGCAAGTTCAACTTTACCAGCAGTAGCTCCAAATTCACAATCAACACGCCAAGCTAAATTATCTTTAGTTGTTGCTTTCATATTTGGTTCTAAATCTTCTCCTAACATTTCAGCAAATTTAGCTGCATGTTCTGCTTCTTCATAAGCAGCTTTTTCCCAATATAAACCAATTTCAGGATAACCTTCTCTATGAGCAATTCTTGCCATACATAAATACATACCAACTTCTGAACATTCACCTTCAAAGTTTGCTTTTAATTGATCAAAGATATATTTTTTATCTTCATCACTAATATCAGGATTATTTTTTACAGTTTTAGCGTAAATACCATATTCATGTTCTGCTGCTAATTTCATTTCACCTTTTACTTCTTCAAACATGTCAGCCCCTACATGACATACTGGACATTCAGCTGGTGCTGCATCTCCTTCATAAACATATCCACATACTTTACATACAAATTTAGCCATATTTCTTTTCTCCTTTTCTATATTCCCTTGTTAGGAATGATTACTACTTAAGTATAACATATTATTTTCTTATGTCAATGGTTTTAAACTCATAATTTGTATCTTCCTTTATTATAATACAAAAAAAGATGCTAAGCATCTTTCAAACAATTTAGATTATTTATATCTAGACGGTTTAGTATTATAGACTTTTTTACCATTTATAGATAATTTTTTATCAAGACATTTTCTTAATAATGATCTTTGCTCTTTTATCTCTAAGGGTTCTTGTTTTCTCTTTAAAGTCGTTCCAAGAGGAACAATAAATGCATTTTTCGTTGGATATACACAATTCATTTTTACCTCACCTTTACTTTTCTGAAATAAAATATTTCTTCTTTCTAATTTAGATAACTCGATAATAATGTATTATTAAATCTACAATGAAATTTATTTTTCATATTAAACTTATAATCTTTTTTCAAAAAATAAATTCGTTATTCCTTTCTTTTTCCCCCAATAAACACATAATCCTATTTGTAAAATTTCTATAATATAAGAACTAATATCTACTACTGTTTCGTCAAATAATTCTTTACTAATAGTCGTATCTAAAAACATAAATAACACATTTAAAATAAGCAAATACATAATCTTTTTTTCTAATTTTATTTTATCATTTTTTAAAACCAAAAAGATATATAATGTCCATATAAGATTTGGTCCTAAAAAAAATAAATATTTAAAAAGCATACTCATCATTTTTTCTCCTTTTATAGTTTTTAACTAAAATATTTTTGATAAATACTTATCTCATATTTTAACTTTAAATATAATATTTTGCAAAAAAAAAAGATGCCTAAGCATCTCTTGATTGAATTAATAAAATATTTCCACTATTTTCAATAATAGCGTATTCACCTTTGACTTCATTAGAAACACAAAGAGGATCTTCTCTTTTTAAAAGGTAATGATCTAAAGTATATTCTGCTTGTTTAATAGATAAACTACTTTCATTCAAGGCAAATAAAGAAAAATAATAATAATCCTTATTTTCTATATGATGAATACCTGGTTTTAATAATTGAATACAGTTTTGTTGATCAATAACTTTTAACTTTATATCTTGATATTTTTCTAATAAACACATCACTGCAAAGAAATGATCGAGACGTCCTCCTGTTGCACCATAGATTTCAATTTCATCATAGCCTTTTGATAAAAGATAATCAATAGCAGCATGAGTATCTGTCACATCTTTTCTTTCCGGTAAAATTTGAATATTTAAATTTTCTAATGTCTGTCTATTTTGTAAGGAATCAAAATCACCGATGGCAAACTTTGGTGTAATTCCTTGTTTCAATAATTCTTCCACACCATGATCTACCCCAATATATTCTCTGTCTTGAGGAAGTATCATCTTTTCTAAATGTGTGGCACATAACGCTATTTTCATTTTAAAGAAGCAATCCTTTGTGAACAATCTTCACTATTAAAAACATAGCTTCCAGCAACAAGAACATCAACACCTGCTTCTTTACATTGTTTTCCTGTTGATTCGTTGATTCCACCATCAACTTCAATGAGATAATTGTAATTATTATCTTTTCTTCTTGAAGCTAAATCTTTGATTTTATCTAGGGCAATTTCTTTAAAGGATTGTCCACCAAAGCCTGGTTCAACCGACATAACTAAAGCAACATCTAGTAAGGCTAAATAATCATTGATGGCATCAACAGGTGTATTTGGTTTAATACTGATTCCTACTTGAACATTTTGTTCTTTGATATGAGAAATAAGTTGAAGTGTTTCTTCTTTGTTTTCCATAGCTTCTATATGGAAAACAATAAGATTTGCCCCACTTTTAATAAATTCATCACAATATTTTTGTGGATCACTAATCATTAAATGAACATCTAAAAATAAGTTTGTAACTTTTGAGACATCTTTTAAAATACTATATCCAAAAGAAATATTTGGAACAAAATGACCATCCATAACATCATAATGAAGCCAATCAGCTTGTCCTTTTTCTATTTTTTCAATATCTTCTTTTAAATGTGCAAAATTTGCGGATAACACTGAGGGTGCAACTTTAACCATATTTTTTCTCCTTCTTTTCTTTTAATTCTTTAAGCATTATTAAATAATGTTCATAACGTTCTTTAGAAATCTTTCCTTGTTCAACAGCTTCTTTTACAGCACAATGAGGTTCACTATCATGGAGACAACCTCTAAACTTACAATCATAAGCAAGTTCATCAAAATCATGATAAGCTCTCGCTGCTTCTGTTGGTTCCATTTCTAATTCTAATGATGAAAATCCAGGTGTATCACCCACATAACCATCATACATCTTTAAAAGTTCAACATGTCGCGTCGTATGTTTTCCTCTTCCTAAAGCTTTAGAAATTTGATTTGTTTCTAGATTAAGTGAAATATCTAAAGCATTCAATAAACTTGATTTACCGACACCACTTTGTCCTGTAATCACAGTTACCTTATCTTTAAAGATATCTTTAATTTCTTCAATTCCTTTTCCTTGTTTAGAACTTGTTTCAATAACTTTATATCCAGCATTTCTATATTCATCAATATACTGGTGAATATGATCATCACTTTCAAGATCCATCTTTGAAATCACAATAATTGGTTCAATATCATAATATTCTATCAATAATAGAAACTTATCTAAAAGTGTTGTTGAAAAATCTGGTTCTTTTCTTGAAAATACCAGTAATGCTTGATCTACGTTGGCAACAGGTGGTCTTTTCAAAACGTTTTTTCTTTCAAGAATCTTCAAAAGATAACCGTCATCGTGACTTCCACTTTGAAATTCCACAAAATCTCCAACAACTGGTTTTATATCATCTTTTCTAAATTTTCCACGAGCTCTACATTGATGAATGGTTTTTCCATCATCAATGTAATAAAAACCCGCAAGTGCTTTTATAATTCTTCCTTTTTCATTAGTCTTCATAATAGTAAATTGTAATTTCCGTTTGTTTTTTTGTAACTTTTGTTCCTGCATCAATACTTTGTTTATAAACAGCACCGATGTATCTTTCATCACCGCTACCATCTTCTGGGAATTGTTCCCCAACCATTGAAACAACAAAACCTAAGTTTGAAAGATTTGTCTTTGCACTATCTGGTGATAAACCAATAACCGATGGTACTGTTTGACTATAACCTGTTGAAACAGTTAAAGTAATATTTCTATTTTTTTCTGATGGGTCTACTTTATAACCACTGGCAAGGTTTTGATCAATAACTGTACCACTGTCTTCATCAGAACTTTGTTCACGTTTTGTGACATTAAATCCTAATGCTTTTAATTTACTTTCCGCTTCTTCATATTTCATTCCTACATAATTTTCTAAAATAACATAAGAACCTTTAGAAACTGTAAGTGTAATTGAACGACTTTTATCAGTAGGATCTTGTTTATAACCTTCATCTAAACTTTGCCCAATAACTGTTCCTGCTTCTTCATCAGAAACTTCATATTTTTCATCAACGGTAAATCCATATTGATTTTCTAAAACATCTTTAGCATCTTCATAAGACATTCCCACATAATTATCTAAGACAATATATTTACCTTTAGATACTGTAATTGTGACAACATCTCCTTTTTTTATAGAAGAACCTTTTTTAGGATCTGTTTTGGTAATAAGACCTTTTTTATAAGTATCCGATAATTCCTTATAAACCATATCTTCATTAATCGTTACACCATAGTCTTCTAATAATGTCTTTGCTTCTTTTTGACTCATACCAACAAGATCAGGCATGACACTTGCATCAGTTTTACTAGGTGAAAAGAATACAAAATAGAAAATCAATCCTAAAACAACGACAACACCTGCCACGATTCCAGCAATAATTTTTGGATCTAATTTCTTTTTAGGTGCTGGTGCTTTTTTAGGTTTTCGCGTACTTCTTTCTTCAACAACTTCTTCCTTTGTTTCCTCTTCACTATTATCAAAGATTTGACGAGGATTAGCGACAATTGTTGGATCACTTTCACCGTCATGATTAAAAACAAGTTTTTCTTCATCGCCACGAGAAAGACATGTTTGAAGATCTTCTAACATTTCACTGGCATTTTTATAACGATCATTTAAATTTTTAGCAGTTGCTTTGATAACAATATTTTCTACTGATTGAGGAATAGAAGGATTAAATTCTCTTAATGAAGGTAATTCTTCTTGCATATGTTTTAAAGCAATATTTACTGGAGATTCACCATTAAAAGGAACTTGTCCTCTTAATAATTCATAAAAAACAATTCCTAAAGCATAAATATCACTTTGAACTGTTGCTTTTTCACCACGTGCAAGTTCAGGTGCTAAATAATGAAGAGAACCCATAATCACATCTGTTTGAGTAAATTGTGTTAAAGATTGAATCGAAGCAATCCCAAAATCCGCAATCTTTGCTGTTCCTGAATCTGTAACTAAAATATTTTGAGGCTTTAAATCACGATGAATAATTCCCATTTGATGCGCTCTTGCGGTTCCTGATAGAACTTGTTTCATAATATCAATAGCTTCCATGACATGAAGAGCCCCACGTTTAGCAATCAATTCTTTTAAAGTACGTCCTGGAACATATTCCATAACAATGTAATATTGATCATTATCTTCTCCAACATCATAGATTTCAACAATATTTTTATGAGACAAAGCCGCAGCTGCACTCGCTTCTCTTTGGAATCTTGCAATATAAACAGGATCTTTAGCAAGCGAAGTTCTTAAAATCTTAATTGCAATCGTACGATTTAAAATCGTATCATTTGCAAGATAAACATCTGCCATTCCACCTCTACCAATAACATCTAATAATTCATAACGTTCTGCAATGATTTTATTCATCCTAACGTCCTCCTTCTATTAACACAGCCGCAATATTATCACGTCCACCATGTTCATTTGCTTGTTCTATTAAAAGATGAACTTTTTCTTTTATATCCATTTCTTTTTTCACAATTTCTAAGATTCTTTGATCTTCTAATGAATTAAATAATCCATCGCTACATATTAAAATATTCTTCCCATTTAATTCAACTTTTTGAATAGAGGGAACAATATCCATCTCTACACCAATTGCTTGCATTAAAACATTCTTTTGGCGATGATTCTTTCCTTCTTCTTTCGTAATAGCTCCACGTTCAATAAGTTCATTGACAAGTGTATGATCTTTCGTCATTTGTGTAATTTCTTCTTCATCATAAAGATAAATACGACTATCTCCTACATGGCATAAAAAAGCATCATTCCCACTTACCACACAAATGGCAACAGTAGTTCCCATACCTTTGGTATCTTCTTGCATATTAGCCATTCTTTTAACGATTTGATGAGCTTCTAAAACCGTATCCATAAGCCAATTTTTAACTTCATCATCATCAATAAAAGGTGGATTTGCCTTAAAGCATGTTAAAACATGTTCTTCTACAACATGAGAAGCAATTTCTCCTGCTTTATGTCCGCCCATACCATCACAAACAACACCTAAAACCTGATCTTTTAAGTTAATAGCTGTGGCTGCTTGATCTTGATTTTTTTCTCTTATCTTACCAATATCTGTCAATGCATAATACTCCATTATATCACCCCACTGCGTTTTGCTCTTAATTGTCCACAAGCACCATCAATATCTCTACCATGTTCTTTTCTAACCGTACAGTTGATATGTAATCTTAAAAGCTCATCTTTAAAAGCTTCAACATTTGTACTTGGTTGGAAACCATGTTCATCAACACTATTATATGGAATTAAATTCACATAGGCATTTAAACCTCTCATATAATGAGCAAGTTGTCTTGCATGTGCGAGTGAATCATTCACTCCATCTAATAAAATATATTCAAATGTGACACGACGATTTGTTTTTTCAATATAATCTTGGATACCTTTTCTTAAAGCATCCATATTAAAAGCTTTATTAACTGGCATTAATTGATCACGAATTTCATCATTTGGAGCATGTAAAGAAATCGCTAAGTTTGTTTGAATTCCTTCATTGCTATAACGTTCAATCATATTCACAAGTCCACATGTTGAAATCGTAATATGTCTTGCTCCAATGGCTAGCCCATGAGGATGATTAATAATTCTAACAAATTTCATGACTTCATCATAGTTATCAAAAGGTTCTCCCGTACCCATGACAACTACATGAGAAATACGAATTCCTGTATCTTTACTTACGGCCATGACTTGGTTGACCATTTCTCCCGCTGTTAGATTACGTTGTTTCTTTAACAAACCACTGGCACAGAATGCACATTGCATATTACATCCTACTTGACTTGTTACACATAATGATTGTCCATAATCGTGTTGCATTAAAACTGCTTCAATTAAATTACCATCAACTAAAGAAAATAAGTATTTGATTGTTCCATCACTGGATACTTGTTTTTCTTTGATTTCAAATTGATCAATAACACAATTCTTTTCTAATTTTTCTCTTAAATCTTTAGAAATATTAGACATTTCTTGGAAATCATAAGCATTTTTTTGATAAAGCCATTGAAAAACTTGTTTCGCACGAAATGCTTTTTCCCCAATTGATTGAAAATATTCTGTTAATTCTTCTAATGAATAATTATATAAATGTTCCATCTTTTAACCCTTTTTCATCTTACACATAAAAAATCCATCTGTGTGATATTCATAATTTAATATTGTACGTTGTTTAACAACTTCCATATCTGGATGTTTTTCAATAAATTTTTGAATCATTAATTCATTTTCTTTTTTATTGATTGTACATGTACTATATACCATTGTACCATCATTTTTCAATAAATAATACGCATTTTCCAATAAAAGTGCCTGCAAAGAAACAAGCCCATCCATGATAGAAGAATCGTGATATTTGATTTCTGGTTTACGTTTTAAAACACCAAATCCTGAACAAGGAGCATCTAATAAAATACGGTCAAATGTTTTTTCTGGGTAAACCTCTTTTAGCTTCGTTGAATCTCCTGCTTGAATGTGTACATTTTTAACACCTAAACGTCTTAAATTATATTCTACAAGTTTTACTTTATGTTCATAAAGATCATAAGCCTCGATCTTTCCTTGATTTTCCATTAAAGCACTTAAATGAGTTGTTTTACTCCCTGGGGCACTACACATATCTAAAACATAATCTGTTTTTTAAGGATTAAGTAATCTAGCAACAAGCTGACTTGATTCATCTTGAATTGTTACTTTTCCTTCTTTAAAATAAGAAGTTAAAGCGAGGTTTCCTTTATCATAAAGAAGTGCATCTTTAGATAAAGTTCCTTCTTTAAAGCATCCTTCTTTTAATAATTCTTCTTTGCTCGCTTTTAAAGTATTGACACGTCCACTTCTAGTAGGAGGTGTATTATCTTCTAAACAAATCTTTTTTGTTTTTTCTAAACCATATTGTTTATTAAACATTTTAACCATCCATAAAGGATGTGATGTTTCAATTGAAATTCTTTCTAATTCATCTAAACCTTCTAAAGACCTTCTTTCATTTCTTACAAAGTTTCTTAAAACCGCATTAACAAATTTACTTGTTTGATAGCCTTGTTTTTTAGCGATATTTACTGCTTCATTAATAACTGCATATTCAGGTATTTTATCTAAATACATCAGTTGATATAAAGATAAATAAAGTAGTGTCTTTATTTTCTTTTTAACTCTTTTTCCTTTGATATAAGGCTGTAATTGATATTGAATCGCTAAAAGATTTTGAATTGTTCCATAAACAATGGTCGTACATAAATCTTTATCTTCTCTTTTTAATTCACTTTTCTTTAATTTTTCATTTAATGCAATATTTAAAAAACTTTCATCTTCAAAATATTGATTTAATATTCTATACGCATGTATTCTTGCCATAACTAGAGTGTTGTGTATGGATTAAAATCACATATCACATTTACCTTTCCTTTTTTATTATAATAATCCATCATCATCTGTAATGTTTCATAAAGATGATCTGTCTTTGTAACCTTGAGTGTCATTCTTTGTCGATAGATATCACTCATCTTATATATCGTACACGGTGCTGGTCCTAAAACACCAACATGTGGAAGTTGTTTTTCCAAATATTCTTTCATTTGTGTAGCACTCCATGTCACTTCTTCTTCCTTTTTACCCTGTACTAAAACGCTAATCAAGTAACAGTATGGTGGATATTTCGCTAGTTGCCTTATTTCCATTTCCTTTTTATAAAACATTTGATAATCATGATTTTTAACACATTGTAAAACAAAATGATCAGGGTTATACGTTTGAATCATGACCGTTCCTTGTTTCTTACCTCTACCACTTCTACCAGAGACTTGTTCTAAAAGCTGATAAGTTCTTTCATTAGCACGAAAGTCAGGAATATTTAATGATAGATCTGCATTAATGACCCCCACAAAAGTCACATTTTCAAAGTTTAACCCTTTCGCAATCATTTGCGTTCCTATTAAAATATTTGCTTCTTGATTTTCAAAACGTTTTAATAATTGATGGTGCCCATCTTTTTTTCGGGTTGAATCCACATCATAACGAATTACCCGTGCATTTAAAAAATTATTTTCTAAATATTCTTCAATCTTTTGCGTACCACTACCAATAAGTTTTACATTAGTACTTCCACAATGTGAACATTTTTTTACAAAGGGAACCTGATAATCACAATAGTGACAACGCATTGTTTTGTCATCTTTATGGTATGTCAAAGAAACATCACAATGAGGACATTTTAGCACTTCATCACAAGATAAACAACGCATATAGCTTGCATACCCTCTTTTATTTAATAACAACATCACTTGTTCGTTTTTATCAAGCGTTTCTTGAATTTTTATTTTCATTTTATTTGATAAAAGGTCATAATTATGATGTTTGATTTCTTCTACCATATCAATCATTTCTATTGTAGGTAGAGGCTTTTGGTTGATTCGCTTAGATAAGGAACATAAATGATAAACTCCTTTTAAAGCACGGCTATAACTTTCTAACGAAGGCGTTGCACTTCCTAAAACCACTGGACATTCGTGATACTTACCACGCCATCTAGCTATTTGAGAAGTTAAGTAACGTGGATTACTTTCTTGTTTATAACTTGCATCATGTTCTTCATCCATAATAATGAGTCCTATTTTTTCAAGAGGCGCAAAAACGGCACTTCTCGCCCCCACGACAATCTTCACTTCATCTTCTACAATACGACGATATTCATCATAGCGTTCTCCTGAAGAAAGTTTAGAATGGAGAATCGCCACTTGTTTACCAAAGCGACTTTTAAAAGCAACAACCATCATTGGTGTTAACGCTATTTCAGGAACCATCATTAGCACTGTTTTTCCTTGTTCAATAATATGTCTTGATAATTGAAGATAGACTTCTGTTTTTCCTGAGCCTGTCACCCCGTGAAGTAAATAGGTTTGAAAATCATGACATAATAAAATTTCATTAACAACTTTTTGTTGCATAGGTGTTAAAGGAAAATCATTTTGTTGAATATTTTCATGATAGGGATTACGATAAACTTCTTGTTGAATGATTTGAATAGCCCCTTGTTTTTCTATATTATTTAAAACCGTTAAAGAATATGGACAATCCTTTACAGGGAGTAAAGGATGTTCTTTTATATAATTTAATGCTTCTTGTTGTTTAGGTGTTTTTAAAGGCATTTCTTTAATAAAAGAAATAACTTTTTCATATTTAATTCCTACTGTCTTTTGACTCTTTGGTTTTAATTGAATCGGAAGCATACATTGTAAACAACTTATTTGGGTCGATAAGGTTTGCTTTGCCATATACTTAGCCAGTTCTTGTAGTTCTTTATTTAATAAAGGCTTTTGATCAATAATTTGAATAATAAAAGAATAACGAAAACCTTTTTCTTCTTCTAATTGGTGTTTGGTTTTATCTGTTTGATAGCATTCTGTGACATAACCAATGATTTTTTGTCTACCAAACGGAATACTTACGCGACACCCTGTTTCAACATAATCATTGGATAAATAATCAAAAGTACGATCTAATTGATAAGAAGAATGTTCAACAAGAACTTTTAAAATATACATACCCTCACCCCTTTGAATGTATTTTACCACAACAATGTAAAAAAAAATACGACAAGAAACCGGTCATACTTTATGTTTTTTATTGAAACATGAATAAAAATAATGTCAAGACTACAATTATATTTCTTTCTTGATAAAATTGTGTTTATCGAGGTGAAATTTTTAACATGGAAAACACACTATATTTCAAAGATATGCGTACAAAAGATCATAATGATTACCCTTCTAAAATTTACAAAGTAGAATATTCTAGAATGTTTATTGAAATTTTAGATAATGATCATATTCATGGTAAACCCCATTATTTTGGAAGTCCAAGATTAAGAGATGATTTTATTAATAATATCAAAGAGCATATCTTGCGAATTAATTTAGAAGAACTTCTACAAATTCAAAATTATTGGGAAGCAAACAATTAAATAACGTTAGTAAAAGAAAAGAATAAAACACATATTCTTTCCTTTTATCTATCAAAAAAATGTTACGAATAACTATCGTAACATCTCATTTTATATTTTATGTTCTCTAATGATTTTAGCAATCTTATCTTTAGCAAGATGAACATCATCATTTTCAACAACATATTTATATTCATCTTTTGTTTGAATTTCTTTACGTGCTTTATCAAGACGTTCTTTCACGATATCTTCACTTTCTGTACGTCTACCACGAATACGTCTTTCTAATTCTTCTAATGAAGGTGGTACCAAGAAAATTGTAAGGGCATCTGGACATTTTTTCATAACTTGTAATGCACCTTGTACTTCAATTTCTAAAACAACATTTTTCCCTTCATCTAATAAACGATCTACATTATCTTTAGGGGTACCATAATAATTACCTACAAATCTTGCCCATTCTAATAATCCACCTTGAGCAATTTTATCTACAAACGTTTTTTCATCAACAAAGAAATAATCTACACCTTCTGTTTCGGCAGGTCTAGGTTTTCTTGTTGTCATTGAAATAGAATAACTTAAATTTAAACTTTCATCTTTGAATAATTCTTCTCTTACTGTTCCTTTACCAACACCACTAGGCCCACTGAGAATGATCAACATTCCTCTTTTCAATTTTTCCACACCCCTTTTTTATAAAAATTACTCTACAATAACAAAGAGATAATGTCAATTAATTTCAAATATGTTATAGTATTTTGGGGTGATAAATATGGCTTATGATGGCATTATGATGCATCAAGTAAAAAAATCATTAATTGATACCATCCAAAGTGGACGTATCAATAAAATCTATCAAATTTCCAAATACGAGCTTTTATTTCAAGTTCGTGCCAATAGAAAAAACTATCAATTACTTATTTCCAGTCATCCAATGTACGCGCGTGTACAGCTTACTTCTTTAACTTATCCAACACCTGAAGCCCCTAATCCTCTTACGATGTTATTTCGTAAATTATTAGAAGGTGGTTATATTAAAGAAATCGAACAAATTGACTTGGATCGTATTTTAAAAATCACATTTGCTTGTCACAATGAATTAGGTGATGCGATTGAATATATTTTATATATAGAAATCATGGGAAAACATTCTAATATTATTCTTGTTGGAAAAAATAATAAAATCATTGATTGTATTAAACATATTTCACCAAGTATGAATACAGAACGTTTTTTACAACCAGGAGCACTTTATCAATTACCACCTATGGTAGAAAAGCTTAATCCTTTTACAAGCGATTTTGTTGAAGATAGTCAACTTACAAAGATTTATCAAGGAATGGCTCCCATTCTTTCTAAAGAAATTCTTTATCGTATTGATCAAGGTGAAGATTTTAAAGAAATCATGAAGCAAATCGATAAATCTCAAGATCTTTATATTACTAAAATAAATGATAAAGAATATTTTCATGTCATTGAATTGACTCATTTACAAGGAATTACAACAAAGTATGCTTTGTTTGATGGGTTAGATCTTCATTTTAATGAAATTGATCAAAAAGAAAGAATTAAACAACAAACAAGTAATTTATTAAAATTCATTCAAAATGAATATCAAAAAAACACCACAAAACTAAAGAAACTAAAAGCAACACTAGAAGATTCTGAAAATAGTGATGATTATCGTATTAAAGGTGATCTTCTCTATGCTTCTTTGCACTTAATGCAAAAAGGAATGACTTCTGTAGAAGTTGATAATTATTATGATAATACAAAGATGAAGATTACTTTAGACCCTAAATTAGATCCTAAAGCTAATGCCCAAAAGTATTATCAAAAATATCAAAAAGCAAAGAATTCAATTAATGTTCTTCACCAACAAATTGAACTTACTGAAAAAGAAATTGATTATTTTGATTCTTTAATAACAGCTATGTCTCAAGCATCCTATTATGATGCTTTAGAAATTAAAGAAGAATTAGAAAATGAAGGTTATTTAAAAAAGAAAAAACAAAGAAATACGATTCGTAAGAAAAAAATCCCTCAATTTCAAAAATATCTTACTAAAGACGGCATTGAAATCGATATTGGTAAAAATAACTTACAAAACGATTATTTAACTTTCAAATATGCTCATCGTTATGATATGTGGTTCCATGCTAAAGACATGCCTGGAAGTCATGTCATCGTCAAAGCTCAAGATTTAGATGAATATACAATTCGTTTAGCCGCTAAAATTGCAGCTTATTATTCAAAAGGAAAAAATTCCAGCAGTGTTCCTGTCAACTATACACTCGTTAAAACGCTTAAAAAACCAGCTGGTAGTAAACCTGGAAAAGTAATTTTAGATAATTATAAAACAATCTATATTGATCCTGATGATGAATTTTTAAAAGAACTTACACAAAAACTCTGACATCTGTCAGAGTTCTTTACTACCTATTTACTTGTGTATAACAAGTTTGTTCATAACGTGGATAATAACGTGGTACATAGATAATGTTATTGACACGACGGCATTCAATTGGACAAATGATAGGTTGTTCTACATATTGATTTTGAAAAGTTGTACATACTCTTTTAGGAGCAACAATTGGTTGAGGTTGCATGCAACCTCCCCCATTGTTCATATTTGTTTGAAAATAAGAACCATAGTCATTACCACATGATGATTGTTGGCAATTACAACTCATAAAAACACCTCCTAATATAAGGTATGGCTATTAATAAAAAAGAATTGGACTTTTATAAAGGAGAAACAAAAAATGAAACTTATTCCATGGCATATTCACGATGATGTTGAAGCCTATACAACAACTAAAGAGCTTGGAGATATTTCTTTAAATAATCCAAATATCCTTCAAGTATTACAAAACAGACAAGAACTTGCTTCTTTATTAAATACAGATTTAGAACATATGGTTGCACCTCGTCAAACCCATTCCACAAACCTTAAACAAGTTTATTTAAAAGACGGTGGAACTAATATGTTAAAACAAACGGATACTTTATATGAAGTGGATGCAACCTATACAAAAGATAAAGATCTTTATTTACTATCTTTCCATGCAGATTGCACACCTATCCTTGTTTACTGCAAAGATCAAGGCATTGTTTGTGCCATTCATTCTGGTTGGTTAGGAACTGTTCGTCAAATCGTAGATCATACAATTCGTTATTTAATTGAAAAGGAAAACTGTAATCCAAAAGATATGTATTGTTTAATTGGCCCTTGTCTTTCTAAAAATCATTTAGAAGTACAAGATGATGTCATTGATCAAGTCAAACAAATGAATTTTGATACAACACCTTTTTATAAACAAACTGATGAAACACATTATTTATTAGATAACAAAGGATTAAACAAACAACAATTATTAAATTTAGGGGTTTTAGAAGAAAATATTCAAGTAACACCTTATTGTACAAATGAAAATAATGATTTGTTCTTTTCTCATCGTGTTAATCATGATGGACAAAGAAATGTGACAATCATCAAAAGAAAATAGGCGGTATGAAATTCATATCGCCTATCATATTCCAATTCAAAAAATAATAATTTAAGCTTGGAAATATTTTTCAATTTCTTTTCTTTCATATGTTGTCAGTTTTAAAATATCCATCGCTCTTTGCATTGAACATGGAAGTTCGTTCATTAAATTTCTTACATGTTCAATATTTTTCTTTTTTTGTCCCTGTTCAATTCCTTGTTCAATTCCTTGTTTAATCCCTTGTTTAATCCCTTGCTTTAAACCTTTTTCTATGCTTTCATTGGCAATCATTTCCCCTAAATTACACATCTTAGTAACCTCTCTTTCTATTTCTTCGAATCCATATTCTTTTATAATATTTTTCTTTCCTAATAAATCTAACGTATTATTAAAAAACACAACTAAAGGTGTTAATACCCAATCAACCCTGTCATACTTGTTTTCTATATCATGATCTTTATTCAAGTATATCATAATCTGTTCACCTTTATCATAATTTTCTAATTTTTCAATAGTTGTTCCACTGATGTTTTGTTCAGTTGTTTTATAACGGTTCATATGTCCATCTCTTTTTTTAGCTGCCTGGGGAAGGATCCATATCACATAGTTTTTTTTCATATTCTTATAATTTCGATAATCATATTCTCTTCCATTTTGATAGATAACCATTCTTGAAAGATAATCTTGACCTCTTGTAACTAAGCTATACCCTGGATTTTCTACATTTTGTATTTTCACATCTAAATAGATTCTTTTTGTTGTACCTTCTTTTTGAGGAAGATTGATACAACAAAAATAGTCAAATTCTACTTTTCCATGATGAGGAATGTCACTTACATTACTAAGCTGTTGAAAATAGTAGTTTCCTTCATGATCTTTCTTTCCTTTAATAAGTTCCATGATTTCTTCTAAAGATAAATTTTCTGCTTCTTTAATAAAGACTTTCATGATTCTTCCTAGCACTTCTGGATATCCTAAGATTCTTTTACAAAGTTTATCAATCATAATAATCTTATCTGTTGATGTATTTTCAATAACACCATCCATATTTATCACCTCACTATATATATTGTCTTTTTTATTCTTTTTTTCTTTTTATTTTTTTTAAAAAGTAAAAAAATATAACGAAATAGGATTCCGTTATATCAAATAAATTATAAATGCGATTAAAAAGCCACAAAGTACATCACTAACAAAGTGAACAGCGCAAATAATTCTTGAAAAACCAACAAGACAAGCGATGATTAAAGCTATTATTCCTAAATAAGTATTGATATTCAAGAGGGCAAAACCAATTGCAAAGGCACTTACGGTATGGCGACTGGGAAAAGATTCATCTGTTTTATGATCGACAAGTGGGTCAATATCAAAGGTCACACAAGGGCGTGGACGATTATAGATTTTTCTAATAATGGTTACAATTAAAAAAGAACTGAGTGGTTTAATAATTGTCATCATAAGTTTTGATGAGTGGCTTATAAATAATATAAAAAGAGTAATAGTATAAAGTAGTGCGGTTAGATAAGGTGTTATCTTGGTAATCGAAATACATATTTTATCTAAATGGTGTTGACGAATCAAATGAAGGTTTCTTTGATAGAATTTTTCCATTATTTTAAAATAAAAACAGTTTCTCCTTTATTAAGTGTTAGGATTTTTCTTTCAATTCTTGGATGTGAATATTTTTTTCTTACATAATTTAAAAGAATAGTTGAAGAATATCCATGAACAATAGTTATTTCTTTGGTAAGGAAAGAAGTTCCTTTTAAAAAATGGTCAAGTTTTACTTTGGCTTCACTTTGACTGCATCCGTGTAAATCAATTGTTGATAACATCAAATCACCTCTTCATTGTTATTATAGAAGATTCTTAAATGAAAAAAAATGACAAAATGAAAATATTGCTTTTATGGGTATTTTTCATTACAATAAAGGGGTAAAAAAAGAGGAGTGAAAAAGATGGCATTAACAGCAGGTATTGTAGGATTACCAAACGTAGGTAAATCAACATTATTTAACGCAATTACAAATGCACAAGTAGAAGCAGCAAACTATCCGTTTGCAACAATTGATCCAAATGTAGGTGTCGTAGAAGTACCAGACTATCGTTTAGATAAACTAACAGAAATGATTGAACCTAAGAAGACAGTTCCAACAACTTTTGAATTTACGGATATTGCCGGTCTTGTAAGAGGCGCAAGTAGAGGGGAAGGATTAGGAAATAAATTCTTAGGAAATATTAGAGAAACAGACGCAATTTGTGAAGTTGTAAGATGTTTTAGAGATAAGGATGTTACACATGTTGATGGTGATGTAGATCCTATTAGAGATATTGAAACAATTAATTTAGAATTAATTATGGCAGATTTAGAAACTGTAGAAAAACGTATTGGACGTTTAGAAAAGAAAGCTAAATCCGGGGATAAAGAAGCTAAAGCAGAAATGAGTGTTTTAGAAAAATTAAAACCAGTATTAGAAGCTAATAAACCAGCAAGAAGTATTGAATTTGATAAAGAAGAAATGCTTATTGTAAAACAATATACTTTACTTACAATGAAACCATTGATTTATGTGGCTAACTTAGGTGAAGAAGATTTAGAAGATCCAATGCAAAATCCATACTATGTACAAGTTTTAGATTTTGCTAAAGAAGAAGGAAGCGATGTTGTACCAATTTGTGCAAAAATTGAAGCAGAATTAGTTGGTATGGATAAAGAAGAAAAAGATATGTTTATGCAAGATCTTGGTATTGAAGAAAGTGGATTGGATAAACTTATTAAAGAAGCTTATAGTTTACTTGGTCTTAGAACATACTTTACTGCAGGAGTTCAAGAAGTAAGAGCTTGGACTTTTAAAGAAGGAATGACAGCACCAGAAATGGCAGGAATTATTCATAGTGATTTCCAAAGAGGATTCATTAAAGCAGAAACTTATAGTTTTGATGATTTAGTTAAATATGGAAGTGAACATGCGTTGAAAGAAGCAGGTAAAATCAGACAAGAAGGTAAACAATATGTAGGTCAAGATGGTGACATCATGTTGTTTAAATTTAATGTATAATGAAAAAAGCGATTCGTACTATTTTACTGATTGTATGTATTTGTGTTTTTTGTTATTCAGCGTATAATTTAATCAATATTTATTTGAATTATAAAAAAATAGATGATGATTATGGTGAACTTGCCAACACGTATACAAGTGTTAAAGATGAAAAGAAAGAAGAACAAAATTATTTACAAATAGATTGGGCAACTTTAAAGGAAAGAAATAACGATGTAAAAGCATGGATTCAAATTCCTGATACAAATGTGAATTATCCTGTATTACAAGGTGAAACCAATGATACCTATATACATAGTGACATTGATCATCAAAAATTGAGTGCGGGAAGTATTTTTGTAGATTGTCGTAATGAAAAGCCTTTTGAAGATTTTAATACAGTCATTTATGGACATAATATGAAAAATGGGTCGATGTTTAATAATATTAAATCCTATACGGATCAAAGTTTTGCGGATGAACATCCTTATGTCTATATTTATTTACCAGATGGCACAGTAAGTCAATATAAGGTTGTGGTTGGGCATATTATTTCTGAAGAAAGCGTTCTTTATAATACTTATATAGAAAATACGAGTAGTTATCTTCAAGAAATGGTAAAAACATCTTCAATTCATGTTGATTTTGATCAAAGTCAAGTACAATCGTTGATCACATTATCAACATGTACTTCGGCAGGAAGTGAAAGTGGTAAAAGAAATGTGGTTCATGCAATTTTACAAAGAAAAGGAATTGATCCAACAACAGAAAAAATGGAATAAAAAAGAATGTAGGTATTTTGCCTACATTTTTTAATGAATGTTTAAAGGTGATGTGGTAAAATAATTTCATTGAGAAGGTGGATGAATGAAGAAAAAAAGTGTAGTTACAAAGTTTTTATCAAGAAGAATTTTATTATTGATTCAATTGATTATATCAATTGTGTTTTTAGGATATATTTATTATTTAAAGATGTTACCAATGAAATATTATTTAATATTAGTGGGAATCATTGTTTTATTATGGCTCTTTATGTCATTTTTCATTAAATATGGAATAAGGAAGAAGAAAAAAGAAAATAAGTATGGAATGCTTATTTTTAGTAAATTACTATCTTTAGTATTAAGTATATCTTTAATTATTGTATCTGTAATGGCTTTTAAGGGAAATAGTTTTTTATCAAATATTACAGGTTCCTTGACACAAACACGTGTTATTAGTTTATATGTAAAAAAAGAAAGCAAGTATAAAAAATTATCAGATATACAAAAAGATTTAAAAAAAATGAAGGTGGGTATAGCTTCAGAAAAGGGAACAAAAAATATAAACACAGCTATCGCTGAAATGGAAGATGCGATAGGAGAAGAATTTAAAACAAAAGATTATAAAGGTTATTCTGCATTAGGAGATGCAATTGATGCGGGTAAAATCGATGTTGCGGTGGTAGATAACTCGTATTCTGCATTATTAGAAGCAAATCATGAAGGGATGGATGATGGACTAAGAAGTCTTTATCAAGTGGAAATTGAAGAACAAGTTCAATCAGTAACACAAAAAACGGATGTTACCGAAAAACCATTTATTGTATATTTAACGGGGATAGATACTTATGGGACAGTTTCAGCAATTTCAAGAGCAGATGTCAATCTTGCGGTATGCGTTTCACCTAAACAAAAACAAATCTTAATGATTTCAATTCCTAGGGATACACAAGTTAATCTTCATCGAAATGGAAAGATGGATAAATTAACGCATTCAGCTATGTATGGAATAGATGAAACAATTTCAACAATTGAAGATTTCTTGGAGTTGAAAGTAAATTATTATGCAAAAACGAATTTTAGTGGTATTACAAATATTATTGATGCATTAGGTGGTGTCACTATAGACTCGCCTTATTCGTTTAAGACACTTCACGGTAATTATCAAATTGTAAAAGGAAAAAATGAAATGGATGGAAATAAAGCTTTATGCTTTGTAAGAGAAAGACATGCCTTACCAAACGGAGATTTTGATCGAGGAAGAAATCAACAAAGATTATTAAAAGCTATGATATCAAAAGCGATTTCCCCAAAAATCATCACAAATTATTCGCAAATTTTACAGGCGGTAGAAGGTTGTTTTGAAACGAATATGACATCGGATGAAATTAAATCATTAGTATATATGCAATTAGATGATATGGCAAAATGGGAAACATTTAATGTTCAATTAAGTGGTGATCCAGAAATATCATATAAGACTTATTCTATGAAAGGAAAGAAATGTTATACGATGGTACCGTCAAAAAAATCATTAAATAGTATCATTAAAGTGATTAATAAAGTTGAAAACGGTGAAAGAATAAAAGAAAAAGATATTAAAGGATTACAGGGTGCTTAAAAGCATCTTGTAATTTTTTTTAAAAAAAATCAAAAAAAGCTTTACAAAAGGAGAAATGGATGGTAGTATAAATGAGCACTCGACGAGAGAGACGAGTGAGAGGACATTGAAAACTGAACAGGAAAGAATAAAACACAACGTCAATTAAAGTTTA
>ERZ773210.1736-NODE-1736-length-20184-cov-6.508570_pt1 | contig 20184 bp, 21 predicted proteins | sample MGYA00580528_ERZ773210 | MGnify/ENA primary metagenome ERZ773210 (study PRJEB29015, sample SAMEA2737769) | human gut metagenome | biome: human gut; feature: human-associated habitat; material: faeces | place: China | collected 2012 ...
TTAATACCACATAGTAGATACCATTTTTTTCTTGCAGATGCCCTGCGACCATAAAAAAATACCTCCTTTGGTTTGGGTCGCCCCCGATCTGCTGTTGACAAGAACAGCATAACGCATCGGCGCAAAACAATCAACACTGTCGATTCTCTGCTCGACAGTGTTGACCGCAAATTTGAAGGTAGGTAAACAGGTGGGCTTTGGGAATACGATACGAGCGCCCGATTTTCATCGCCGGGATTTTTCCTTCGTGCAGCAGCTTGTACCCCGTTTTGGTGCTGATTCGCAGGGCATCGCACATCTGCTCAATGTTCATCACATCGGGATACTTGCGCAGCATCACACGGTAGGCATCGCGCTGGTTAAATCCTTTGCTGCTTATACAAAACACCTCTTTTTTGAAAATTTGCGGATTTAATTCCACAAGCATGGCGGTCACTTGTTGAAAACTTGTGGCCGCCATAATCTGGAATCAAATTTTATACCCTATTCGACACTACTTCCCGGATATAAGGGCGAACCACCGGCCCGGCTGCTGGAAACAGCTCCCACTTCCTGTACCACATTGTTGGCAGTACCGCCGACGCCTTGAGAGCATCGCCACGGTGCGTATCATGATTGCTGACCCTTCGCTTGAGGTATGTGTTCCACGCCACCTCTCCCGCCTCTGGAGGCGCTCCACTGCGGTTAGGCAGCCTCATCGCGTCAGAGCCGGGACGCACCTGCCGTCGCTCCTTGGGTTGCGGCAAGGTCAGTTGTATGTAGCCGGTGATTCGGATATTCGATTATCAAGGTGCAGAAAAGGGGGAATGAGGGATTTTTTGTCCCTCTATATAAGAACAACGCGAAAAATGGAAAAAGTTCGAGAAAAATTTTTGATTTTGGCAAAATATTTTTTCGGGCTACACGAATGGTGATTTTTTTCTATATGGTGTTCCGGAAAAACGCCCTGAATATAGACGGTTCCTACGATTACGACATATTTGTGATTATTCTGCCGGAACTGTAATTGCGAATACCAAACCAAAAGAGAAAGTGGAGCCGAGGCTCCACTTTCTCTTTTTTAGACCCTGAATTTCCGGATGACCTGCAAGAACTCGATCAGCAAAGTCTGATACAAGTCCTCATCGCGGTAACCATTCACCATGCTGCATTTCAGCAAAAGCGGCGAGAACTGGTCATACAGCAGTTCCACAGCTTTGCTGTCGCCGTTCTTTGCCCCAAAAAGGGCATCTCGAAATGCTCCCATCTTAGTTTTCCTCCATTTCCTTGCGAATTTTCTCGCAAGCGTTGCGCCGGTGTGTACTTACGGTGTTCTTTTCGACACCCAGCTTGGCAGCCGTTTCGGACACAGAAAGCTGTTCCACATACAGCGAAATCATAACCTCGCATTCCCTCGGCGTCAGCTTGTGCAGATACTTTCGGATGCTCTCCCACATCAGTTTCGATTCGACAATTTCCTCCACCGGTCTTGTCGTAGGCACATACATTTTATCCACTTCCTCGGAACATTCCTCAATAGAAATTTCGCTTGCAGCCTGCTCCGCTTTCGCGCGCAGATAGGATACGCGGCGATTGTAAAGGGCTTTCGTCAAACACTTTGTAAAGCGCGCAGCCAGTTGCGCGTCCTCACCACTAAACCATAACTTGTTTTTCTTTTCCATCGTAAACCTCCTGAATTTTGAGTTTCATTGAATAGACCTCAAAACTCGGAGGGGCGCGGGCAGAAAACGGCGGTCCTCTGCCGCTAAAACAAAACAGAAACAAAAAAATACGCCAGATGGTTACAAAAACCATCTGGCATACGGATAATACAAGAAAAATTTCGCGGCGAGTATATTTTTGAAAAGGCATAGTAGCGCTTGAGAGGTTTCCTGCCTTAATACAGTATAGCTCCACTTACCGGAGCGTCAAGCACATCTACCATGCAATACGCCTTTCAACTAAATAAGCCCCACAAAAAGAAAAAGCCCGGCAAGCAAAAAACTGTCGGGCAGAAAGTGGATTTACTTTTCTTCTATCCAACCAAGGATTATCTGCAATTTCTGTATGTCACGGCCATCAAGGGCTTGCAGTCGGTTTCATCTCCGGCAGCGGTAAAAAACTCTTGCGGAGTTACGCCGAGGTATTCACAGATGCGCAGAAATTCGTGCATCGAGGGCATTGCCTTGCCGATTGAAATACTGCGCATATAGCTGCCGCTTTTGCCAAGGTCAAGGCTCATTTTATGTTCAGAAACATGAAGACGATGGCGCAGCTGCGTGATGCGCTTACGGACAAAACTCTCATATTCGGCTACCTGTAGCAAGCAGGTACACCCTTTCCCATTTATACTATACTATGTAAATATTGTAATATAAATTGCGGTAGAGCGTTCAGCATTGTGATATCAGTTTTTGCAGCATCGCCAATATATTGACGATTAAATAATGAATTTTGAAAAAAGTTTTTTCAACCGCGGTGTTTCAGATAGGGAGCAGTCTGGGAAAGCGGCTGTATCCCACCCGGTCGCTGATCTCATAAATCTTCAGGTCGGTGCGGGCCAGCAGTTCCTGGGCATAGCGCAGCCGCAGGTTGTTCAGGTAGCTGATAAAGGTGCAGCCGCACCGGCGGGTGAACTGGGTGCTCAGGTACTTCTCGTTCAGGCCTACCTGGTCGGCCACGGCCTTTAAGGTCAGGTTGTGGTCGGTGAAGTTGTCCTCCAGAAAGATCTGGGCCCGGCGGATGGGGTCCGGGGTCTGGCTGCGGCTGCGGTGCTGCAGCCGTTCCTGCTCCTTGCGCAGCAGGTTGCGCAGCCAGACACTGCGCTCCCAGGGGGTACCCAGGGCTTGTACCACCGCTTCACAACCGGCGGTGTTCTCCGCGTCCAGGCCGCATTTGCGCTGGGCCTCGGTGATCTGGGTCAGCAGCACCAGCATCAGCTGGGTCTGAGCCGGGCCATCCAGCGGTTCCCGAGTGCGGAAAAAGGCTTCCTTCTCCGCTTCATAGTCCTCGTCCCGCTGGGCGCCCAGGGCGTTCACCAACGACGCACACACAGGGGCTCTGTCCAGGCAGGCCCGGGCCAGGGGTTCGTACCGGCTCTGGGTGCAGACCGCTCCCGGTCCTTGCAGCACCGCCAGCCGCACCATCACCCCGCACAGGGCGCAGGCGTCGGCCACCCCTGCTTCGGTGACCAGGTCGCTCACCGCCGCTGAAACGCTCAGGTTCATGTAATCCCGCCATACCGCTTGGATCTGCTGCACTACCGACAGCATAGTGTTGTGGTAGCGGGCTTTGTCCCGAACTTGCCACAGCAGCTCGTACTGGCCGGGTCCGGCAGCCCGCAGGGTGGCCCGACCTGCCACCCGGGGGATCTGGCGTACCAGTTCCAGCATGGGCTTGTCCAGGCGGTTTTTCAGGTCGCCCCCGAACCGGTCGGACTGCCGGGCCATGTCGTCCACCGCAAATACCGCCACCCCGTAACTGCCCGGGGCCAGCTGGGGCCCGGCGGCGGGGGCCGCTGCGGTGCCGCCGTCGGCAAAGATGCGGCGGCGCAGCTCGGTGAGCATGGCGGTCAGGCTGGCGGTGTCCAGGTTGCCTTTCAGCAGGTAGTCATGGGCTCCCAGGCGGAAGGCCTCCCGCACCAGCTCGTATTCGTCATAGCCCGAAAGTACCACCGTCACCGGCAAAAGGGCGCTTTGCCGCAGGCGGCGGATCAACCCCAGCCCATCCAGCAGGGGCATTTCCATATCGGTGATCAGCAGGTCCACGGTGGTGCGCTGTAACAGTTCCAGCACCTGCAGCCCGTTGGTGCAGTCCCACACCAGGGTGTAGCCTAAGGCTTCCCAGTCCACCATGGTGCGCAAAGCCGCCCGCAGCAGGGCATCGTCATCGGCAATCAGGGTTCGGATCATGGGACAGTTCCTCCTTCGTTGTCTGGGGCGCTACCGCCTGCCAGGGTAGGCGGATCGTTATCCGGGTGCCCTGGCCGGGCACACTCTCTATCAACAGGTTGCTTTCGCCGCCAAAATGCAGCCGCAGCCGTGCCAGCACGTTTTTCAGCCCGATGCCGTGGCCGGTATCCGCCCCCAGGGGACGGCCCCGCAGTACCGCATCCACCTGCTCCGGCGTCATGCCGCAGCCGTTGTCCTCCACTTCCAGGCAAAGGAAATCCCCCTGCCGGGCCGCCTGGATCACCAGCTGGCCCAGCTCGTCCCCCATGTCCGCAAAGCCATGGTCCAGGGCGTTCTCCACAATGGGCTGCAGGGTCAGCCGGGGCAGGCGGCAGCTGCGGCAATCTTCGGCCACATCGTAGCGCACCTCAAAGCCGTCTGCATAGCGGATGCGCATGATGTACAGGTAGCTGTCCAGCATCTGCAATTCCTCGTCCACCGTGTAAAAGCTGGTGCTGCTGCGGAAAGAGCAGGATACGATATTGCCCAACGCCTGGGCCATACGGCGGGTGCCGTCGTACCCCGACATCTGGGCCATGAAGCGGATGGAGTTGAGGGTGTTCACAATGAAATGGGGGTTGATCTGACTTTGCAGGACCTGCATCTCGGTCTGATGCTTGCGCTTCTGGGCTTCCTCGTTGATGGCCAGCATGTTTTTCAGGCTCAGGACCACCTGGTTGAAGGATGAAGTCAGCCGCTGCAGCTCCTGGTGACCCGAGGGCTGCAGCTGTACGGCCAGGTCGTTGGCGGCCACCCGGTCCATGGCCCCGGCCGGCTCCTGCACCGGCATGACGATGGCGTCCAGGAAGTACCGGGAGAACAGGAAGAAGAGCAGCAGCAGGCTGAACACCACCCCCACCAGCAGTGCGCCGATACCCAGGATGCGGTCCATGATAAGCCCTTCGTCCACAAAGGTGGCGATGCGCCAACCCGTAAAGGGCACCTGCCGCAGGATGAACAGATAGTTGCGGGTCCGCCCGTCGGGGTCCAGGGCCGCCCGCCGGTTGAAGGTGCCGTTGGGTAGCTGCGCGCCGTTCTCTCCAAACCAGGCAAGCAGTTCTTCCCGGCCCATATCCCCGAACAGGACCTGGCCTTCCTCGTCCAGCAGCAGGGTAGTGCCCATGCCGGGGTCGGAGCGAGACCGCAGCGGCACCTCACTTACCTGGGAGGTGGTAAAGTACGCCACCATCTCGATGCGGCCGCTGCGGTCGGTGGTATAGTTGGGAGCCATGGCCGTCACCAGCACCAGCTGACCGCCTTTCTGGGCGTTGGCGGTCAGATCGGTCTTGCTGGTGTCGTAGCCGCCTATGGTCACCCGGTTGGGATTGTCCAGGGCGGTGCGGTACCAGCCTTCGGCGCGCAGGGCGTCGTCCGGCAGGGTGATGGACTCCTTCACCGGCACGGTACCCCCGCCTTTCATGAAAAAGAGCCCGGCCAGAATGTTCTGAGACGGCACCATGGCCGTGTTGAAACTCCGTTCCAGCTCTTTAGCGGCCAGATATTGCTGGCTGCTGCCGCTGCTGGAATAGACCCGGTTGGCCACGTCCAGGAACTCGCCGTCGTTTACATAGACAAAATGGGACAGCTGCAGCGACGCGGATTTGATATCGGTGTTCAGGGGGGGGCCACCGTTTCCTGAAACGCCGAGATGGTATCCACCGCGGAGGTGCGCATCACCTGGTACAGGATCACCGCCGCCGCGGCAAACACCACAATCAGCGGTACCACTACCAGCAGCGAAAACATGCGGTAAAAGACCTTTTTCAGCGGGTATTGGCTGTCGCTCAGTTTCACGGCCGTTCAGCTCCCTTTTGTGCACTTTGAGCCCAGTATAGCAGACCCGCCGTCCAAAGAAAAGCACCCCCGCATCCATTGAGGCAGAAAAACCGGGCGGGGCGCACGGTGTGGTGCGCCCCGCCCGGACAAAGCCCGCCCTCACAGGGGAGAGGTATGCTCGTTGCGGTATTCTTTGGGGGTGACCCCCACCAGTTTCTTGAACTGGCGGGAAAAATACATTTCGGCCTGAAACCCCACCATCTCGGACACCTGGTACACCTTGTACTGGGGGTCGGCCAGCAGCCGCTTGGCGGTCTCGATCTGGCGGTCCAGCAGATATTTCATGAACCCTACGCCCATCTCCTCCTTGAAGCGAATGGACAGATAGTTGGGGGTGACGCAAAGTTCGGCGGCCAGGGCTGTCAGGTTGAACCGGGGGTCCCGGTAATGCTTTTCGATCAGGTCCAGGCTGGCGGCAATGAGCTTGCTTTGGGCCAGCGGTGCCTGGGCGCATTTGTGGGCACATTCCGCGGCCACGGTATCCCGCATGCAGGCGCACATGGCCTCGGTGTCGGCGCAGCGGCGCAGGGCGTGCACCGGGTCCTCCCCCTCGCCGGAAAGGATGCCCTCGGAGATGAGCAGCATCAGCAGATTGGTGCAGAACCGCTGGGCCGAGGCCAGGTGGTGGGGTTCCGCCCGGACCACCTGCTCCACGCAGGCCCACTGGGCCAGGGCTTCCTGGGTTTCCCCGTGCTTGACACAGTGCACAAAGCGGTGCCGGTCATAGCCGCCGCTGCGCAGGTCCTGCAAAAAGCTGCGGTAGGTGTGCACGGGGATGTCGGCGTCGCCGTCCTCCTTGGCCCTGCGGGGGGCAGGGCGCAGGTCCAGTTCGCCCCGCAGCTTGTGCAGCAGGGCGGTCAGGGCGTCGGTGTCCACCGGTTTCAGGATATATTCCCGCACCACATTCAGGCGCACCGCCCGCTGGGCGTAGGAAAAATCGTTGTAGCTGGAAATCAGGATCACCTGGGGAGAAAGCCCCAGTTCCAACAGGTCCTCGATCAGGTCAAAGCCGGTCTTGGAACGCATGCAGATGTCGGTGATCAGGATATCCGGCGCCCGGCACCGGGCAATCTCCAGGGCGCTCTCGGCGCCGTCGGCTACCCCGATCACCTCCATGTCCAGGGTGGCCCAGTCCAGGTGACGGCGCAGTCCTTCCCGGATGAGCATCTCATCGTCCACGATCAAAACGGAATAGGGCATGGGTCTTTACTCCTTCAGTCTGGGGGTAGTCAGGCGGTCGGGGGCGGTATAACGGCGGGGAATGCGGATGCTCGCCGTCAGGAAGCCCCCCTCCATCCGGTATTCTAGGGCGGCTTCCCGGGCGTAGGCGATCTCCAGCCGGGTGCGGATGCTCTGGATGCCGTAGCTGCGGGCGGGGGCGCCCGCCTCCTGCCGCAGTCGCTGCTGTACCTGGGCCAGGGCGTCATCGGGGGCGTTGTTGGCCACTTCCAGCACCAGGTCCCCCGCCCGGGCAAACACCCGCACCAGCAGCAGGTTGCCCTCGGCCGGGGCGTCGGACCGGTTGAAGGCGTGCAGGATGGCGTTTTCCACCAAGGGTTGCAGCAGCATCTTGATGACGGTGTCCTGCAAAAGGGATTCGTCCACTTCCTCATGGACCTGGAACAGCCCGCAGAACCGCACTTTCTGGATGTTCAGGTAGCTGCGCATGTGGGTCAGTTCCTGTTCCACCGTCAGTTCCGGCTGGCCGTTGTTCAGCGAGGTGCGCAGCAGGGTGGACAGGCTGGTCACCAGCTGGGAGATCTGTTCCACATGGTAGTCCTTGGCCAGCCAGTTGATGGAATCCAGCGTGTTGTACAAAAAGTGGGTGTTGATCTGGCTTTGCAGGGCGTTGAGTTCGCTCTGTTTCTGGTTCAGGCGGGTGACGTAATTTTCCTCGATCAGCTGGTTGATCATCTGGATCATGTAGTTGAAACTGTCGTACAGTTCCCCCACCTCACCCTTTTCCCGGGTGTGGACGGTGATGTCCAGATCGCCGTTTTTCACGTTTTTCATGGTCTCGGACAGCTGCACCACCGGGCGCATCACCGACCCGGTGACCACAAAGGTGAGCAGCATGCCCACCAGCAGCGCCGCCCCGGCGGACAAAAACAGGATGCTGCAGGATTGCAGGTAGGTGGTGTGCACTTCCTCCAGGGATTTCAGCCCCACCAGATAGTAGTCGGTGGTGGAAAGCCGCCGGGCAAACAGGCAGGCGTCGCCGTCTGGCTGTATATAGAAGCCGCCCGAAGCGCTCAGCTGCCGCAGGGTATCGGTATCGGGCAGGCCCCGGATGGAATAATACCCGATGAACTCTTCGGTGGCTATATTGTAGAGGGCGGCTTCCATGCCTGCCTCGTTGCGCAGATTGTGCAGAACGCTCTGGGTCAGGTGCTCATAGTTGAACTCCACCGATATGGTGCCCAGAATGTTGGAAAAATCCCGGTTGTCGTAGATGATCTTGGAGGCCCGGATGTATTCATAGTTGCCGTCGTAGTAGGTATCCCACAAAAAACGGCCGTCCAGGGACTCCAGGGTCTGGATCCATTCCGAACGGGGATCGTAAGGAGCGGGGGATTCCTCCAGCCCCAGGGTGTCGTATACGGGCAGATAGGACCCGTCCGGGGTGCGGGCGGTGATCTCGACCAGCAAGGGCAGGGTGCCCAGGGTCACGCTGTTGAAGGACAGCAGAGAGGTAAGGGCTTCGTCCCGCAACAGGGCCTGCTCGGCGTCGCCCTGGGCGGCGCCGGTGCCGTAGGCGGCCAGCAGTTCCTGCAAATGCTGGCTGGAGGCCAGATTCAGTATGTGGCTGTGGGCAAAGCCCATGGCGTCGGATAACTCGGTGGACCAGCGCTGCATTATTTGGGAGGAGGTTTCAATCAGGTTGCCTTGAACCATGCTGTAAACGGTGCGCAGCACAAACACAAAGATGACAGCGCAGAACGCCAGCAGGATGGAAAAATAAGAAAGCAGCATTTTGCGCCGCATGACGTCCCCTCCTTCAGGTCCGAATCTAACAAGGTTCGCCACCCAGTGTAACATACTTCGCGGGGTGTTGCAACGAAAAAACACAGAAAATTGTGCAATAATATCAAAATAAACAGCAAAACAAGAAAAAGAACATGAAAAATAGCGAAGAAAGAGAAATAGTCCACCATATCGTATTTTTGTTATCTTGTAAAAAAAGCGGCACAATGGTAGACTGAAGACAACGAAAGTGCACAGCGCCTTTACGGCAGCACGACAAGAAACACACTTGAAAAAAGGAGCAAAGCAGTATGAAAAAAAGCAGTATGAAAAAGTCAATCGCATTGGGCCTGGCTCTGGCCATGGGCACCTCCCTGCTGGCCGCTTGCGGCGGTTCGGCAACCACCAGCAGTTCCGAGCAGACATCTTCCGCCAACGCCAGTTCCGAGATCGCTTCCGCCGAGACCAGCGGTGACACCATCCGCATCGGCGGCATCACGGCAGTCACCGGCGACAAGGCCGAGATGGGTGAGAGCTTCTGGCGTTCCTGGGAGCTAGCCATCGAAAAGGTCAACGAGAACGGCGGCGTCCTGGGCAAGAAGGTAGAGCTGGTCCTGGAAGACTCCAAAGGCGAACCCAAGGAAGCGGTGGAGCTGACCAAGAAGATGGGCGATGATGAGAGTATCGTTGGCGTGCTTGGCCCCATGACCAGTTCCGAAGCCATCGCCTGTGCGCCTGTTTTTGAGGAGTACACCATGGTGGAGCTTTCCCCCTGCGCTTCCAACAACCAGTACGCCCCCATGAGCGACTACGCTTTCACGGTGGCCGGCAAGATGGAAGCCGAGCAGCCCTACCTGGTGGAGCGCGGCGCCTATGAATACCTGAACGCCAAGTCCATCGGCGTCATCTGGGTCAACGATGACTGGGGCGCTTCCGCCTTTGAGTCCACCAAGGAAGGCTGCGAGGAATACGGCATCGAGATCACCGATGACGAGAGCTTTGTTTCTGGAGAAAAGGATTTCACCGCCATCCTGACCAAGATCCGCCAGACCAACCCCGAGTATCTGATGTTGGTAACGCAGGCCGCCGACGGTGCCCTGATCCTGAAACAGCTGGAGGCCATGGGTTGGGATATCCCGGTCATCGGCGCCGGCGCCATGTACTCCGACCAGGTGATTCTCCTTGCAGGTGAAGCAGCAGAAGGTTTAGTGATTTCGGCTGGATTTTTCCTCAGCGAAGAAGATGAAATTGCGTGGGACTACGCAACTAAATTCTACGAAGGCGCCGGGTTCTATCCTACCACTCATGGCCCTCTGTCCTACGACGCTGCGCTGCTGCTCTGCGCCGCCATTGAGAAAGCCGGCACCACCGACCGTCAGGCCGTGCGCGATGCCCTGGCCGGCATCACCGACGCCGACGTGCAGGCTCTGTGGGGCGATGTGCTCCTGGCCGGTCCCTACGAGTTCACCGAGGATGAGGACATTATCCGCGCCTACTGCCTGCTGAAAATTGTCGACGGCAAGTGGACCAAAGTCAGCGACTACTCCAAGTGCAGCAAGTTTGAATGATCGCTGTGTGCTGACACGGTAAAACGGAGGCCCCGTTTTCCCTCTCTCGGGGTGAACGGGGCCTCTTTTTTTGCCCCGCATCGCAGCCTACCCAAAGGAGGTATTCCCATGTATGTGCTCCAGCAGCTTATCAACGGCCTGTCCCAGGGCAGCATCTACGCCCTGATGGCCATTGGTTATACGCTGATCGTCGGCGTCGTCGGGCTCATCACCTTTGCCTACGGCGAAATGGTCATGATCGGCGCCATGAGCGCTTATCTGTTCTACACCTATGTTACGCCCAACTTCTTCCTGGGCTTGTTGGTAGCCTTCATATCTTCCGGTATTGCCGGTATCTTCATCCACAAGGTTGCCTACGAGCGCTTCCTGGACGCGCCCAAAAACATCGCCCTGCTGTGCACGGTGGGCTGCTCCCTGCTCATCAAGAACCTGGCCCAGATCGCCTTCGGCTCCCAGGGCAACGCCATGCCCCCCGCCTTTGAAACCAAGCCCTTCTATCTCTTTGGTACCGATCTGTACATTACCACCATCCACATGGTGGTAATCGCCATCGTGGTGGTGCTGGCCATCGGCCTGAGCCTGTTTTTGTACAAGACCCGCGTGGGCCTGATGCTCCGCGCCGTCAGCCAGGATAAAATGGCGGCCAGCCTGGTGGCCATCAACGTCAAGAAAGTCACCCTCATCGGCAACATCGTGGGTACCGGCCTGGGCGGCATCGCCGGTCTGCTGTACGGCACCTACCTGACCAATGTGTCCACCGTGTTCGGCACCGTGGTCGGCCTCAAGGCCATTTCCGCCTGCGTGCTGGGCGGCATGACCAACATCCCCGGCGCCGCTTTGGGTGCCCTGCTCATCGGCATTCTGGAAAACTTCGGCATCGCCCTGTTCACCTCCAGCTACCGGGATATCATCGGCTTCCTGGTGGTGTTCATCGCACTGTCGTTCCGCCCCGAGGGTCTGTTCGTGTTCGACTTTACCAAGGGCTTCAAACGGAAGGGAGGCAAATGACCTATGACCAACCTCATTACCAAGGCCAAAGACTTCTACACCGGCCATAAAAAGCTGGTGGTCGTCCTCGGCATCCTGTTCCTGATCCTGCTGCCCCAGCTCACCACCAGCAACTACGTCCGGGGCGTTCTGGCCCGCATCATCGTGTACGCCACCATCGCCAGCGGCCTGAACATCATCAACGGCTATTCCGGCCAGAGCTGCCTGGGCATCGTGGGCTTTACCTGCATCGGCGCCTACAGCGGCGCCCTGATGAGCACCGAACTGGGCATGACTTTCCTGCCCAGCCTGCTGTGCACCATTGTTCTGTGCGCCATTGCCGGTTTCATCGTATCCATCCCCACCCTCAAACTCAACGGCATGTTCCTGTCCATCATCACCCTGGGCTTCTCGGAAATGATGCGCCTGACCGCCCTCAACTGGCAGGACCTGACCAACGGCCCCCTGGGCATCAAAGGCATCCCCACCATTACCATCTTCGGCTTCAAGGTGGAATCCGGCGCTCCCTTCTACTACCTGGCGCTGGTGGTGCTGCTGCTGGTGGTGTTCATTCTCAACCGGCTGCTCAACTCCCGCATCGGCCGTGCCTGGATCTCCATCCGTGAGGACCAGGACGCCGCCCGTTCCCTGGGTGTCAAGGTTTCCCACTACCGCTGCATCAACTTTATGACTGGTGCCATCATCTGCGGCACCATGGGCGTGTTCCTGGGCCACTACTACCGCTACGTCAGCCCCGACATGTTCACCCTGGACGAAGGTTTCAGCGTGCTGTCCATGTGCGTGGTGGGCGGTTCCGGCACCCTGCTGGGCCCCATCGTGGGCGCGTTCGTCATCAACGGCATCACCGAGGGCTTTCGCTTCGCCTCCGAATGGCGTATGGTCATGTACGCCCTGCTCATCATCGTGATGATGTGGGTACGGCCCCAGGGCCTGTTCGGCGCCAAGGACAGCGTCATCGCGGGCAATATCTCCCTCCCGCTGCCGGCGTTCTTGCGCAAAAAGGAAAAGCCCCAGTCAAAGGAGGCGCAGTGATATGGCAGTCATTCTGGAAAGCAAGGCCGTCTGCAAATACTTCGGCGGCCTGAAAGCCGTCAACAACGTGGACATGAAGGTTGAACAGGGCCAGATCTTCGGCATCATCGGCCCCAACGGCGCCGGCAAGACCACCTTTTTCAATCTCTGCTCCGGCACTTACAAGGTGACCTCCGGCCAGATCCTGTTTGACGGGCGGGACATCACCAACCTCCCCCCCGAGGAAGTGGCCAAGCTGGGCATCGTGCGTACCTTCCAGAACATCAAGCTGTTCAAGTACCTTTCGGTGCTGGAAAACGTGAAGGTGGGCTGCCACATCCATACCAGGACCAATGTGCTGGACGCCTTGCTGCACACCCCCCGCTACCGCCAGGACGAGGAATATGCCACCCAGCAGGCCGCCAAGGTGCTGGAGGAAGTGGGCCTGACCGAATACAAGGACTGGAAAGCGGGCAACCTGCCCTACGGCCTGCAGCGCAAGGTGGAGATCGCCCGGGCGCTGGCCGCCAACCCCAAGATCCTGCTGCTGGACGAACCGGCCGCCGGCATGAACCCGGCCGAGACCTGGAGCCTGCTGGAATTTATCCAGCGCATCAACAAGAGCGGCCACACCATCGTGGTCATCGAGCATGATATGAAGTTCGTCATGAACCTGTGCGATTACATCATGGTCCTCAGCTTCGGCGAAAAAATCTGCGAAGGCACCCCTGACGTGGTGAAAAACGACAAGAAGGTGCAGGAAGCGTACTTTGGACGGGGTACCATCCAGAAGTCCAACGAGCGCTGAGAGAGGAGAGAACGACAATGTCCGAAACGATGCTCAAGATCGACAATCTGGTGGTGGACTACGGCCATGTCCATGCCATCCGGGATATCAGCCTGGAAGTGGACCGCAACGAGATCGTCTGCCTGATCGGTTCCAACGGTGCGGGCAAGACCTCTACCCTGAGCGCCATCAGCAACATTACCAAAAAGACCTCCGGCCGCATCACCTTCAAGGGGCAGGACATCACCCACATGAACGCCCCCGATATCGTGCGGCTGGGCATCAGCCATGTGCCCGAAGGACGCCACGTTTTCCCCAAGATGACCGTGGGCGAAAACCTGATCCTGGGCACCATGGCCTTGCGCAAGGTTTCCCGCAAGTACATCGACGAGCGGCGGGAGCAGATGTATGACCTGTTCCCCCGGCTGAAAGAACGCATCAACCAGAACGCGGGCACCATGTCCGGCGGCGAGCAGCAGATGCTGGCCATCGCCCGGGGCCTGATGTACGACCCCGAACTCATCATGCTGGACGAACCCTCCCTGGGCCTGGCGCCCATCGTGGTGGAGGAAATCTTTGAACTGATCTGCACCATCCAGAAACAGGGCAAGACGGTACTGCTCATCGAGCAGAACGCCAACATGGCCCTGCAGATCGCCGACCGCGCCTATCTGCTGGAAAACGGCGTCATCGTCAAGAGCGGCACCGGCAAGGAACTGCACAGCGACGACAGCATCCGCAAGGCATACCTGGGCGGTTGAGAAAGGCGGCGTACCATGGACGCAACACAGTACAAACAGGCGATTTTGCAAACGCTGGACGCCATCGGCGGCGAGGTCACGGCCTGCGCCGATGCCATCCACGGCTATGCGGAACTGAGCGGTGAGGAACACCGTTCCGCCGCCGCCCTGGAAGAGTTGCTGGAACACCACGGCTTTGCGGTGGAACGGGGCCTCAAGGACCTGCCCACGGCCTTCCGTGCGGTGTACGGCAGCGGGCCGGTGCGCATCGGCTTTATGTGTGAGTACGACGCTCTGGCCGGTCTGCAGCAGGACGATGTGCCCTGCCAGCAGGGCAACGGCACCCCCGGCCACGGTTGCGGCCACAACCTGCTGGGGGCGGGCAGCGCCGCCGCGGGCATCGCTCTGGCCCGGCTGGTAGACCAGGGCTTGCCCGCCACCGTGGTAGTCTACGGCACCCCCGCCGAGGAGACCCTGGCCGGCAAGACCATTATGGTGAACAACGGCTGTTTCCGGGATGTGGATGTGGTGCTGGGCTGGCACCCCCACAACCACAGCGAACCGGGCGAGATCAAGCACAAGGCGGCCGCCGCCTTTACCATGGCCTTCCACGGGCGGGCGGCCCACGCCTGCAACTGCCCCGAAAACGGGCGCAGCGCCCTGGATGCCGCCGAACTTACCAACATCGGCGTCAACTATCTGCGGGAACATGTGGACCGGGACTGCTATATGCACTACTGCTACCTCAACGGCGGCGAGCGGCCCAACATCGTGCCAGATTACGCCAAGCTGTGGTACATGGTGCGGGCCTATACCTATGCCCAGATGAAAGAGGTGGAACAACGGGTCAAGCGCATCGCAGAGGGGGCGTGCCTGATGACCGATACCACCGTGGAATTTGAGACTCTGGGCGATACCCACGACAACCGGCTGAACTTTACCCTCAGCCGCATCGTGTGGGAGGCCATGGAGGCGGTGGGCGCGCCCTGCTTTACCGAGGAAGAGACCGCCTACGCCCGGCAGATCGCCCAACATGCGGGGGTGCCCGGCTTTACCGGCGATTTTGACACCCGCATCGTTTCGGCGGACCGCACCATCAAGATCGACAACGGTTCCACCGACCTGGCGGATGTCAGCCAGGTGGTGCCCACCATCAATATGTTTGCCGCCTGCTTTGCGGCCAACACCCCCATGCACACCTGGGCGGTAACGGCCCAGGCCTGCCGTCCGTCGGCCCATCGGGGCATGCGGTTCGCGGCGGCGTCCCTGGCACTGGCCGGGGCGCGGCTGGCGTCGGACCCCGAAAGCCTGGCCGCGGTGCGGGCGGAATTTGAAAAGGAGAGGTGACACTGGCTATGACCTGTCAGCAACGGATCGAAACCTGGCTGGAAGAACACGGCCCGGAATTTGCCGCCTGTGCCGATACCATCCACGGTATGGCGGAACTCAGCGGCGAGGAACACCGTTCCGCCGCCGTGCTGGAGGACCTGTTGGAACGGCACGGCTTTACGGTGGAACGGGGGCTGAAAGACCAGCCCACGGCCTTCCGGGCAGTGTATGGCAACGGGCCGGTGCGCATCGGCTTTATGTGCGAATATGACGCCCTGGCCAGCCTGCAGCAGGACGATGTACCCTATCAGCAGGGCAACGGCGGTCCCGGCCACGGCTGCGGCCACAACCTGCTGGGCGCGGGCAGCGCCGCCGCAGGCATCGCCCTGGCCCAGCTGGTGGATGAAGGCCTGCCCGCCACGGTGGTGGTCTACGGCACCCCCGCCGAGGAGACCCTGGCCGGCAAGACCATCATGATCGAGAACGGCTATTTCCGGGATGTGGATGTCTGCCTGGCCTGGCATCCCCTGGACCACAATGACCCCGGCGAGGTAAAGTTCAAGGCCGCCGAGGCTCTGACCTTCACCTTCCACGGGCGGGCGGCCCACGCCTGCAACTGCCCCGAAAACGGGCGCAGCGCCCTGGATGCCGCCGAACTTACCAACATCGGCGTCAACTACCTGCGGGAACATGTGGACAAAGACTGCTACATGCACTATTGCTATACCCACGGGGGCGAGCGGCCCAATATCGTGCCGGATTACGCCCAGCTGTGGTATATGGTGCGGGCCTACACCTTTGCCCAGATGAAGGAACTGGAAGCCCGGGTACGCCGGGTGGCCGAAGGTGCCTGTCTGATGACCGACACCACGGTGGAAGTGAAGATCCTGGGTGAAAACCACGACAGCAAGCTGAATTTCACCCTGGCGGCCCTGGCCCACGACTGCATGGAAGCCATCGGCGCGCCCCGCTTTACCGAAGAGGAAAAAGCCTACGCCCGCCAGGTGGCCCAGGCTGTGGGCCTGCCCGGGGTGGAAGGGGAACTGGACGAGAGCATCCTGCCGGTGGACGGCACCATCAAGAAGGACAACGGTTCCAGCGATGTGGCGGACGTAAGCCAGATCGTGCCGGTGGTCAACATCAACACCGCCTGCTACGGTCGCAAAACGCCCAACCACAGTTGGGCGGTCACGGTGCAGGCCGACAAACCGGCGGCCCACCGGGGCATGCTGTTCGCGGCCAAGACCCTGGCCCTGATGGGCACCCGGCTGGCCACCGAACCGACGCTGCTGGCGGCGGTCCGGGCGGAATTTGAACAAGCGGAGTAAACGGAAATGCTACAAGAACAAGTATATACCGTATACGGCGAGCTGCTGCGGGGGGAACTGATCACCGCCATGGGCTGTACCGAGCCCATCGCCATCGCCTATGCGGGCGCTTTGGCCCGCCAGATCCTGGGCCGGGAGCCGGATACCCTGCAGCTGGCCTGCAGCGGCAATATCGTCAAGAACGTCAAGGGCGTCACGGTCCCCAATTCCGGCGGACGCCGCGGCATTGAGATCGCCGCCCTGCTGGGCGTCTGCGGGGGCGATGCCACCCGCCGTCTGGCGGTGCTGGAAAGCGTCACCGATGCCACTCGTGCCCGGGCGGTGGAACTGCTGGAAGCGGGTATCTGCACCACCAGCCTTATCGAAGGCACCGACAACCTGGTAGTCCAGGTGACGGCCCGGGCGGGGGCGGACGAAGCCTTTGTGGAGATCCGTACCACCCACACCAATGTGACCCGCATGGAGCACAACGGCGAAAATCTGATGGAAGGGGAGTGCGCCCGGCAGGTGTGCGCCCCTGCACCGGACAAAAGCCTTTTGAATGTGCGGGACATCCTTACCTATGGCGAAACGGTGGACCTGGACACCATCCGGGATGTGTTGGAAAACCAGATCACCTGTAACCGGGCCATCTCGGACACCGGCCTGGCCGGGCACTACGGCGCCGAGGTGGGCGCCACCCTGCGGGGCATGTTCCAGGAAGGCCCCTTTGAGATGCGGGCCGCCGCCGCGGCTGCCGCGGGCAGTGATGCCCGTATGAACGGCTGCCCCCTGCCGGTGGTCATCAACTCGGGCAGTGGCAACCAGGGGCTTACCATCACCATGCCGGTGCTGCTCTACGCCGAGGAAAACCAGGTGGACCACGACAGCCTGCTGCGGGCCCTGGCCATCGCCAACCTGATGAGCATTCACCAGAAACGGTTCATCGGCAGCCTGTCCGCCTACTGCGGTGCCACCAGCGCTGCCTGCGCGGCAGCGGTGGGCATCTGCTGGCTCCAGGGCGGCAGCTATGAGCAGATCTGCGGCGTTATCACCAACACTCTGGCCACTCTGGGCGGCATGTGGTGCGATGGCGCCAAGTCCAGCTGCGCCTCCAAGATCGCGGCGGCGGTGTACACCGGCCTGCTCAGCGTACGCATGAGCATGAACGGCCACCGCTTTGAACAGGGCGAGGGCATCGTCACCGCCAGCGTGGAAAAAACGATCCAGGACGTGGGCCACATCGCCCGGGAAGGCATGCGGGAAGCGGACCTGGAGATCCTGCGCCTGATGCTGAAAAACTGATACTTTGCCATTACCAGCAAAATGCCGAAACCGCGGCTGCTCTTTTTTAGAGCAGCTGCGGTTTTTTGACAGGAAAAATACCTGCCGCCCAAGGGCGAAGGGCCCCGGCCGTTTATACAATATGCCGGGTTTCGTTGCGGTAGTGGTTGGGGGGCACCTGCATGCGCCGTTTGAAGAAGGAACAGAAGTGGCTTTCATCGTAGAATTTCAACAGTTCCGCGATCTGGCGGATGGGTAGGTCGGTGTTTTGCAGCAGCAGGAAGGCTTTGTTCAGCTTCATCTTCTGGCAGTATTCCATGGCGCCGCACTCAAACTCGGTGCGCACCATCCGTTCCAGATGGGTCGTGCTCAGGTTCATCTTTTTGCACATCTGGTCCAGGGTCAGATCGTACCCTTTGCCGTCGGAGAACATATCCAGGAATTTTTCCCGGAAGGAATCGTTGTACCCCACGGCGCTTTCGGTGATCAGTTTCAGGATAAAGGCCTCCGAGGCGTTATACAGCATCAGGGTGTTGAGCTTGGTCAGGTTGCGGATGGCCTTGAACAGATACTCAAAGGTATAGGGGAACTGCACCATTGAAAAGCCGGTGAAAGATGGTAGTAACGAGTGCGCCCGTTTTGTCACAAAGACTGGCGACCAATCCGTCACCTTGCATTTCGCCGCAAATAATCCCACCTATGCCGGTGACTACTCCGACACGGTAACCTTTAACCTTGAAGTGGTTGATGCCACGCAGACCGTGACTGGAGGCAACGGATGAGAAAACTTGTATCTTTTGCCCTTATGTTGGCGCTCTCGGCGGCACTGTCCGCCACGGCTTTTGCCGACGATAATAACAGTTCGGTAGAGGTCAAAACGCACATCGACCCCACCTACACGGTGACGATTCCCGCCAATACAACGGTGAATTTTAACGCCGTAGATACACCTTTCGGCGAAATCAAACTCACCGCCGCCCAGCTTGACCCCGGCAAAACCGTAAAAGTGGAACTGTCTGCCAGCGGCAAACTGAAAAACCAAGCCAATAAGGAAAAAACCCTTGCGTATAAAATTATGAGCGGCAATACCGAGTTTACATCGGCAAGCTATACAACTGCCAATCAAAGCACCGCATTGACCATTCATATTGAGAAGGACGATTGGAACGGAGCCTTCGCAGGGGATTACGCGGACACCGTGGCATTCAACATCTCCTATGTGAAGCAGCAGTGAGGTGACGCCTGTGAAAAAACTTGCAGGGCTGCTCTGCGCATTGGCACTGCTGTGCGGCTTTTGCCTGCCGGTTTTCGCCGATGATACGCAAAGCGCCACCATCTCCGCCACCGTGCCTGCCGCCCACACGCTGACCGTGCAGGGCGAGGGCGTGCAGGTGTTCTGCAATGGGCAGGGCGGTACCTCTTTTGCCGTGGAGCGCCTGAGCCAGCCGCAGCTGCTGCTCCGCGCCGAAAGCGGCAAGACCATCACCCAAGTTTTGCTGAACGGGCAGGACATTACCGCCGCCGTGCAGGGCGGGCGGTACACGCCGGAGCCGGTGTATCAGGAGCTTTCGCTGGTGGTTATCACTCGCGATGCCGCCGCCACGGCGGGCGATACCTACACCCTGACTGGGCGCGTTAGCGGATGATGCCAAATAAAGCGCTCCGCTTTTTCGTCAAATCTCTGTTCAAATCTTCTCGCCGCATTTGTAATGCTCATAATTGTTCACCTCATTTCTTTCTTGCAAGGCCATAATACCACTTAAAGTATTAAGTGGGGAAAAGAATCCTGCAATCGAAACTAAGACTGTATAAGTCTTTAAGAAAAAAGAGTCAGACCCGGAAGAGGACTGACTCATTCATATAATGATTTTGAAATTGTATTTTCGAGAAGAGAATACAATTGACAAATCTCGTCTCATGTCGAGCTTCTTCTATATTTGCGAGTATCTCAACGTAATTCCGCAAGGATTTTTTGATTTCAAGGGAGACCATGCTGATGGAATCGATGCACTTGTAGACCAACTCGATAAGCTTGATGAAGAACAGATTCAAGCTCTCGCAGCCTTTATAAAGACTATCGTCAAGTAATTAGGAATAACAGCAAAAATGCCCACCAGCTTCAAGCCGGTGGGCATTCTCTTACTTGTACCGTATTACAGGCCGTTGATTTATCTTGCAGCCAGCCTTTTTGTGCTCAAGTGCAAAAACCATATCTGGAGTGCGTTCAAAGAAACCTAGGTCCCGTTTCCAGCTTGTCCCACACTTGCAATGGAACAGCCCTGTGAACTGCTGTTTCATCTTGCGCCCGCAGTTTGGGCAGATATGTTTACTTGCCCCCATATTGCATTACTGGAGTTTTGCAAGGATTTCCTCAGCCGTCATACCGCTGGCCAGCAGCTTCTTCAGCACATCTTCTGCTTC
>ERZ773210.1739-NODE-1739-length-20178-cov-3.769816_pt1 | contig 20178 bp, 10 predicted proteins | sample MGYA00580528_ERZ773210 | MGnify/ENA primary metagenome ERZ773210 (study PRJEB29015, sample SAMEA2737769) | human gut metagenome | biome: human gut; feature: human-associated habitat; material: faeces | place: China | collected 2012 ...
ATCTCGACTTTCCTCAAGGAGTTCGTCGTGAAGCTGCCCGAGGGCGAGAACCTCAAGTTCCGCAGCGGCGGTTACATCCAGATCGACATTCCGAAGTACGACGCCATCAAGTTCTCGTCGATGGACGTGGACGAGAAGTTCCGCGCCGACTGGGACAAATTCAAGATGTGGGATCTGGTGACGACCAACCCCGAGCCGACGTTCCGCGCCTACTCGATGGCCAACCATCCGGCCGAGGGCAACATCATCATGCTCAACATCCGTATCGCCACGCCTCCGTTCGACAAGGCCACGGGCGGCTTTATGAAGGTCAACCCGGGTATCTGCTCGTCGTATGTCTTCTCGCGCAAGCCGGGTGACAAGATCACGATTTCGGGTCCTTACGGCGAATTCTTCCTGCCGGACAATCTGCCCTCGACGCAGGAGCTGATCTTCATCGGCGGCGGTGCGGGCATGGCTCCGATGCGCAGCCACCTGATGCACCTGTTCAAGACCGAAAAGACCGACCGTCCGGTGTCGTTCTGGTACGGCGCGCGTGCGCTGAAGGAGGTTCCCTATCTCGACGAGTTCCACCAGATCGAGAAGGATTTCCCCAACTTCTCGTTCAATCTGGCCCTCGACCGTCCCGATCCCGAGGCGGACGCCGCCGGAGTGAAGTACACGCCGGGCTTCGTGCACAACGTGCTCTACGAAAACTACCTCAAGAACCACCAGGCTCCCGAGGACTGCATCTACCTCATGTGCGGACCTCCGATGATGATCGCTTCGGTCGTCAAGATGCTCGACAACCTCGGCGTGCCGCCGGAGAATATCTTGTACGACAACTTCGGCAGTTAGTGAGTGCAATGACCACCAAAACGCCGTAGGCGAATAAAAGAGGAAGGACGGAAGATCGAATTGATTCGAAACTTTCGTCCTTACTCTTTTATTGATCCCGCAGGGATTGTCGGTTCATTGCCGAACGCCGTCGAAGTCACGGAGCGCGGTTATCGCGAGCGGAGGCGAGCGATGCGACGTAACTTGCGTTCGGTGTGAGGATTCATTGCCGAACGCCGCCGAAGTCACGGACGGCGGGGCGAAAATCGGCGATGACGGAGGCGGGATGGTGCGGCGACGGGATGGTCTACGGCGGATGAGGGCGCGAATGGAACTTTCGGAGCCTCGGAATTTGGCGGATCGGAAATAAAACCGTAAATTCGGATAAATTTCAAATAGGGAGCTATGAGACTTGTCCTGGCGTTTGTCGCATTGTTGCTGTCGCTTCCCTTATCCCCGCAGGCAAGGCCGAAGGGATATGAGTTGGACTATTATCGGGTTCGTCTGGAATCTGTCGAGACCGATGGCGCCCGGGGCGGCGTTATCGGCAATCCCGAGAATGAGCAGGGATTCACCACGCCCGGCTACCGGGATTCCACGATCCGCGTCGTTTTCACCTTCGAGCCGACGCATGTCGATTTTTCCCTGACCAACGAGAGCGATTCCGACTTCGGAATCATCTGGGACGAGGCCGTCTTCGTGGATGGAGTCTCGAATGCCGCAGAGGGGGTGTTTCACCGGGGTGTGAAGCTGCTCGACAGACACGACGCGCAGGTTCCTTCCGTGGTCGTGAAGGGAAGCTGTGTTTCGGAGTCACTTGCCGTCAAGAACCGGGTTTTTTACAGTCGCGACCTCAAACGGTGGGTATTCGAGAATCTCCTGCGGGATGCGGATAAGCTTACGCAGATAAAAATATTGTTGCCGATCGAAACCGCCGGAGGGCGTCGGGACTACCTGTTCGTATTTTCCGTCCACTGGGAAAACCGGAAGGTCCGGGCCGAGTTCGATACGGGCCGGTGGTTTTACGTGTCGGAGAAATAGCCGCTTTCACGTGCCGACGTTCCCATGGCTGCGTCCGGGGCGTGGCCGGGGCTTTGCGGCGGATGGCGCATGGAAAAACACCCCGCAGGTTGTGACCTGCGGGGTGTTCGGCTTCGGAAGCGCTGCCGGGCGTCATTCGATGCCCTCGAACAGATAGGGGGCGTAGTTGTAGCCTTCGGCCTTGTAGACGGCGACCAGCGCCGGAATCCGGCGCACGAAATCGTTGTAATCCTTGCGGTCGTTGGCCCAGCCCGTCTCGGCGAGAGCCGCCATGCGCGGCAGGACCATGTGCTGTGCGTGGCGGATGTCCGCGATGTACTCCGTCCAGAGGTTGCACTGCACGCCCCTGATCCGTTTCTGGTCGGGCAGCGTGAGCCGGTCGCAGGGGTCGAGGCGGTAAGCCTGCCGCACCGAGACGTAGCGGGTGTTGCCCAGCGGTTCGTAACGCTCCGGGTCGGAGGTCTGGCTGTAATCGAAGTAGCAGTACCATTTCGGCGTCATAATCACCGGGTTTCCCCGCTGTGCGGCCTTGATTCCGGGGTCGCTTCCGTTCCACGACATGATGTTCGCGGTTTTCGAAATGCCGCCCTGGAGGATTTCGTCCCAACCGATGATCTCCCGGCCGTGGGTGTGCATCCAGCGTTCGATGCGGTGGATGAAGTAGCTCTGCAACTGGTATTCGTCCTTGAGCCCCTCCTCGCGGATGCGCTGCTGGCAGAGGGGGCACGCCTTCCAGCGTCCTTTGGGACACTCGTCGCCGCCGATGTGGATGAGCTTCGAGGGGAACAGCGCGAGCACCTCCGTGAGCACGTCCTCGATGAATTCGAAGGTCGTCTCCTTGCCCGCGCAGTAAACGTCGTCGCTGATGCCCCAATGGGTCCATACGGCATAGGGACCTCCCGTGCAGCCGAGCCACGGATAGGCGGTCAGCGCCGCCAGCCCGTGCCCGGGCATCTCGATTTCGGGAATCACCTCGATATGGCGCTCTGCGGCGTAGCTGACGATCTCGCGGATCTCCTCCTGCGTGTAGAACCCGCCGTAGGGTTTGCCGTCGTAAACGCCCTCTTTGTTCTTGTCGTAGCGTCCGACGAGCGTTTCCGCACGCCGGGATCCGATCTGGGTGAGCAGCGGATATTTTTTGATCTCGATCCGCCAGCCCTGATCGTCGGTCAGATGCCAGTGGAATTTGTTGATCTTGTGCAGCGAGAGGATGTCGATGTAGGTCTTCACGTCCTCGACCGGGAAGAAATGGCGGCAGACGTCGAGCATCGCCCCGCGGTAGGCGAACGTGGGCTTGTCGCGGACGACGCAGGCGGGAATCTCTCCTCCGGCGACCAGCTGCTGGAGGCTTCGAAGCCCGTGCAGCACCGCCTGGGGCGTCGATGCCGTGACCGTTATGCGCTGTCTGCCGACTTCCAGAAGGTACTCTTCGGCTTCGTAGCCCGGTTGCAGTTGCAGCGTCACGGCATGTTTTTCGGGTGCGGCGGTGACGGCGGGTTCGGTTCCGGTGAGCTTGCCGACGGCGCGGGCGAAAATCTCCGCGGGCGTGCGCAGCTGTTCGTCCGTGATGACGACGGGCGTTCGGGACGTCAGCCGGAACGATCCCGGCAGTTCTTCGACCTCGGCGGGGCGGGGTACGATGCGGACGCGTCCGTCGCAGGCTGCGAATCCCGGCAGACAGGCCTGGACGGCGAAAATCAGGAATAGAAGGTGTTTCACGGTTTGGATTCTGGTTGAGCGGTTAGGGAAGCCCCGCCTGCAAAACGTTTGCAGGCGGGGTGCTTCCGGATAGGGTTATTTGTTGTAACGTACGCCGATGTAGGAGAAGGCGATCTCTCCGGTGGTGATGATCTGGTCGTCGAACTCGCCGTCTTCCTTGCCGCCGGCTTTCTTGTTCGCGGCCGAGAAGCGGATGCATACGTCGTCCTTGCCGAGCAGTTCGAGCGGCAGAGGTACGTTGATGTACTTGTAGCCGGCGCACTGCCAGTAGAGGGTGTAGTTCCAGTTCACGATGTCGGGGACCTGGAATTCGGTGATCGGGTTCCAGTCGTCGCGGTTGTTGTCGCCGTGCTCCGACCAGTCGACCCTGATGTAGCGGGGGCCTCCGATGCTGCGGTTCTGCATGGCTACCTGCATCGAGAGCACATCGGTCGAGATGCCCTGCGTCGAGAAGTGGAGCAGCCATGCTTCGCTGCGGTCGGTTTCGGTGTTCCACCACTGGCACTTGTTGGTCCAGGCCGAGAATTCCGCGCTCGTCAGGTTTCCCTTGCCGTCGTTGTTGGTTCCGGGGTCAGAACACATTTGTTTGCCGTTTTCGACGACGCCGTTTCCGTTGATGTTGCCTTTATTGGTGCCGCCCCAGGGTTTCTCTTTGTCGGGGTTGGATTCGTTGCCGATGGGGCCGAGGTAGCTCGGGTCGCTCACGCCCCAGCCTGCGTCGCCCGATTTCTCGTCGGGATGGGTGAAGGTCAGGTAGCCGTTGTCGCCGGTCGTGGGGCGGAAGATGTGGCTTTCGAGCTTGCCGTAGCGGTATTCGGTCAGGAGGGCCGAGAAGCTGTTCTCGAAATCCTTCTCCAGCGCGATGTCCTCGCGGGTGAGGTGGCGGATCTGGTAGCGGCCGATGTCGCCCATGTCCTTCGATCCCATCCAGACGAAGCGGTCGTGGGTCTCGTGAACCAGTACGCCCGAGATGTTCCCCGAACCGTAGGGCAGCATGCTGCCGTCGCGGCGGTATTTGCAGGTGGTGTTGGTCAGCATGTAGAAGCTGTCGCCGTTCTTGTCGCGCACCAGCATCGGGTATTTCGTTTCGCGGTTGGCATTGGTGCTGCGTGCATAGCCTTCGTTGATCGGCGTCAGGCTGCCTTTGCGTACGGGAAGTTCGCAGTCGGCCAGCGTTACCCAGGTGTATACGTCCATGTCGGTCAGCTCGTTGTAGCGCTTCACCTTCTGCGGAATGTCGGCCGCCGAGCCTGACACCGAGGACATGACCATCGCCGAGGTGACTTTCTTGAGAATGTAGCGTTCGGGGTTCGACTCCGCTTCGACCGTGACGCCCTTGAGCAGGATGCGGACCTTGCTGTAACGTTCGAAGATGTTGTCGTCTTCGGTCACGGTCTTGATCATGAAGCCCTGCGAACCGTCGAGGCTCTGGATGTAGGCCGTGCGGTAGGTCTCGGTGTAGTCGATCGAGGTCTGTCCCGTCATCATGTTCTCGCCGTTGTTGCCGTTGCCGATGTCGCTGATGATGCGTCCCTCGATGTAGACGTCCTTGTTGACGATGCCCACCAGGTCGCGCACCTCGCTGAACGAGATTTCGTGCCCGAACTCGTTCTTGGCGTTGGCCTGCGTGAGGTAGACCGTCGAGGAGATGGTCCGGTTCCACCCGTCGCGGTAGCTGAGGGTGATGCGGGCGTTGCGCAGGGCTTCGGGGTCGGCGTTGGGGTCGGTCTGGAGAATCAGGAACCCGTTGCTAATGTCGAGGTCCGAAATCCATCCGCCCTCGTCGGCGCTCGTGTAGACGATCGACTGCCGGAGGTCCTCCAGTTCGAGGTTGGTGGAGAGCTGCGCCGTCGCCTGTCCGCCGTCGCCGAGCACCATGATGCTGCGGGTCGAGAAGTCCAGTTTCGGGGTGATGAAGCCCTCCTGTTTGATGTATATGGTATCCGCGCGGTTGTGGGTCCAGAGGCGGATGCCCTCCATGCGGGGGAAGCCGTCGTTGGTCGTGGCCTGGAATTTGAAATAGTCGTCGCCCGTGAAATGCGTTCCGCGGCCCTCTGTGTCGAGCGTGAGCCATCCGTTGTCGGGATTGATCAGTTCGATGTCGTAGGGTTGGTTGGCGAGGACCGGAATGCTCCCCGTGCCGCCTTTCCAGGGGGCTATGATCTCTTTCTTGTAGGGGCCGAACTCGGAGATGCGGGTCTCTTCGCCGTTGTCTTTTTCGCAGGCCGTGAGCGCCAGCCCGCCCAGCAGCGGGAGCAGCAGCCTTCGGTACAATGATTTTATCTGTTTCATCGTGGTCTGAATTTGGTTTCGCGCATCGGCGGGGGAGGGACGCGCCCTCCCCGCCTGAGCGGTTTATTTGTTACTCTTTACGGCTATGGTTCCGAAACGCATCGGCGAACGCTTGTTGGCCGCCATGTCGGATGTGATCGTGCCCGTGTCTCCCTGGTCCACCGTGGCGGTGTTCGAGGCGATGCACTGCGTGCTCCGGGCCTTGATCAGCAGCGTGACCTCCGGGCGGTTGCGCAGGGCGTCCGGCAGGATGAACACGCGGTCGGCGTAGCCCGGGACGGCGCAGTAGGAGAGGTCTTTGCCGCCTGCTCCCTGCCAATAGACGAACGGCCGGCAGCAGAAGCCCGATTCGGGCAGCACGGTGAAGTTCACCCCGTCGGTCGAGTACTCCACCTGCCAGTAGACGGGGCCGTAGATGCTCGTGCCGCCGGCGTTGCCCTGCGAGTTGGTGAAGTTGAGCGAGAGGTTCGCGCCGGCGCCCTCGGTCGAGAACTTCAGCGCCACGGCGTAGCCCGTGTTTTCGGCGAAGTCCCACCAGTAGGTGTTCTCGAATTTCAGGGCGTTCTTGCCGTTCAGCCCGGCGCTGGTCGTGAGTCCGTTGTACTCGTTGTCCAGGAGGTATTTGGCTGCGGGGTCGGTGCACCAGAGCGAGCCGTTGCCCCTATCCGGGGCGATCGTTCCGTCGGCGTTGGTCCTGACCTCGGCGTTGTTCCAGTTCCACTCCACGAGCGTCTGGCGGTTGGAGCTCGACTCCGAAGCGGCGAGGTCGATCTCCTCCTTTTCGAGCACGCGGACCGAGTAACGGCCGATGTACCCCTCGTTGGTGTAGCCGTAGCGGGGCTGGAGGTCGTGGACGATGACGCCGCTCAACGTGCCCTTGCCTTTGGGCATGCCGCTGCCGTCGCGCCGCCAGGGAGTCTTGTTGTTGACCAGCATCGAGATCGCGCCGCCGTCCTTGTCACAGAGCGTTCGGGGTACGCAGCTGGTGTGGTTGGCCGTTCCGAAATAGCCTTCGTTGACGTTGGTGTAGCTGCCGTCGGGCAGGGCGAATTCCACCTCCCGGAGCGAGACGTAGGTGTAAATGTCCTCGTCGGTGAGCTGGCCGATCGACTTCTCCTTGCGGATGAGGTCGCTGGCCGTTCCGGGCGTCTGGCTGACGATGTTGGCCGCCGTCAGTCCGCTGAGCGTGTAGCGTTCGGGATCGGCCTCCTTGGTGAGGGTCACGCCGTTGAGCGAGATTTTCACCTGCGAGTAGCGTTTCAGCGTGTTGTCGTCCGCCGCGTCGAATTGCAGGCGGTATCCGTAGCTGCCGTCGAGCATCTGCACGTAGGCCGTCTTGGCGTTCACCGTGTAGTCGGTGGCGTTGCGTTCCGTGTTGGGCGTCGTCTCCACGTTGGCGTTGTCCTTGTCGCTGATCACGATGCCCTCGAAGCTGGCTTCGGGATTGTTGATCACGACCTGTCCGCTCTCGCCCTTGATCAGCGTGCGGTAGTCGGCTTCGTAGGTCTGTTCGACGACGAACGGCGCCGCGGGCGTAAGCTCTCCGGCCGTTCCCGGCAGCGAGAAGGCGATCGACGCGCTGCGCGGGCCTTCCGAGTCGTTCTCCTTCACGTCGAACGACAGCACTTTGTCTTCGAGCGTGATGTTCTCGATCCAGTCGGCCGACGCGCCTTCGTAGGTCGGCGTGCAGACCACCTTGCCGAGCAGGCTGCCCAGGTTGTGCTTCAGCTCGGCCTTGATGGTCGTGGCCTTGCGCGTGGTCTTGGCGCGGTCGGGCGTGAAGGTCATGCAGGCCTCTTCGGTCGCCTGCGTGACGGTCAGCGTGACGGCGTGTTTCTTCTCCTTGGCGTCGATATAGGTCAGCGTGATCGCGGCCTGCCGTTTGCGCGGCGAGTTGTTCTTCAGGGTGCTGAACGTGACGGCGTCGGTTCCGACGGTCAGGTTTTCGATCCACTCCTCGTCCGGCTCGGGCGTTTCGTCGTCGTCCTCGTCGGGAATCACCGAATAGACGATGGTGTCCCGGATCTGTTTGTAATCCTCCCGGAGGTTGTTGTCAAGCCCGATGCGGAGGTCCCAGGGGTTGCTGAAAATCTCGATGCGGCTCTCCTCCAACGACAGGATGGGGTCTTCGCCCTCCTGCGTCATGCGTACCGCCTGTTCGAGTCCGCCGCGGGTGAAGATGATGTCCACGGCGCGCGGCACGCCGTAGTTGGCGCCGTATTTGAACAGTACGGGGGTGTTCCCCGAGCCGTTCAGGCGGTTGATGGAGGCCCATTCCACGTCTTCCGACAGACGGACCGACCATTCGCCGGTGGAATAGATCCGCACCTGGGTGGACCCGGCGTCCGAAGTCAGCGTGTATTTGTTGGAATCCACATTCAGCGGCAGGTCCATGTCCGAATCCATTTCGCATCCGGTCAGCAGGAGCAGCGCCGTGACGAGGGGCAGGATGCCCGTGCGCCACGCTTTGTAGATGCTGTCTGTAAGGTTATTTTTCATCGTTGTGTTTTTTTGTTCGTTCCGTCGGCCTTACATGCCGTATTCGTTATAGGCCTTGTTGTCGAGCGCGCCGCCCGAATAGACGACCTCCTTGTCGGGGATCGGGTAGTATTCGTGGCAGGGGAGCATGTTGTCCTTGAGCGTCGGGTAGTTGGTGTATTCGTAGGTCATCTGATACCAGATTCCCCAGCGTACCAGGTCGAACTTGCGCTGGAATTCGCCCAGCAGTTCGCGTCCGCGCTCCTTCTGGATCTCCTCCAGAAGCGCATCTTTGTTCTTGAAGACGTAGGCGGTGGTTCCGGCGCGTTCCCGGACCATGTTCAGGTAGCGGACGGCCTCGTCGGAGTCCTCCGTCTCGGCGTAGCACTCCGCCATCATCAGGATGGCGTCGGCATAGCGGAATACCTTCTGGTTGGAGAAGTCGGCGGTGTTCTGCATCCCCGGACACCAGAATTTCGGGCCGAGCCACGGACGGGTTCCCACGCCCGAGAAGGGCTTGCCGTCGTATTCCCACGCCATGTTCAGCGTTTTGCGCTTGTCGTTACTTTTTTTGGTCTGGAGACCGTCGCAGAAGTAGCTGTTGGGGCGCATGGAGGTCCAGGTGGTCATGCCCGTGCCCATTTCGGGAATCTCCACGCCGTCGTAGATGCCCTTGCCGTTGTGGTACGGAGTGGTGATGGCTGCCACGTTGGTCGTGACGGACAGTCCGCCGGGCGTGTAGGTGCGCTGCACCTCGAAGATCGACTCCGGGGTGTTCTTGTTGCGGAACATGATGTCTTCGAGCGGATACTGTTGCAGGTCGCCGTAGATTTTCTCCAGTTCGCCGAGCGCCTCGAGGGCGTCGTCCCAGCGGTGGTTCCACTGCGCGAGCTTGGCAATCATCATCCAGCCCATCGCGGCGCCCATGCGGTTGTCCGCGACCTCCGACGAACGCACCTGGTCCATCGAGGGCACGTAACGCTGCAATTCGTCGATCAGGTAGTCGCGGGTCTCCTTTGCCGACATGCGGCCCATGTGGGCGATCTCCTGCATCACTTGTTGGTCGGCGACCTCCTTGGTATAGAAGGGCACGTCGCCGAAGATGCAGGTCAGCAGCCAGTAGTAGAACGAGCGGATGACCACGCCTTCGGCCAGCAGCGGCAGCTTGTCGGCTTCCGAAGACTCCTTGATGTCGTTCAGGGGCGAACGTTCGATGGCGGCGATGGTCGAGTTGCAGTACATGACGCCCTTGTAGCACTGGGTCCATATCTTCTGGCCGTTGAGCGGCTTCGCGGGGGATATGTCGAGCTGGGCGTCCTTGGTTCCCGAAGCGATGTACATCAGGTCGGTGACGCCTTCGGTCATAATCAGGAAACAGTAGTCGTAGATGCTGTTGATCGGTATGTAGCAGGCGTTCAGGCCCGCCAGGCATTGCGCCCGGGTCTTGTAGTACTCCTTGGGTCCTACGAACGACGTGGGGTGTTCGTCCAGGTCGCACGCGCTGAACAGCAGGGCGGCGGTTGCCGTGGCTGCCAGCAGGTATTTTTTCAGGAAACTGTATGATTTCATGGTCTTGGCTGTTAGTATCTGATCTGGAGGCTGAAAATAATGGTCCGGGGCTTGGGATAGGCGCCGATGTCGACGCGCCGCAGGGCCGAGTTGGAACTCGATGTCGAAACGTCCGGGTCGAATCCGTTGTATTTCTTCCACAGGTAGAGGTTCTCGCCGCTGACGCTTACGCGGATGTCGCGCAGGCGGTTTTTGGTGACCTTGCGCATGTCGAACGTGTAGCTCGCGGAGATGTTCTTCAGCCGCAGGTAGCTTGCGTCGTGCACCAGCCGGTCGCTGGGCAGGGCGTCGTAGCTGCCGGCCATCGGCAGGTTCGAATTCGGGTTGCGGACCGGATGCCAGGAGTTCTGCATGTACTTGTATTGGTTGGTATAGGGCGAACCGTTGCCCATCCAGAGTTCGGCGACGTTGTAGATCTTGCCGCCGATCGAGTAGTTGAAGAAGAAGCTGAATGTGAAGTTATGGATGTTGAACGTGTTCTGGATACCGCCGTAGAGGTCCGGGTCGGCCGATCCGAGGTAGACCAGGTCGTCGCTGTTCAGCGCTCCGTCGTGGTTGATGTCCTGATAGCGGGCGTATCCGGGCTTGAAGGTGTTGCCGCTGGCCGAGGCGTAGGCCTTGGTGATCTTGTTGCGCTCGACCTCTTCCTGGTTGTGCCATACGCCGCCGTAGCGGAATCCCCAGAGGGCGTTGAGCGTGTAGCCCTTCTTGTAGCCGTACATCATGTAGGTGGTTCCCGACGACGACGGCGACGAGTAGGCTGTCACGAAGTCTTCCGAGGCGATGTCGTCCACCATCTGCCTGTTGCGCGACAGGGTGAGGGTCGTCGACCACTGGAATTTCGGACGGACGATGTTGCGGCTTTCGACGGTGAGTTCCCACCCCTTGTTGGTGGTGCGTCCGGCGTTGGCGAAGTAGTTGGTGTAACCCGTCTGCGAGGCTACCTGTACGGTCAGCAGCAGGTCGCGGGTCTTGATCAGATAGGCGTCGGCCGTGACGTTGAGCCGTCCGTCGAACAGTGAGATGTCGGCTCCGAGGGTATACTGGTCGGAGGTTTCCCACGTCAGGTCGGGTGATGCCAGACGCGACGGGTAGACTGCCAGCTGCTGCGTGCCTCCCATCAGGTAGCCGCTCGTCGAGTTGCCGACGGCCGCCAGCGAACGGTAGGCCGAGATGGCGTCGTTACCGGTGCGTCCGAGGCTGGCGCGCAGGGCCAGTTCGTCGATCCACTTGGCTTTTTGCAGGAACTTCTCGTTGGCGATGTTCCAGCGGAGGGCCGCCGAGGGGAAGAATCCCCATTTCTTGTTGGCGGCGAAGTTCGAGGCGCCGTCGTAACGGGCCGTGAACGTAACGTAGTAACGCTCCTTGTAGTTGTAGTTCAGACGTCCGAACACCGACATCTTGGTCCAGTCCGTGTGGTTGGTGCTGATCGAGGTGTTCTGCTTGTCGGGAACCGCGGCCATGTTGTTCCAGGTGAGTTCGTCGAGCGTGTAGCCGCGCCCGGTGATGCTCAAGTTGTTGTCGTACTTGATCTGCGCGGTGTATCCGCCCAGCACGTCGAAATTGTGGCCGCTCTTGGGGCGCAATTCGTAGTAGACCGTATTTTCGCTTGAGAAACTCGTGTCGTCGTACTCGTCGCGGCTGGCGTAACCGCCTTCGTTCTCCTTCTTGGCAGGCAGGTACCCCGGCTCGTAGTAGCGTCCGTGGCGCTGGTAGGAGTAGTAGGTGAACTGGCTGCGCAGCTTCAGCCCCTTGACGGGGGTCACTTCGACGAATGCGCTGTTGTTGAGCGAAATGCGCCGGGCGTTCTTGAGGCAGTGGTCGAGCATGATGCGCGGGTTGTTGAATTTCTGTCCCGAGTACCACAGGTCGTTCATGTCGGATGTGGGGGAGAGGAACGGGCTGAGGAACACGGCGGCGTTCCACCAGTTGGTTCCGCCGATGGTGGCCAGGTTTTCGTCCTGATCGCGGTAGGTGTAGCTCAGGTTCAGTCCGGCCTTGAGCCATTTGGCGAACTCGTGGTCGACCTTCAGGCGCGCCGAGTAACGTTTCAGCCCGCTGTTGTCGATGATTCCCTGCGTTTCGTTGAATCCGGCCGAGGCGTAGTAGGAGCTTTTCGCGGAGGCTCCCGAAATCGAAAGGTCGTAATTCTGATAGAGCGCCGTGCGCGTGATGGTGTCGATCCAGTTCGTGCCGACGCCTTTGGCCTCGGGGTTGGGGAAGGGGTATTTCGACATCGGCGAGTCGGGTTCGATTTTATCGTTGCCGTCGGCGCTTGAGAAGAAATAGGCGTAGTCGTTGCGGTAGCGGGCGAACTCCGTGGCATCCATGATGTCGAGCTGACGCGGGAGCTGCGAAAATCCCAGGTCGGTCTTGAAGGAGATGTTGGGTCGTCCGTCCATGCCGCGGCCCTTCTTGGTCGTGATCACGATCACGCCGTTCGAGCCGCGCGCGCCGTAGATGGCCGTCGACGAGGCGTCCTTCAGCACCGAGATCGACTCGATGTCCGAGGAGTTGATGTCGTTCAGGTCGTGAATGCCGTCGATGACGCCGTCGACGATGATCAGCGGTTCGTTCGATGCCGAGATCGAGCGCGTGCCGCGGATACGGATCGAGGTCGTGGCGCCCGGCTCTCCGGTCGTGGCCATGATGTCGGCGCCGGCGATGCGGCCCTGGAGGGCCTGGTCGACCGAAACCACCGGCACGTCCTTGATGTCGCTCATCTTGACGTTGGCCACCGAACCCGTCAGGTCGGTTTTCTTCACCGTGCCGTAGCCGATCACGACCACTTCGTCGATGGTCTGCTTGCTCTGTTCGAGTTTCACGTCGACCTTCGTGCGCGCGCCGACCTTTTCGGTTTTGGCTTCATAGCCGATGTACTGGAAGGTCAGCGAAGCGCTTTCGGGAACCTGGATCGAATAATCGCCCGTGGCGTTGGTGCTGGCGCCGTTCGTCGTGCCCGTCACCAGTACGGTCGCGCCGATCAGCGGCTCGCCGCTCTGGTCCGTAACCTTGCCCGTTACGGTATGTTTGGTTCCGCTTTTCTGCGCGAAGGCAGGCGCTGCCGTCAGCGCTCCCGAAACCAGCAGGATCAGTAATATGATATATTGTTTCATGCGAATTTTTATTTAAGTGCAACTCCTGATGCTTGCTTCCCGGAGGGGTAGTGGCGGAATTCGATCATCACCGGGTAGTGGTCCGAATGCGTGGCGGTAAATTCGTCGTAGATGATGCGCGAGTCGGTTATTTCACGCATCACGGCCTGCGAGGCGTAGATGAAGTCGATCCGCCGTTGATCCGCCGTCGATTCGCCGTTGTAGGGGGTGGGAACGGTGTGGAAGAACTGGCTGTGACGGTCGCGCAGGGCGTCGCAGTAGCCGCTCTTGAGTACGATCGAATGCGTCTCGAAATAGGTGTTCGCGGGCATCGCGTCGGCATCCTTGGGCGAATAGGAGTTGAAGTCGCCCGCCATCAGCCACAGCGGTTCCACCGGATAGCGGCGGATGGTGCTGTCGAGGATGCAGCTGATCTCCCGGTCGCGGTAGGTGTTGCCCGTCCCGGCTGCGCCCTGCCCGTTGGGATAGGTTCCGAAGGGATAGAGGTGCAGCACCACGACGTTGATGTCCTTGATGCGGGTGTGGATGGCTCCGTGCCAGAGGGGAACGTCTTCGAGCAGGCGGTTGCGCAGTTCGATGGGGTATTTCGACGTCAGCCCCACCGGAAATCCGCTCTCCTTGCAGAGTACGGCGTAGGGGTGCCCGTAGCGGCCGGCAAGGGCCGTGAGCGACTCCTCGGTGAATGCGTTGCACTCGCAGAGGGCCATGAAGTCGGGGTCCTTCTCCTTCACCCAGTCGACGAAGTTGTCGAAGTTCTGGGCTTTGTCGAGCTTCATGCCCTCGAGAATATTGTAACTGATGAAACGCAGGGTTTCGGGCTGGACGCTCGTTCCCGGATCGGTCGTCAGTTCCTCGTCCGGTGCGGCGGGATCGTCGTCGCAGGCGGGCAGCAGGGCCGTGGCCGTGAGCAGCGTCGCCCCGAAAGCCAGCCGGCGCAGCATCTGTATCGTGTCGTATGTTTTCATGTCGTTCGCTGGTTTATTTGTTGTAACGCAGGGCTGCGTAGGAGACGGTGAATGCGTTGGCTACCTGTCCGTTGGATGCGATGGTCGCGGTGTCGTAGGCCGTCGCCGTGCCGATCTTGTTCTGCACGGGGCGCAGGCGGATCCATGCCACGCTCTGTCCCAGAATCTCGGTGGGAACCTGCATCCACACGTTCTTGTCGCCCGAAAGCTGCTCAAGCTGCATGTTGCCCCAGTTGCCGTTGTCGGGAACCGTGAAATCGGTGAGCTTCTTCCAGTTGTCGCCGTCGAGCGAATATTCCGCCGTCCAGTAGCGCAGTCCGCCCTGTGCCGAGTGGTAGCGGCAGGTGAAGACGAAGGAGCATTGCGTGGAGCTGACGCCCTGCGTCGAGAACTCGAAGATCAGGGAGTTTCCCGTGTTCTTCGCCGTGTCCCACAGCTGTTTGTGGCCCCACGAGGCGTTGTTGATGGTCAGCCCGTTTTCGGCGGCCCGGTAGGCGCTGCCGACGGCCAGCCAGGTGTAGGTGCTCATAAACGAGAGTCCCGAACCCGTCGTTGCGGCCACGCAATGCGCCTGACCGCTGTCGGTTGCCGGATGCGGATACTGCGGGAATGCGTAAGCGCGGGGGTCCTTGCTGCCGTTGGGACTCCACTCCACGGCCACGGCCGAGAAGACGTTGTCGGCCGATTCGTCCAGCGCGATGTCCTCGCGCGTCACGTTGCGGATCTGGTAACGGCCGATGTCGCCGCCCCGCTCGAAGAAGGTGTAAGGCTCGTGTACGATGATGCCTGTGATCGTTCCCTCGCCGTCGGGCATCTCCTTGAAACGCCAGTCGCAGCCGTGGTTGGTCATCAGGTAGATCATGTCGCCGTGACGGTCGAGTACGGCTGCGGGGTAGTAGTTGTTGAAACTGTTGGTGTAGTTGATGTGCACGGGGATGAAACGTCCGGTGCGCACGGCCATCTGGCAGCGTTTGAGCGTCACCTGGGTGTAGATGTCGGCGTCGGTCAGCTGGTCGATGAAGCGCCGCTTCGCGGGCAGCTCTTCGGCCGTCCCGGCCTCTTTGGTGACGATGTGGTCCTGCGTCACGCCGCTGAGCGTGTAGCGCTCGGGGTTGCTCCGCTTGGTCAGCGTGAGGCCCTTGCACCAGAGTTTGAGTTTGTCATATCGTTGCAGGTTGTTCTGCTGGGCGTCGGTCGTGACCAGAGCGAGACCCAGCGAGGCGTCGGCGTTCTGCATGTAGGCCGTGCAGTCGTTGATGCCCAGATCGGGTTTCTCCGCGGCCTTGGGCATGGGGCTTCCGGCCATGTTGGGCGAGGCCCAGTCGCTGATGACCGTGCCGCTTACGGCGATGTCCTGATCGAGGGTGATCTCGCCTTCCGCCTCCGCGATCAGCCCGCGCAGCTCCTCGAAGGTCATCTCGCGGGTCTCCGCCGTACCGCCCGGGATACCCTGATAGGCTGTGAAATAGGTTGTGTGATCTTCGCCCCAGTCGTCCTGAAATCGGAGCCGGAACCGCGCCGTGCGAGGCTCGAATTTCTTGTTGTCGGCGATCCGGAACCGGAAATATTTGAAATCCTGGGCGTAGCTGACGCTGTCGGCCCACGGCTCGGCAGCGGAATTCTCGTCGTAAACGACCGTCCAGTAGATTTTTTTGGACAGCGGAATGTTGGTGTCGATCGCAACGGAGTCGATCGTGCTAACGGACGAATATTGTTTTCCGATGTACTTGAACTCCAGGAGCGGCGTCGTGCCGTACTGCATCAGGTAAATCGTGTCGACGACCTGCTGGCGGGCCGATGAGACGAGGATGGTTCCCTTGCGGGGAAGCGAGTTGTTGGTCCGGTAATTGAGGTTGAGCGAGCCGCCCGTTTCGCCGCTGTCGGCGCCGTCGACCGAGACCCAGAGTCTGGTCTCGGGCGTGAGCCGCGCCTGCCACGGTCCGGAGGTCTCTACCTTGATGGTGCGGGAGCCTGCGTCGCTGGAGACGAAGACTTCGCTGCTGACGCCTTTCGAGCCGATAGCCGGCTCCGTTTCATCCTCGCTGCACCCCCCCCCGAGCAATAGGGCCGAGGCGGCGAAGGCGCAGATCAGGCTGAAGCGCTTGGTGTAGAATTTTTTCATCGTATGTCGTAGTTTGGGTTTTTAGTGTCGCGGGGCATTCTGTTCCCAGGGGAGTTTGCCGAACAGGTCTTCGAAATCGTACCATTTCAGGCGCAGCACGTAGAGGTTGTCGATGAAGATGCGTGTGTTGCCGCTCTCCATCTCGTATTTGCCGGCCATCAGTTCCATGCGCGTGTTGCTCGTAAAGGAATTTTTGGGGTGGGAGAAGATGATGAACTCCTGCTGGGAGTTTTTCCACATGGCCGTCGGAAGCTCCGCGGCCGTGGGGTCGAGGTGTCCCACACGGACGGTTTTCTCGGTGGTTCCGTCGGCGAACTGCCCGCCTCCCGTGATCCGCACGGTCAGTTCGTCGTTGTCTTTCGTGCCGTCGGCCGCCGCATAGGCGATGGCGTTGAAACGGACCATGGCGGCCGTGTCGTTCCGGATGCCCGGATCGTACGGGGTCAGCAGGTTGGCTCCGTGTCCGTCGTCGTCGCCGAGTTTGACGTAGCCGTTTTTGCCGTAGCAGTAGGCCGTGCCTCCCTCCTGTGCGGGCGTCGATTCCAACCCCATTTTCTTCTGGTCGGCGGTCCAGCTGTCGATCGGCGTTTCGCCCCGGGTCTCCAGAGGTTCCGCCGAACCGTACTTCAGCCAGTCGAAGTTGCCCTCGTAATCTTTGGTGTATTTCGGGAATCCCTGCGCCACGGCGATGAATTCATTGAGGAATTCGACGTCGGTGTGCAGCGAGATGCACCCTTTCCGTTCTACGTAGGACTCCGTGTGCGGGGTGATCAGCAGGACCAGTTCGTCGATTCCGGGCCTGACGCCGCGTTTGATTTCGTCGACGTTGAGCCACTCCTCGGCCGGCAGTTCTCCGGACTCTTCCTTTTCGCCTTCGAATCCGACCTGATAAGCCACATTGCTTCTGATATAGATGGACCTTTTGAACGGAGTGGCGTCCTGCTCTTTCGACGCTCTGACGGGGATGTGCAGGGTTCCCGTCAGCGCTTCTTCGAACTCGGGCGAGTTCGACCACTCGATGTGTTCCCTGCGGGAGTAGTCCTTGTCGTCGTCGCAGGCTGTGCCCAGAGATACCGTGCCGGTCAGCAGCAGTACCGCGATCAGCGGGGTGACGCTCCTCTTCGGGATTTTCAGAGATAGAGTTGTTCTCATAGCATTTAGGTTAATTGGTCTGAAAAAGTTTGGAAAATTTTAGCTAAATTTCGGGTGAATATTGAAAATATTTTCATTACAAAGATAGCCCTTAATAAATATGCGGAAAGGGCCTTGCCCGAAAATGTAAATGAATGTAAATCTTAACTTGTTTATTGCCTGCATGTTCTATTTTTACACCCCCGTGCGTTATGTAAATGCTGAAACTTTGATATTTTACTTTTTAATACATTTGTAATACGCATGCCCTTTCTTCTGATTTGCTTTTGTGTTATTAAAACGCTATGTTTGTATTAAACCGAAACCTGAAATGAAAATCCTCCTTCTTGCCGCAGCGTTGTTCTCCGCGCTGTCCGCGGCTCCGGCTTCCCCGGGTGAAAAGACCGACCTGCAGGAGCTGTTCCGCAGTCTCGACCGGGTGATCGCCCGCAGCGGCGAGTACACGGCGCGGCGCGAATCCCGCATTGATTCGCTCAAGCGCGCCCTGACCTGCGACGGGCTTTCGCTGCGCGAGCGCTTCGACCTGACCGAGCGGCTCGCCGAAAATTACAACTCCTACCAGAGCGACTTCGCGCTTCTCTACCTCCGGCGAAGTCTTGCGCTGGCCGAAGAGACCGGCGACAACGACCTGATCATGCGTGCCCGCTCCGGGATTGCGCTCTGTTACAGCCTGGGCGGACGTTTCTACGAGGCCGAGGAGATCTTGAGCGGCATCCGCGACACGGTGCACGTCAGCCGCCGGGCGCTGCAATCCTATTATGTCGCCCGGCATCGCATGAACCGCGAACTTTACGCCCTGACCGAGCCGGGCGAACGCCGCGACCTTTTCCGCCGGCGCGAGCACTATTATGCGGTCAGCGTGGCGGAAATCAGCGAGGACACCTTCACGAGCCTGTACTACGGGTATATGGATGCCATCGTCCGCAAGGACTGGTCCGAGGCTTCGACCCTCTGCGACAGCCTGCTGGTCTCGGTCCCTTCCGATTCCCACTCCTACGCCAAGGCCGCCAACCACAAGGCGCAGCTCGAGGGGAAGGCGGGGCGTCCCGACGAGGAACTCGCCTGGTTCATACGTTCGGCCATGGCCGACATCCAGTCCGCCGTGCGTGACCACGGGTCGCTGTGCGCCGTCTCCGAGGAGCTTTTCAACCGGGGCGACGTCGATCGGGCGATGGATTATATCCGCGTGGCGATCCGCGACACGCGTTTCTTCAACTCCCCGAGCCGCTCGTGGCGCGACATGGCCATCCTGCCGCAGATCGAGGCGGCTTACAGCGAGCGCAACGCCCGCCTGCACACGATGTACATCGTGCTGATCGTCGTCATCCTGCTCTTTTTCGTCTCGGCCGTCGCCGCGGGGCTTTACGTGCTGTCCCGCAACCGGAAGCTCTGCGCCGTGCAGCAAACCCTCCGCGAGTCGAACGACAAACTCAACGGTCTGGCCCGGAGCCTGCGCGAGACGAACGACCGCCTGAGCGCGCAGAACCTCCGGATCGCCGATGCCAACCGGATCAAGGAGGTCTATATCGGGGGTTTTCTCCAGACGATTTCGGAATATATCAACAAACTCTCGGGTACGTATCAGTATGTCAACAAGATGCTGCGCGACGACCGGATCGCCGAACTCCGCCGCGAATACGCCCGCAGCAACGTCCGCAACGACGAGCTGAAGGAGTTCTATGCGCTTTTCGACAAGACCTTCCTCGGGCTTTTTCCCTCGTTCATCGACGAGATGAACGGCCTGCTTGCCGACGAGGCCCGCACCGAGGGGCGTCACGACGGCGAACTGACCACCGTGCTGCGCATCTACGCGCTGATCCGCCTGGGCATCACCGACACGGCGACCATCGCCGCGCTGCTGCACTGTTCGATCCGCACCGTCTACAACTACCGCTCGTTCACCCAGCGGCACTCGCGGCCCGACGTCGGCGACCTGGAACAGCGTGTGCAGCTGATCGGGTTGAACGGGATCGCCGCCCGGTCCTGACGGAGCCGCGTGTGCCGAAAAGCGTAAAATAACGCTGTTCCGGCAATTTTAACCTCCCGGCCGTAACAACGGCCGGGAGGTTTGCAGAAAGCTACTCCCCCTTCTTATGGGTGTACTCCTGCAGGACATAGGTCGTGAAGATCGGAAAGAACATCATGCCCAGCGACGGAAGCAGCACGCAGAAGACCTTGCCGACGGCCGTGACGGGGAAAATCTCCGCACCGACAGTCGTGACGTTCATCCACGCCCACCAGAGCGCATTGCCGAAGCCGTGGAGCTTGGGATTGACGAGCACCTCGTAGTCGTAGAACACCAGCCCGGAGATATAGGTGAAGACGACGACGGTGAAGATATAGGCGAAAAAGAGCCTCCGCATCCTGTTTTCGGAGACCAGCCACCGCACGATGATCACCATGGCCAGGAAGGCCCGGAGCAGCGGGATAAGCCCGACGAGCACGCCCCAGTCGTGGGTCATGCCGACGCCGCTCCACGCCAGGATGTTCAGGTAGGGTACGGAAAGCAGCAGGAACGGCAGGTTGCGCCAGAAAAAACGGCCCGGACGTTCGGCAGCGGCCCAGCGGACGAAGAAATCGCACAGGAAAACGAGGCAGACGACGAACTGGATCGCAAGATAGGTGCGGGACATGTGGACATGGTCGCCGGCGATGATCTCCCACGAGAGGGCCACGAGGAGCACCAGTCCGGCGATGAGTTTGACAACACCGAGCGCATCACGGATTCCGGCACGCGCCGATTGGGTAAGAGACATAGATTGCGGTTTTTCCGTAGCGCGCTCAAAATCAATACCACAACCCGGAATCATAAATTTTACGGCGTTTTTTTGCCGAAAGATTTTGCACGATTGAAAATTTCTATTACCTTTGCACTCGCTTTCAGCAATGGCGGGTTAGCTCAGCTGGT
>ERZ773210.1744-NODE-1744-length-20108-cov-4.629183_pt1 | contig 20108 bp, 13 predicted proteins | sample MGYA00580528_ERZ773210 | MGnify/ENA primary metagenome ERZ773210 (study PRJEB29015, sample SAMEA2737769) | human gut metagenome | biome: human gut; feature: human-associated habitat; material: faeces | place: China | collected 2012 ...
GAACGTGGTTCTTACCGATAAATAACCGTCAATACGGCGCTCACTTAACGCTTACCGGTTTTGCCCATAATGCCGATCATTGGTTCATAACTGGCTAACCGGCTTACCTGGTGCAAAATGCGTTCAGACACCCATTGCGGTAACCCAGAAAGTGAGTTCTGCAGCGAATGCAAGCCTTCCCGATTTCTCATGACATCTCCTGAGACAAATAAAACAAAAAAGGCGAATCCTTGAGGAATTCGCCGTAATGATGTTGCGTTCAGGGAAATGATATATGTCTGAAAAATTTTAGAGTGCAGGTGTCTTATTAACAAAACTAGGGCTATAACCTGCCATGAGCATAGTATTTCTCGCCAATTACTGACCGTATATAACTCATACTAGCCCAGATCGTGCGCCCCTAGAATTGCCGATGCAGGGAATAAATTTTGCTCAACGATTGCCGCTTGAGCGACGGCGACATCTGGAACAAAGATGACAACGGCCAAGTCTTTCAGCGCACGGGAGCAACAGACATAAAAAAGGCGACGAGTACGGTCGAGTACTGACTCTTTGCCCTCTTCAAGATTGGCTAGATCATTGTCGGATAGGGGAATGTATTGAAAATATTTCCCATACGAATATTGGCTGAAGCGAGCCTCTTCATCATCGATAACAACCAATACGCGCTCGAACTGTGCACCTTTTACACCATGGTGAGTGGCAAAAGGTGATTCCTCTGAAAGGTAGCGGCGGTATGCCCAAAGTTCATGGGCATTGCATCTTAGATAGTTCTGAACATTTTCGAAGTCATCATTACCATCATTCAGAGGTTCATCACTTAAATGATTTTCAAAACGATCGTCAAGACGTAACAGCTCGCAGTCTTTAACATGTAGCAATATATCCCGAACTGTTGCTTGTGATCCTTCTTCTAACAGTGCAAACAGGCCATCGATGCCTTGTTGTAGTTCATTTAAAACTGCCACCATAGCTTGACCATGCAGTCGTAACGGCTCCAGCTTTGGACACTCGCTACGCATAATCGACATAATCTGAAATTGATCGTTTGCCTGAGCCGCAGCAAAAATTGGAAGTATATGCTGGACAAACGGACGAAGCGGCCAAGCTGACCCATCGTTCACCCCTTCACTCAAACTCATCGGTGCTTTATCAGTAAGAGCAGCAAATAAATTCGGGAACCCCAGTCGATTAGCTGCCATACGATGTACCAAAACAAGAAGACGAACATCACCTTCGCGTGTATCACTTAACCATTGTTCATCGCTAGTTTCATTTGCAAGGTAACGTCTGACAGATGTGAGATAGGCACTTCGTTCCACATTTGAAGGCAAGATGAAAAGATTCACTGTGCCTGATACAGTTTGTTCAACGCCATCTACGATAGTCGTTCGACCACGAATTTGTTGGAGACCATCCCCAGAAGCACGAATCGAATTGATAACACCAAGTACAGACGTCGGACATCTGAAATTCTCTGGTTTTGTAATTTCAGCCCACCCATCACTTAACGGAATAGCACCAGCTCCGCTCATATAGATTTTCTGCATCGGATCACCAAAAAATCCTATGCACATGTCAGGATTGTCATTAGCAATAGTTCGAAGCGCAGAGATCACATCAGGATCGGTATCCTGACTTTCATCGACAAAAACAAATGGAAAACGCTTGGCTACAATCCTTCTCAAAAGTGGATGAGCCTCAACACAAGCAGGGACGAGTTTAAGAATATCATCGTGACCTAAAATACCCTTAGCATAGTTACTTCCTGTCCCGTAAATAAATTTATCAACATCATCAATGCACTCAAGTTGAGCAGAGAGATAGGCAATTTCATCTTCAAGACGAGATTTTGTTTTAGCTTGTGTTCTGGGCTTATCATAATGGGCTTGCTTTTCAGCTATTTTTTCATGTATTCGCGCTACGACCCACTTTGCGATATCTAAATGAAAAGGTCGGATGACCGACCAAAGAAAGCTATGAATGGTTGAAATATGAAATAACTGCGAGTTACCAACGTCAGCGGCAATCTCACCAACAGCTACCTCTGTATACGTTATACAGGATATTTTTTGCCCGGCACGACGTAAAGCAGAACCACGGGTATCAGCCAAGTGTGCCAGGGCTTTAATGAGAGATGTTGTTTTACCTGAACCAGCACCTGCCACCATGACAAATGAGCGTGGTGGCGAGCTATCCAGACAAGTACGAACATCAATATCTGCCTGTGTATCAGGGCTACCAATGCGACTGGTCATGCAACCCTCCCACCATCTGTTTCAGCCAGGACGACGGACATCTCTTCAATATCCTCTTCCTGACCTTCTGCAGCCTCTAGTTCCGGCGGAGCTATTTCAGCTTCAAGCCATTTTAATCCTTCAGCAATGTATGCTGGGACGGTCCATTCATCCGGTTTTTTAAGAAGTAAATTCAGGGCAAAATCAGTTTTACTGAAGCTTTTTGATTGCACTCGCTTGTGAATGCGCTGGGCCAGAGACATTAAATCCATACTTGTCGCTTTGGCAATACGTAGCTTGAGCGGCTTGCAGCTCACATCTTGACACCAGGAAAGATTTTCAAGTGCAAAAGCTTCCTCCAAAGTACGACCTGCAAGTGCCAGGGTTTCCTCTTTCCATGTAACATTTGTCTGGCACTGATAAGCAACACGAACCAAAGCATCACATTCAGTTGTACGGCTTTGTATTTTCATTTCCTCCGTTGCTTCCCATAAAGCAGCAACGGTGTCACATTTCGGTAGCCACTGCCGAAGTGTCTGGTTGGAGGTCATAGCTCCAGGATGACCAGCGAGGCAAGCTTTTCCCGGTGTTGCTGTATTGGACTGTTCTTCCTCATCATCGTCAGGTTCCTCGCCGTCATCATTTGCAGCTGGAATTTCTGTAAGGCTATCTAACTCTTCTGTTCGAGCGCCTATTTCATCTTGTATTGGGGGTGTACAGAACACGCTATCTAAATCAGTAATAATGAGTGTGGTAAGCCCAAGATATTCAATGAGCTTTTGGAATCGATAACCAAAAGCACCGCCAATCTCGAGGACTGTAAGGTAAGAAGATTTTAATCTAGGCGCGGCGGTAGCAATCATTTGCGGTAGCAGTAACCGCTCAACATTACCTTCTACAAGCACAGCCCCGTCGGCAAAAAACAAATCACAATGGGTCAACTTCAAATAACGCTCAAGAAAGTCTCGAATTTCAGGATCAGTATTATCATAGAAAACAGAGAGATTGAGCACATCTGTTGCCGACATATTTGATGAACGCTTTCGCCGAAAGTAACGGATCGGCCGAAAACCTCGTTCGTAAAGAATATGAGTTGAATGAGAAGTAACCACCACTTGAGTGGTGTAGTGCATAAGTTCCTCACTCTCCATGGCAAGAAGATCCATTATCTTGCGTATAAAAGCCTGCTGTAACTGTGCATGGAGATGAGCTTCTGGCTCTTCGATAAAGATTAGGTGAACTGGTGGTCGATTCTCTTCTATTGCTAACCATTGATTGTGGATGTCGAGTAATTCAACAACCATAAAGATCAGATTCTTAAAACCAAGTCCGTTATAGCTATCGGGTAGAGTTGGCGGGGTAGGATTACCGTCATCTCCCCCCAGCGCATAATGTATAACTGCCCCATTTTGATTATTCATGATCTGCGCTGGGTCTAAGGCAGAGCGAATCATCATGCGTGGGTTTGAAAGTCCTGGGTATCCGAGTTTTGCCAGACTTTTCAGCGTAGGTGCAAAAACACGTTCAAGATGCTGATTGAAAGCTGATTCAGACTCAGCTAAAGCACTTAATGCTTCGTAATCTTCTCCTTTTTGTTCAAGGTTTCGCCCGTAAAAACGACTGAGAACACGAGAGAGATCCTCCGAACGGGAACCTCCGGAACCATCTGAAAGATGACGCTGAGCATTCAAGAAGTTGATTTGTATAAGGCTGTTCAGTATTTCGCGACCACTGCGATCACGACCTGTGAGTGGAGTAGGTTCATAGCCTTCCTCAGATATCATTTCCGCATTGAAACGTGTTGGATCGAGAACAAAATAGCGGAGTTCGTATTCGTCATTGAGGTTATCGCGAAGATATTCCCACAGATTACGAGGTGAAGGATCATATCTGGGAGTTCCATTATCATCTTTAGGTGTGGCATCGACAGCAAGCTGACGTACTGCGAGGAAGCGCGAACGGATTTCTTCAGGATTGCTGGGAGCAAAAGCAACGCGCATTCCAACCAGAGAACCAGACCACGATAAGCTGGGGAGAAGATCGACCACACGATGAACATCATTCGATGTTACTTCAAACCAAATATCAACTTCCAGTGAAGGTAGCGACACAGCATCTGCCCCTTCTCCAAATCTGACAATATCAGCCCAAAGTTCTGCATTGAAGTCATGAATATTGAACCGGCCTTTACCGGTGAATAGTTGAAGTGCATGACCGACTGAGGTCTTACCGCTGTTATTCGCCCCTACAAAAATTGAAATGTCTGACGCAAGATCGATGACAACATTGTGTAACCTTCTGAAGTTACGGACTGCCAGCTTTCTCAAATGCATTCTCATTATCCTTTAATGAAAGACTGCCTTGCCATTAAAAAATCATTAATTTCAATAACATTCACATTTAGCATCAGCAAGCCATTTAGGGTTCTCATGCTTTAAAATTTGAAGTTATGAATGATTTTTTGAGTGTTCACCTGATATCTGAGCACTATATAACGCTATTCTTACCAGAAAAAATTTGATCATGAGCAACTGTAATAAATTTAAATTACTTGATTTAACTTATTTATCACGAGTATGCTACACCGCACAAAGCATATGTAATTTATCTTTATTCGGAGTTTAAATGCTGCTCACCTACAAGGAAATAGCTACGTTTACGACAGGCTCGCACATCAGCCGTATCCAGCAAAGCGCAGGTGGGCCCGCCTTTCGTTTCTATGCGACCGAACAGTTTCTGGTCGATGACTGGCAGTCAGCTATTGCGTCGGCAGAGAAAGAGCAATGGGTCAGAACAGACCAGGATGTCGTGCTTACGCAGCGTGGAGATATCGTCATCAGCCTGATTCACGGCAAAGCTGTTCGCGTCAGCACCGACAATGCCGGGCGTATTTTAGGTAATAACTACGTCAAAGTGGATGTGGATGCCAGCCAGATAGATACGGCGTGGTTTCTCTGGCATTTCAATGAAAGCCCAGAGGGACGACGCCAGCGAATTCAGGCCACCCAGGGTTCTACTGTGGTACAGCGTATCGCGGTGAATGAACTGAAAAATTTTACCGTTACACTCCCGCTACTCGCACAGCAAAAAGCGATGGGAGGGCTCTCTCTGGCGGCGCGAGAAAAACGCTTTTATCAGCAGCGGATTGCCGCCCTGAGCGAACAACAGATCCTGAGCCTGCTCAGTGGTATGATTTGACTTATTACGTCACCCTTTCGTGACGAAGAAAAACAACAGGAAGAACTATGTCTCCCCAGATTGAAGCGCAAAATTTAAGTGAACTGCAAGGCCGCCTGTGGAATATCGCCGATACCCTGCGCGGTAAGATGAATGCCGATGAATTCCGCGACTACTGCCTAGGCTTTATCTTCTATAAATACCTGTCAGAAAAATTTGTCACGTATGCGAACAAAATCCTGGCGGAAGATGGTATTCAGTACAATGAACTGACTGCAGAACATCCAGCGTATCAGGATATCGTTGATGCGGTAAAAGAGGACAGTATCCAGACCTTAGGCTATTTCCTGCCGCCAACGGATTTGTTCCATACCATGGCGGAGCGTGTGGCTAAAGACCCGAAAGGCACAGGTGCCGGCTTTATTCTGGAAGACCTCGCCATTACCCTACGTAGCATTGAACAGAGCACGCTGGGCACTGATTCTGCGGATGACTTCAGCAACCTGTTTGAGGACCTAGATTTAGGCTCAAGCAAGCTCGGCAACACTGCGAAAGCAAAAAACGAATTGATCGGCAAAGTCGTCACTGAACTCGACAAACTGAGCTTTAACCTGAGCGAAGCGAGTTCCGACATTCTGGGGGATGCCTACGAGTACCTGATCGGCCAGTTCGCCTCAGGCGCAGGTAAGAAAGCCGGTGAGTTCTATACTCCGCAGCCGGTTTCCACCCTGCTGTCGAAAATCGTCACCACCCACAAGCTGAAGCTGAAAAACGTCTATGACCCGACCTGTGGCTCTGGCTCTTTGTTACTACGCGTGAAACGTGAAGCCTCGTCGGTGGGTAAAATCTACGGCCAGGAGATGAACCGTACCACCTATAACCTGGCGCGTATGAACATGATCCTGCACGGGGTTCACTATGCGGATTTTGAAATCATTCAGGAAGATACGCTGGAGCACCCGCAGCACACGCATCTGAAATTTGACGCCATCGTTGCTAACCCACCGTTCTCCGCCAAATGGAGTGCCAGCCCGCTGTTTATGAACGATGACCGCTTTGCCCAGTACGGCAAACTGGCGCCGTCCAGCAAAGCAGACATGGCGTTTGTGCAGCATATGTTCCATCACCTGGAAGATGACGGCACCATGGCGGTGGTATTGCCTCACGGCGTGCTGTTCCGAGGAGCCGCCGAAGGTCATATCCGTCAGTTTATGATTGAGAAGCTGAACTGCATCGATGCGGTGATCGGCCTGCCAGCCAATATCTTCTACGGTACCAGCATTCCGACCTGTGTCCTGGTACTCCGCAAATGCCGCAAGCACAACGACAGTATTCTGTTTATTGATGCCAGCAATGACTTTGAGAAAGTGAAAACCCAGAACCGCCTGCTGCCGGAGCATATCGATAAGATTGCCGATACTTATAACGACTGGAAAGCGATTGAGAAATACAGTCATATCGCAACGCTGGAAGAGATCCGTAACAACGATTACAACCTCAATATCCCGCGCTATGTCGATACCTTTGAAGCGGAAGAAGAGATTGACCTTAACGCTGTGGCGCAGGAAATCCGCGATCTGGAAGGAAAAGTAGCGGAGATCGATAAGACCATTGCCGGGTTCTGTAAGGAGCTGGGGATTGATATGCCATTTACTCTGGCGGAGGGAGGTAAGTGATGGTGCCGAAGCTAAGATTTACATCGTTCAAAGATACTTGGAGTTCGGCTTATCTCAGTAAATTAATTGTATCTTTGGATGCTGGCGTGTCTGTTAACTCTATAGACGAACTACCCGACGATAATGAACATTCGATTCTTAAAACAAGCTGTGTATCATTTGGATATTTTGATAATACAGAAAGAAAAAAAGTTGTAAAGGACGAAATCCCTAGATTAAAAGAAATGCTAGTGAGCAATAGTATTTTAATCAGTAGAATGAATACTCCAGCATTGGTTGGAGCTAACGCTTATATTAAAGATGCTCCTGAAAATACTTTTGTTCCAGATCGTTTATGGCAAGTTAAAGTAAATGATAATATTTGTAATATTAAATGGTTAGCTAATTTCTTGAGTTCAGATAAAGGTAGGTCTTTACTCAAGGAGCAAGCATCAGGGACAAGTAATAGCATGAAAAACATCACTAAAAAAGATGTTTTTCAAATAATGTTAGATTTCCCTAGCAAGGAAGAACAAACCAAAATCGCCGATTTTTTATCCTCTGCTGACGAAAAAATCACGCTAATGAACAAGCAGTACGACCTGCTGTGCCGGTACAAAAAAGGCATGATGCAGAAGATTTTTAGTCAGGAAGTGCGGTTTAAAGATGAATACGGCGAAGATTTCCCAGTATGGCATCATAAAAGCCTAGGTGATATCTGTAGAATAAGAACTGGAAAACTAGATGCTAATGCAATGGTTGTTGGTGGAAAATATAGATTTTATACATGCGCGAGAGAATTTTATCAAATTGATGAGTATGCATTTGACACTGAAGCCCTATTAATATCAGGTAACGGTGCGAATGTTGGGTACATACATTATTACTCAGGAAAGTTTAATGCTTACCAGAGAACGTATGTGCTGGACGGTTTCAATCATAATATTGCGTATGTGAAATATTTTCTTGATATGTATCTGAATGAAAGAATTTATGGGGAAAAGAAAGAAGGAAATACCCCTTATATCGTTATGGGGACTTTGGCTGATATGCAGATCAAATTGCCAATCATTAAAGAACAAACCAAAATCGCCAACTTCCTCTCTTCCCTTGACGATAAAATCACCACCAAAAAAGCAGAGCTGGACAAGTTAAAAACCTGGAAGCAAGGCCTGCTCCAGCAAATGTTTGTATAAAAAATCATCCGGCCCGACCTAACTTCGGGCCAGCAAAATAACAAAAGGCACTACACACTGATGGCAACGCAAAGCGAATACGAGTTAGAAACGCAACTGGTGGAACAGCTGGTTGGCATGCACTACGAACGGGTGAATGTCACCGACGAAACCAGTATGAAAGCCAATCTGCGCAAGCAGATTGAAATCCATAACCGACTGGAGTCCTCTCCGCTAACGGACAGCGAATTTAACCGTATTTTCTTGCACCTAACCAAAGGCAATGAAGTTATCGATCGCGCTAAGATCCTGCGCGATCGCTACCAGTTATTGCGCGATGACGGCACCGAGAAGTGGCTTAGCTTTATCAATAAAGAAGAGTGGTGCCAGAACGAGTTTCAGGTAACGAGCCAGGTGAAGCAGTTCAATGCCGAGCAAAATACGCGTAAAACCCGCTTCGACGTCACGCTGCTGATCAACGGCCTGCCGCTGGTGCAGATCGAGCTTAAGCGACGCGGCCTGGGGCTGAAAGAGGCATTTAACCAGATCGATCGCTACCATCGGGATGCCTTCTGGGTCGGCAGCGGCCTGTTCCAATATGTGCAGATCTTTATTATCAGCAACGGCGTGGACACCAAATACTACGCCAACAATCGCGCTAACCACTTCGAACAGACCTTCTTCTGGACCGATGAAAAGAATAACCCGCTCAAAGCGCTGGAGAAATTCACCGACGCATTTCTGAAAGTCTGTCACATCGCCAAAATGATCACCCACTACACGGTGCTGAACGAAACCCGTAAGTGCCTGATGGTGATGCGCCCGTACCAGTTTTATGCCTGTGAGGCGATGATCCGCCATGTGCAGGACAATCTCCACAAGCAAGGTCGGCCGGAGAACGGCTATATCTGGCATACCACCGGCTCCGGTAAAACACTGACCTCGTTTAAAGCCAGCCAGGTGATCATGGAAATGCCGGAAGTGGACCGGGTCATTTTTGTGGTCGATCGCCGGGATCTGGATTATCAGACGGCGAAAGAATTCAACGGCTTTGCGAGAGACAGCGTGGACACCACCAACAACACCAGTACGCTGATAAAACATCTCAAGCAAAGCAGCACTAAGCTGACACTGACCACCATTCAGAAGCTGAACAACGCCATCACCCATGAAGGCTATAAAGCGCAGCTCGCACACCTGCGTAAAGAGCGCATTGTCTTTATCTTTGATGAATGCCACCGGAGCCAGTTTGGTGATACGCATAAAGCGATCGTGAATTTCTTCGAGAATGCGCAGCTGTTTGGTTTTACCGGGACGCCAATCTTTGCCGATAACGTCAATATCACCAACGGTGTCAAACAGACCACCGAACTGTTGTTCGATAAATGCTTGCATAAATACGTGATTGTCGATGCCATCCGGGATGAAAACGTTCTGCGCTTTGCCGTGGAATATGTTGGCACTTACAAGCGCAAAGAGAGCAGCAATGAGATCGATATCGATGTGGAAGATATCGACACCAAAGAGGTGATGGAAAGCGACATCCGGTTGGGCAAAGTGGCCGACTACATCCTTGCCCACCATAACGCCAAGACCCGCAATCGCGAGTTCACCGCGATGTTCTGCGTCGGGTCAGTCGATATGCTGATCACCTACTATAAACTCTTTAAAGAAAAGCAGGCCGCACTGCAGGCGGCGGATGCCAGCTACAAGCCATTAAAAATTGCCACCATCTTCACCTACGCCGCAAATGAAGCGGACAAAAGTGACAAAGAGGCGGTAAACGGCTTGCTGGATGAAGAAGATATCAGCCTGCCGCAGGGCGCGAAAGTTGATACATCAAGTCGCGATCATCTGGATAGTTTTATCGAGGATTATAACGAGCTGTATGGCACCAGTTACTCTGCCAATGATTCAAAGAGCTTTTACGATTACTATAAAAATATTGCTCAGCGCACCAAAGAAAAAGGGATCGATATTCTGCTGGTGGTGAATATGTTCCTTACCGGCTTCGACAGCCCGGCGCTGAACACGCTCTACGTCGATAAAAATCTGCGTTTTCACGGCTTGGTGCAGGCGTTTTCCCGTACCAACCGTATCCTCAACGAGAAGAAAAGCCACGGGAATATCGTCTGCTTCCGTAATCTGAAGAAAGCGACCGACGATGCTATTGCCCTGTTCTCGAATAAAGATGCCTCTTCTACGGTGCTGGTCAAACCTTTTGACGAGTACTTCGGGGATTATCAGAACGCTGTCGATCGCTTGTTAACGCTGACGCCAACGGTGGAAAGCGTGGACGATTTACCTGATGAGGAGGCACAACTGGCGTTTGTAACGGCGTTCCGCGATGTGATGCGTTTGAAAAACATCCTCGAAAGCTTTGCTGATTTTGACGATGCGGCGAAACCGCTGTCGGACCAGACGCTGGCCGATTTCACCAGTAAATACCTCGATATCCACGACAAGGTGAAAAAGCACTCCAGCAAAGAGAAAGTCTCAATTCTTGAAGACGTGGATTTTGAAGTCTCGCTGATTCATCGCGACGAAATTAACGTCGGCTACATTTTGCGTCTATTGGCTGGCATTCAGGCGATGCCGCCAAAAGAACAGCAGGAGCAGAAGAAAAAGATCATGGATATTGTCGATAGCGACGTCACGCTGCGCAGTAAACGTGAGCTTATCGATAACTTTATTGAAAAAAGCCTGCTGCATGCCGCGCATGACGAAGATATCACTCAGGTGTTTGAAGCTTATGTCGAACAGGAAAAAGGTAAGGCGCTGGCAGCCTTGTGTAGCGAAGAGCGACTCGATTCGATCAAACTGACCGGCTTACTGGATAACTACCTCTTTACCGACGTTATGCCGCGAGAGGATGAAGTGGCAGAAACGCTAACCTGGACGCCGAAGATTCTGGAACGCAAGAACGTGCGGGCACGTGTCTACGACCGTGTGCGTGATGTGATTGAAACGTTTATCAATGGGATGCGCGGGTTTTAAAAGATTTTAGTTACGAATATGGCAGAGGTATTTTCATGAGTGAGATAGATATCCAGGGTGATGACGCATTGGTTCAACTGCTGTTGAACGCAGATAAAGGCGATATAGATCTGCTGATCGATTATGTCACTAACACCGGTAAGTTTGGTTTTTCCATGTCAGACAACGTGAAGGCTGTATTACAGGATGCCAAACGCCAGGATATACCCGATGAAGAAACCCTCCGTCTCCTTGTTCGGGAGTTGCAGCATTTCGGCGGTAATACGTTCGTTAATCTGTTTCGTCGCAATGGGGTTAACTACAGCGAAATTGTCGATGACGTTACCAGCCATCTGAAGGTGAAAGTCCCGGCAACTGCATCGGTAGAAGAAAAAGAAACGCTGATCATTGACTGTGTCTTTACCTCATCATGGAAAAAAATGTCGGATGATGAGCGCAGCCAGATTCTGCGTGATATGGGCATAAACGGCTCTGCCAGTATGGATATTCCTGTCTGGCAGAGAGCGGCTCTCGTTGCCAATAGTCTTGCACAAACGACAGCAGGCAAAGTACTGCCTTTAATTGCAGGGCTAGGCATCGGGCGTGTTTTGGGCGTATTAACCGGGCCAGTTGGCCTGGCTATTACTGGGCTTTATACTGCCTATGACATCTCAAACCCCGCGTTTCGAGTGACACTGCCCTGCGTGGTGCAAATTGCCTGGATTCGCTTAAAAAACTCCCGCCAGTTCCGGCTTGCCACCCAGCCATCACCAGCCACGGTGCCTGCACTCACATACGATCAACGCTGGGGTTTTGGGCATGATATTCATCAACCTGCGCTTACGGTTGCGACAATTCCACCTTCGGAAAGTATCAACACCGGTTCGATGCAGGAGCAGGATGTTACCGGTATTTCACGTCTGAGCCCGCTGTTGCAAACCTTGCCCTCACTGGCTACCTCTGCACATGTTGCCAGCCATCAATATATGGAAGTCATTATTAATGGCACTCTGGCGAGTGTAAAAGATGGTCCTGGCTTCCGTGGATTTAGCCTGGGAGAAAAAGGCATCAAAGAACATGCCGTTCTGCTGAGTCCTGACAAACTTAGCCAACTTGTTAATGCCGGTATGTTGTTGAATGTTGCCTCTGCCGTATTAGCGCAAAAGCACCTAGCTGATATCAGCAAAAAATTGACGGAGATTGTTGAATCAGTACGCGAGGTTTCTGCGTTCCAGAACAATGCGCGTAAGTCAGAGATCATTGGGGCCATACAGTATTTACAGCAAATTACCCCCGTGATTGTTGAGGAACAATGCTCGCCCGCAATACGGCAAAAACTAGAGGATATTGAAGTCCAGTTCTCCGCCCTGCAGGCACACTTGCTGACTGATATTACTGCCGCTGGCGACAAAGTGGCAGCGCTTAAAGACCGTGGGCTTTTTGGCAGTACGGAGATTACGAATAAGATTCAGGCCCAACAAAAGATCCTTGATGAACGAATCCATGAATGGGACCTGGCAATGAAGGTTCGTGCGCAAGCGTTACACCTTTTGACTCATGCGGAAGGTAACACAACACTCGTCAGGCACCGCCAACAAACCATTGTTCATAACTATCAGGAGTTCGAAAGCGTTGTTGACAAAGTTGAGCGTCAGCTTCACCAGCGGATACAAGGCATCAGCGCATTGACGGAACAGAGCAATACCACCAATGCCAATAAAGTATTACTGCGGAAATGGACGACAACGACATTAATGCATCAAAAGATGGCTATTGAAGAGGCTCATTCGTCGTTCGGGAAATTCCAACAAGGATTGTTGGCTGAGCAGCCGCAATCTGCGCGATTACTGGTAGAAATGCAGGATGGGAAACCGGTGAAGTGTTTCGAATTGCCGCTTACTTAAGTTGTATGCCCTCTTAAGATTATGCGTCTAAAAGATTTCATTAGGTTGAGGCCCAGCACTTATCCAACGAATAAATTTTACACAAAAGGTAAGTCTGTCTCTCTGAAGGCTGCTACAACCTGCTACATGTAGCAGGTTGTAGCAGGGTATCGAATGCAATTTCAAATTTTACTAAAAAAATTGAAGCCAAAGGAAATGCGCTAATGGCCGTTTGTCATAAACCCAACTGCAGTCAGGCAGTCAGATTGCCGCCCTTCGTTCAACTGACAACTACGATTGTTGGGCAGGTAATGTAATCATGGGACAGGTAAACTATCAGGTAAAAAAAGTCGGAGACCTGCTCAGGCAGCACCTCACTATTCCTTCCTACCAGCGCCCCTACAAATGGAAACCCAGACATGTTGATCAACTAATTGATGACGTGTTAAGCCACCGGGGTAAGGAGTGCTACCGGCTTGGAACGGTGGTATTGCACAAAGATGAAGTAAAGCCAGCTAATGCGATAGCGCTTAATGTTGTTGACGGTCAGCAGCGCCTTCTGACGCTCACACTACTTTGTACACTACTCGATCAACGCGGTAAGTTTTCATCCCCCTTACTGGAGCAGGTATTTGCTTCAAGGGTGAGCATCAATAACCTTGAGCACAATGCCAAAGTCATTGAAAGCCGCCTCGTGGGGCTTAACGATGATGAACGTCGATCACTGCTGCATTTTGTGTGTAACAGATGTGAACTCATCGAAGTGACGCTGGATGACTTAAGCGAAGCATTTCAGTTTTTCGACTCGCAAAATGCCAGAGGCAAAGCCCTGGCACCTTATGATTTGCTAAAGGCATACCATTTACGCGAGATGATGGAGACAACCGGACAGGCGGAACGACTCCATCACGTCAGAATTTGGGAGCAAGGTGTCAGTCCGGATGATGAATCCGCCAGCCTTCATCTGATTATGGGCGAGTTCTTATTCCGCCAGCGCCGTTGGCTGGATGGTGACTATGGTATCCAGTTCAGTCGCCACAATCTTGAGGTGTTCAAAGGCATCAACCTCTCCACATGTGATTACCACTACCTGCAGTCTCTGCTGGCCCTGGATTTTGCCGTTGAACATTACAATAACGACCCCGCAAGGAAGTGGGATAAGCAGCATAAGTCTTACCCGTTTCAAATAAATCAGATAATCATTAACGGAAAACGCTTTTTTGAGTACATCCAGCACTACAAATCTTTGTATCACACCCTGTTTGATGGTGAGAAAGCGTTGCTTGGCGATTTCTTAAAAAAACATACCCGTTATTCCGGCAGTTCACGTAAGGGAGATATGTATATCAAAAATCTCTTTATGTGCACGGTGATGGCCTATTACGATAAATTTGGTGACCATGAATTAGCTCAGGCGGCAACAATCTGTTTTTGCTGGAGTTACTACTTACGACTGCAATATCAAAAAATCGGCATGGACAGTATTGATAGCTATGCGCGTGAGGTACGAGGACTGTTAAGAGTGATGGGTAAAGCCATCCACCCACAACAAGTTCTGCGCTTCGAGCCAAAGCGATGTGAAAATATCCGCTTTCTCAATGCCAGGTCCGTACAGGATTCCATCGCTCAAATGCTGGGAGATGTCGATGACAACAAGTAACGATTTAGCATTGCTGACTATCGAAAAATTATTCAGCGAAAACAGTCATTATGTTATTCCCATTTACCAGCGTAACTACGCATGGGGAGCAGCGGAGATCGAGCAGCTCATTCAGGACATTGCCGATGCTGTTCAAAACCTCAAAAAAACCGGAGAACAAAAAGAGGCGAAATACTATCTGGGCAGCCTGGTAGTGTATATCCGGGATAGCGCTGAAAGCCCTCATAAAGGCGAAATCGTTTATGAAACGATTGATGGACAGCAAAGGCACACGACGCTGTCGATATTGCTCGCATACTTAAAAACCGTTATTCATAGTAGCGAACAAGATTTATCGCGCCTTCACCTCAATCTTGACTTTGACAGCCGTCCTAAATCAGCACGAACGTTGCAAAATCTGTTTGAACAGGCGCAGAGGAGCGATCCGGAAGAACCCTCAATCCGGGCTGCGTTTACCCTTATAGAGCGATACTTTAAGACCCATAACATAGACACCAGCGACTTCTGCAAGTATCTGCTCAAACACGTGACAATTTTGCGGGTTCCAGTACCCAAAGATACTGACCTCAACCACTACTTTGAAATCATGAATAACCGGGGTGAGCAACTGGAAAAACATGAGGTACTTAAAGCACATTTGATGTCAGTTTACAGCGGCGACATGGCTTCAAGAAACAGCTTTTCAGCCATATGGGATGCCTGCGCAGACATGGGGCGCTATGTACAGTTAGGTTTTAGCCCGGAAGCTCGCAAGATTTTATTTGGCGAAAAATGGTCAGGTTTCCCAACCGATTTTGAGGCAATAAAATGCGCGACAGAAACCCATCATGGCACAGACGAGAAACCGACACTGCGGAACATTATCGGGACACGACGCTTTCATGACACGGATAACGACGATGAAAAAGTCAAAGAACAGCGCTTTGATTCTATTATCGATTTCTCCAACTTTCTGCTGCATGTTCTAAAAGTGACTGTTGCCGATACCGTTTCTCTGGATGATAAAAAGCTGCTCCAGGCCTTTGAGATCATAAAAAATGACAGAGAAAAAATCACTCAGTTTGGTTTTAACTTGCTGAAGTTTAGAGTTTTATTTGACCGCTATATCATTAAACGCGATCAGGATGAAAAGTGGAGCCTGCTGACGCTCGAATACTATTCCAGAGATAGAAACTCGAGCTTTAGCTATAACAACTCTTTCGACCAGGATGGGTTGTCTGGAGTAAACAGACAACTGGCGATGATCTTGTCGATGTTCCATGTCTCACACCCCGCCTATGTTTACAAGCGATGGCTTAATCGCTCTCTGGTCATTCTGAATAGCCTTGCTTCGAACGAACTGGACATTGATGGCGCGGCTTACTTGGAGGCGCTTGAGAAGTTCAGCAGTGAGTTTCTGTCTGAGATCTGTGGTGAAAAAGGGCAATTTAATGCTGAAGCTCTGCATCGTGGTACTGGCGTGCAGAACTATGTGTTTAATCTGCTTGATTATCGCTTGTGGCGTGATCTCACTGCGGGTCAGAGCTTCGACGGTAAAGGGGCTAATCACCCCGGTATTAAGAAACACTTCGATGATTTCCAGTTTTCACCGAGTCGAACATCGGTTGAACACTACTTTCCCCAAACCGATCCGTCTGGAGCAAATAAAATGGGGAATGATGTCCATCGTTTCGGGAATCTTTGCCTGATTTCACCAAGCAGCAACTCAAGACTCAGTAATTATTCGCCTGCGGATAAGAAAAAATTCTATGCTGAAACAGAGCGAGCTGAGAGCTTAAAACAAGCCATCATGATGAGCTATGAGGAATGGGGACCTGAGGGAAAAGGCATCAAAAACATTGAAAGCCATGAAAAGGCGATGTTGGAACTACTAAAAGGTGACTAAGGTATGCGTTATCACGAACTTGTCTGCTGCCATGTTGATTTTATGGATAAGCATCTGATACAGGGTTGCGCAATCCCAGGTTCGTAATCACTGGTGGGGTGAGAGAGAAATCTCTCACCCTAGGAAGGCTAACAGGTAAGCCTGTTTAAGCATAATAACTGGCTTGTACCAAAATTACGGTAACCGTCGTGGATATCTTTGGTCCTTGTTTTCGCCAAGTATGCCAGGCGAATCAGAAAATCCCAGTATATTTTAGTGCGACCCAAAGCATCTATCCTGCTGAACCTGTAAATGGGATTGAGTGGGAACTCAGCTAATGCTGCGTAATCATCGTAGCTAAGGTCTATAGCACTGCACCAGGCTCTCTGTATGCGGGTGGCCATGTTATTAGCATTCCGGTCTTGGTAATTCCCCAGATACGCATAGACATCAGCGTTAAACAGCAGCACTAGATGGTAATGGGGATGTTCACCAGTATTCCGTTCTCTGCACCACCCATAAGATGGTAATGTCGGATTTCCAGGTCTCCCGGATCGGTTGTGATCCACCCGTATCTGACTTTTCAGTGATTCTGAAAAGCGAGTGATTGCCTGCGGGTCGTCACGTTGAAAGCATAATGGAAGGTCAGGCTCTTCCGCTACATGAGATTGGGCGAATCTCAGGTCAGTACGAATACCGAATATCCGGTAATGCTGTTCCAAGATGTCATACACCATGTTAAGTAGTGAAGTGAGAATATACTGGTCGATAGGTGAATTATACATTCGGGATGTTATCTTTACTAAGTCATCGAACTCTTCACTACTAAGTGAATACCGTGATTTCATATCAATCCTTAAGTTTTTAAATATTAACATTTGGATAATGGGTAGCCCTCACGCTACCCATGTGATGTTAGATACAATCCCTATAGGGGGATGTACAGGTGTAGGATATATAACAACCAACAAGATATATTACCTATACCAGTTAAAATCCATTGATTGGCCTGACTAGTAATTTAACCTGAATCCGCTGTGTCACTGGGCTTAAGGTCAAAAAAAATTAACCAGACAGAGTTTAATTGCTCTGAAGTTACTCGAAGTTAGGTAGCTTACTCATCGCAATCGATCCCGAGTGTAAAACAGGGATGTTAGTCTTCTCAGCCAATTCTTCCGGTTCCATCGTTGAGCCAATAAATTTTACATAATTAACTCCTCCTCTTTCGAATAATTGCACTACACCTTCAGACTCAAGTTGTTCTAAAGTAGGCATCAGATTCTCTGAATTTCTGACTGAATATGGACCTTTCTTAATAAGGTCATTTCTTTTGAAGTCGTATGAACCATTGTTAACGAGATTGTCTTCAAGGTACCATGTCAATTTTTCAGCCCTTGTAGGTTTTCGAGTAGAATCAACCTTAGCGATAAGATGATTAATAAAAAATTCTGTTATTTTGAATGATGATGTTAAAGTTTCCTTCGTAATTACTGGTGAGTCAGGTGTAATAAACATTTGCATGACTGCTGCAATCCGTGAAGCATGCTCCATAAATCGAGCACTAAAATCATCATAATGGTGTAGTTCGCCTCCTTTTTTTATTTTTCCCTGAATTTGTCTACTCTGTAAACTCCAGACAATTTGTGCCTCAGAAGAAAAAATAATACATATACGCTCTTCATTTTTTTCTCTACGCCTCATTCCATCCTGCAAATGCTTGGTGACAATAGAAAAAAATTCTTCCAGTCCTGGTTCATCAGTCCATATACCAGCATCAGGGATACAGATCAATTCAGGGATCTGTTCCATGTCGACCGGCGATAAACGAGCCAAAAATCCTGAATTCCTTGCTTTTTCTCCCTGTTTTTCAAGAAAGTCATCAAATAAACCGGGCTGCATCATCAGCAGCATCGTTAGCCGTGCATCATCAACATCGTAACTGTCACGTGAAGCCCTACTGTCTGCAATTCTTCCTTCTCCCCAAAGAGAGTTGAGTATAGGTGTATTGCGGAAAAGATTACTGTCGAAGGGCCCTCCGGCCTCATCAGACCCGAGCATAAACGATGGGGAGCCCTGCGCTAATATCTTTCTAAGTCCCTCACTTGTGGAGTCATTTTTAGTAAGATACTTTCTTATCGGTATAACTGGTTTTCTTAGATAGCATTCCTCCTGTTTTTTTCGTGCTTCGCTTTCACCATTTATCTGACGAATAGCTTTACTGTATTGTTTTTTATACTCTTTAAATTCCACTTCCCATGATGCAATATCTCGTTCATAAAGTTTCTCCTTTAGCAGGAAATCATCTTTCAACTCATTCTCCAGTCGATAGATTGGATCCATCAACAATTTAAATACAGTTGATTTTCTGCTTCCGGACCTTGCTAACAACAGAAGATAAAGCGATGTAAAAGTTTTCCCATTCTTAATCTGAACATCAAATTTATCCTGGCAGGCATACGCCATTACACCAAGTAATACGGTAAAAATAAGCTCAGCGGCAGCTCCTGTTTTAAAATGTATATAACTTATCAATCGTTGTGCAAATGTCGGTAACGTTTGAAACTCTAAAGAGAGTTCTTTTATTTTTTTACTCTTATTTCTTTTGGACATGCATATCAGACCCTTTCTATCATTGAAAAATCAAATGACTTCAGGGGAGATCCGCTTATCTATACAAGCAAATCTCCATCCTAATAATGAAATGTAAAGTTTTATGAGACGGAAAAATCTCTCGTCATCTAATTTAAATTAAATTTCCATAAATACTAAATATCAACTACCTGTAATGACTTTAAATAATTTCTGACATCATCTAAAAACCAATAATTTCTATTATTAAGGTTGATTGGTCTAACTAGCCCTGATGGGAGTCGATCATTACATAGCCACATTCTGATCGTCTGAGGTTTACGCTTGAGCAAGTTAGCTAATTCAGTCGTGGATACCAGCGAGATATTATCCATTTCTGATAAATGCAATACTTTGGATTGATTCATGCTGCCACCTCTGTAATAGAGTTGTTGGCAAATGAATTTAATGGGAGAGTAAGGAGACAAAAACAAGAAAGGAAGAGGGAACCAAAAGCACTGGCAGGTTCGGGATCACTTCCATCGTTAGAACCAGAAGATGAAGAGTTTTTAGCTGATTTGCTGCTACGCCGTGACTTAATTGCCGAGCCAGTACGTGGCACACAATGAGATATCATATTCTGAAGTGTAAGGCTGAGTGACTTAACCCTTAGGTGTTTCTGATGAATAGCCTGATTCATTGCATGAAGAGCAACTTTCTTGTAATGATTTTTAAACCATTCATCAAGAGGCTGTGCATTAGCTGATGGGGCATGGTATTGGATTTCAAAACTTACATCATTCGACCCTAGCATGTTCGCCAGAATTTCTTGATCATCGTTAATGGTGCTGGAACTGGGGAAGGTGCGAATAAGCAGGTCATTTCTTCCCAAGCTGACTCGCTGATTAAAATT
>ERZ773210.1745-NODE-1745-length-20045-cov-3.579640_pt1 | contig 20045 bp, 19 predicted proteins | sample MGYA00580528_ERZ773210 | MGnify/ENA primary metagenome ERZ773210 (study PRJEB29015, sample SAMEA2737769) | human gut metagenome | biome: human gut; feature: human-associated habitat; material: faeces | place: China | collected 2012 ...
GATCCAAAGGAACCTATTCGGAAAATATAAGGAGGAAGTTCGCATTTGAATAAAAAATATTTCTTTTCTCACCGTGTACTGGCCATGCTTCTGACACTGACCCTGTGCCTTGGCATGATCCCCACGGCATCAGCCGCCCAGCAGAACAGCTACCATGATCCCGTCGAGCATTGGCAGCAGGCCAGCAACCGAACCAATGAACTGGATGTCAACGCCATCGTCACCCATGAGACCTTCTACTGCGCCACCTGCCGGGAAAACACGGATTTCACCGTCTGGCGTGTTCCGGAGTATACCCGCTCCGGTGAGACGGCCCTGAACCGCAACGTCAAGTATTCCAACGGGATGTGTATTGACGAAGTAACAGTAGGCAGTCTGGATGCCGGTGTCCCCGGCGAGAACGCCTATTACACCGGCTACCACTGGACCAAGGCAATGTGTGATACCTGCGGCACCATGAACAGCAATGGCGGCATCAACGGCTATGGCTTTGGCCGCAATGTGTACAACCTGTACGATTGTGCTGCCGAGTTCATGGAAGATCTGGATAAGCGCGTAACATATGAGTACGCAGATGACACCTACCACACCGTCACTACCAAAGGCGGCTCCTACTGCTGTTTCTGCTATGGTACGATCTATGAGTCCAGTTCTAAGCTGGAGCGCCACAGCATGGTAACAGAAGTGCTGCCCCAGCCGGCGAATGGCCGCTTTGCAGTGGTGGAGAAGTGTAGCCTGTGCGACTATTGCTGCACAAGGGGCTGGATGACAGTGCTGAACGCCTGCGGGTCCAGCTCCGGGATACAGCGCAGCAAGGACGCCGGGATGAGTACGGTGGCGACGATATCGAGGATACCGCGGTCAGCGGCTCCAAGCGAGCCGCCGCGGAACTGTTGAAGCAGCGCAAGGAGAAAGCCACAGAGCAGCCGAGCGATCCTGCACGGAATGGCGCGTCAGCACCAGATGCACACAGGAATGAAAGTCCCATCATCCGAACCAAAGATACAGAGTTTGCAGAAACCCAAACGCCTGCTGCGACGCCCCAGGCACAAGCGCGTCGCGTTGCGATGCAGAAAGCGGCAGCCGTCAAGACGAAGGACACCTATATCGAAACACAGGTGAAAACCAGTGTCACAGAAGCACCGGAGCCACAGCGGCAAGGACAGCGGGCATTCGTCCGGGAACAGGGACGCAAGGCGATGCGGCGGACGAGGCTTCGGCAGACGGAGCAGAACAGACGGCTTCGGAATACAGCACCAGATCTCGGCACTTCGGAAACGATCGGTACAGCGCAAAATGCGGAGGATCTTTCACACAAAAATATTAAAGAGAGGACCAGTATTCCGTTTCCGAAAGCTTCTCAAAAAGCGCTTTTGAAGAAAGACGGGCAGGCTGAACATTCCGTGCAGAAGACCGCGCAGGCGGCAGGCAGGGCGCTTCGCGCGATCCTCGCCGCTGCCCGCAGTCTGCTTGCCGCCATGATGGCAGGCGGCAGTACGGTGGTGTCTATGGTGCTGGTGATCTGCCTCATAGGGCTTTTGATCGCCTCACCCCTCGGCATTTTCTTCTCTGGTGAGGACAGCGGCACAGGCTATACCATGCCGGAAGCTGTCCGTACATTGAATGGAGAGTTTACTGACCGGATCGAGAAGATCAAGGCGGAGAATCCGCATGATGAATTGGATATGGACAATGCCGGCAATGCGGCGATGATCGCTAACTGGCGGGATGTGCTGGCCATCTATGCGGTGAGGACGACTACGGATGATACCTCGCCGGATGAAGTCGCCACGCTGACGGCAGAAAAACTGGACATCCTGCGTCAGATCTTCTGGGATATGAACGCCATCTCTTATTGGGTGGAAACCGTCTCCGGTGATGAAGATGAAAGCGATACCGTTATCCTGCACATTACTGTCACAGTCAAGGATCATCTGCAAATGGCGGACGAGTATCGGTTCAACACCGAGCAGCGCAAGCTGTTGGAGGAACTGATGCAGCCGGAGTATCAGGAGCTGTTCATGGCGCTGACCGGCAGTTATCAGGATATCGACCTGTCTCCGGAAGAGATCCGGGAGATCATCAAAAAGCTCCCCACCGATCTCAGCGAGGAGCGCAAGCAGGTGGTATTGACTGCGTATCAGCTCTTGGGAAAGGTCAATTACTTCTGGGGTGGAAAGAGCCTTGTGCTTGGATGGGACTCTCGCTGGGGAACGCCTATGGAGGTGACAGCCGCAGGCAGCTCCAGCAGCGGTACCGTGCGTCCGTTCGGCTTAGATTGTTCGGGGTTTGTCGATTGGGTATTCTACAACCAGAGCGGAGGGCAGTACATCATCGGCCATGGTGGAGGGGCGTCTGCCCAGCACAGCTACTGCACACCCATCAGCTGGAGCGATGCCAAGCCGGGCGACCTCGTCTTTTACCCTGGCGACAGTCATGTGGGGATCGTCTGCGGCTTCGACAGCAGCGGAAATATCCTCATCATCCACTGCGCCAGCAGCTCCGATAATGTGGTGGTGACTGGAAAGATCGGCTTTACTATGATCGGCAGACCGAGATGTTTTACGGAATGAGAACTATGTTCGCAGCAAAGCAGATATGGTAAGGGGGCGTCAGTTCTGCATGGCAGACATCTACAAGGTTACTGAGATATCATTCGCATGGTAATCCGAATCGTATCCAAACGGTAGCCTAAATGCCGCACAAGCAGCTATACAATGTAGACCTTGCCATTTTGAGGCGCCTGTTTGGATAAAACTGTCACACCTTCAAAACAAAGTGGCTTTTATGAAAGTCAAGCAGGCCCTCATCCCGCATTTTGCCAAGTTCCATGGACAGTCCGCTGCGCTCCACGCCGAGATAATCCGCAAGCTGCTGGCGGGAGAACGGAATGTCGAATTCATAGCCGCCCCGGCGCTGCGCCTCGGCGGAAAAATAGGACATCAGCTTTGCCCGCGTTGTGCGCTGGCCCATGTGGGTGAGCTTTTCGTTGAGCCGCAGGTTCTTCTCTGCCAGTTCGCCCAGCAGGTTGCGGATGATCCGGCTATGGTGGGAGCAGGCGGAGGGGCACACGCTCAAAACGCGCCTTATGTGCAGAAACATCACCGTCACCGCGCTCTCCGCCTCCACGCTCACATTCAGTACCGACCCCGGCGCACAGGCGAACACCTCCGCGAAGGTCTGCCCCGGCCCGATTTTGGAGAGGATGCTGCGGTTTCCCCAGATGTCCTCCTGCACGACGAGGGCGCTGCCCACCAGCACTACGGCCGCGACGCGCTGGTGGGCACGGCGCTCTTTTTAACGTGGCTGGCGAAGAAAGGCATGACGATGACCCGGCTGCGCGCCACCTACCCTTCGTACTACGCCTCGAAGAACAAAATCGAGCTGACGCCCGCCATCGACGTAGATAAAGTGCTGCGTGAGGTGAAGGGGCGTTATGCCGGTGAAAACGTGAACGATATAGACGGCGTGAAGATCGACTTCGCGGAAAACTGGGTGCACCTGCGCAAGTCGAACACCGAGCCGATCATCCGCGTCTACACCGAGGCGAAGTCGATGGACGAGGCCGACGCGCTGGCGCAGCGGTTCATTGCCGAAATCAAGGAGATCTGCAACATTTAAGACCATGAAAGAGAGTTTATTGATCCTCGCCGCAGCCCTCGCGATGGTCTCCTGCGGCGGAAATGCGCAGCAGAAGGCGGCGACAGCCGGGACGCAGCAGACAACGGCAGCGGCTCCCGACATGCACAATGCCGAGACTTCGCTCGACTATCTGGGCGCCTACAAGGGCACGCTGCCTGCGGCCGACTGCCCGGGAATCGAGACGACGCTGACGCTCGCGCCCGACGGTTCCTATGCCCTGCATCTGAAATACATCGACCGCGACTCGGAATTCGACGAGAAGGGCGCTTTCACGGTTAAGGAGAACCTGCTGACGCTGACGCCCTCGGAGGGCGGACAGCCCCAATACTACAAGGTCGAGGAGAACCGCCTGCGCCGCCTCGACGCCGAAAAACAACCTGTGACCGGCGCGCTGGCGGACAATTACACACTGCAAAAAACCACCGAATAAATGGATAAAGCAAAGGTTTATATAAAGGAGAATAAAGAACGGTTTATCAGCGAGTTGTTCGACCTGTTGCGTATCCCGTCGATCAGCGCGCAGTCCGAGCGCAAGCCCGATATGCAGCGTTGCGCCGAGTTTCTCGCGGCGGCGCTCGTGAAGGCCGGGGCCGACCGTGCCGACGTGCTGCCCACGGAGGGCAATCCGGTGGTTTACGCCGAGAAGACCGTCGATCCCGGGGCCAAAACGGTGCTGGTCTACGGCCACTACGACGTGATGCCCGTGGACCCGCGCGACGAGTGGCGCACGGAACCTTTCGAGCCGGTCATCCGCGACGGCCGCATCTGGGGCCGCGGCGCCGACGACGACAAGGGCCAGCTGTGGATGCACGCCAAGGCGTTCGAGGCGATGTGCGCCACCGATTCGCTGCCCTGCAACGTGAAATTCATGCTCGAAGGCGAGGAGGAGATCGGTTCGCCGAGCCTCTACGGCTTCTGCGAGCAGAACAAGGAGCTGCTCAAGGCCGATATTATATTGGTGTCGGACACGTCGATGATCTCGATGCAGACGCCGTCGATCACCTGCGGACTGCGCGGACTGGCCTACATGGAGGTCGAGGTGACGGGACCGGACAAGGACCTGCATTCGGGGCTGTTCGGCGGTGCGGTGGCCAACCCGGCCAACGTGCTGGCGCGGCTGGTGGCGGGACTCGTCGATGAGAACGGCCGCGTGACGATCCCCGGCTTCTACGACGACGTGCGGGAGCTGACGCCCGCCGAGCGCGAGGCGTTCAACAAGGCGCCGTTCAGCCTCGAGGATTACAAGAAGTCGCTGAAAATCGGCGACGTGGAGGGCGAAGCGGGTTACACGACGCTGGAACGCACCGGCGTGCGCCCGTCGCTCGACGTCAACGGCATCTGGGGCGGCTACACGGGCGAGGGGACCAAGACGGTCATTCCGTCGAAGGCTTCGGCCAAGATTTCGATGCGCCTCGTGCCGAATCAGGACTACCGCAAGATCTCGGAGCTGTTCGAGAAACATTTCCGCGCCATCGCGCCCGAGAGCGTGAAGGTCGTGGTGAAATCGCTCCACGGCGGCATGCCCTACGTCGCGCCGACCGACATGTCGGCCTACAAGGCGGCCGAAAAGGCCGTCGAGGCGACTTTCGGCAAAAAGCCCCTGCCCTTCTACTCGGGCGGTTCGATCCCCATTATCAGCGGATTCGAGTCGATTCTGGGCATCAAGTCGCTGCTGATCGGCTTCGGTCTGGCCGAGGACGCCATCCACTCGCCCAACGAAAGCTACGGACTCGAGCAGTTCGACAAGGGCGTGGAGACCATTCCGCTGTTTTACAAGTATTTCGCCGAATCCGAATAGCATGTACGACGAACTGCTGAAATTCGCCGTGCAGCTGGCGAAGGCCGCGGGCGGAATACAACTCGCCTACTTCCGGGGCGACAAGCTGTCGATCGAGACCAAATCCAACGTCTACGACGTGGTGACGCGCGCCGACAGGGAGAGCGAGGAACTGATTGCCGGCATGATCGCGGAGCGTTATCCCGACCATGCCATTCTGGGCGAGGAGGGCGGCTGCCGGGGCAACGCCGCGAGCGACTGGCGCTGGGTCGTCGACCCGCTCGACGGCACGACCAATTACAGTCAGGGACTTCCGCTGTTCACGGTTTCGATAGCCCTCCAGTACAGGGGCGAAACCATCGTGGGGGTCGTCTATGCACCCTACCTGAACGAGCTGTTCACGGCGACGAAGGGCGGCGGGGCATATCTGCAATACGCTTCGCGGGAGCCGGAACGCCTCCGCGTCGGGGAGAAACAGACGCTCGCCACCTCGGTCATCGCCTCGGGATTCCCCTACGACAAGGACGTGAATCCGGACAACAACAGCGACAACGTCGCACGGATCATCCCCTACGTGCGGGATGTCCGGCGGCTGGGTTCTGCGGCCTACGACATCAGCTGCGTCGCCGCCGGACTGCTGGACGGCTACTGGGAACTGGCGCTGCACGAATGGGACGTCTGCGCCGCCGAACTGATCCTCGCCGAGGCCGGGGGCGTCGTCTGCGACCTGCGCCGCGACCGGGGCATCTCGATCGTCGCGGGCAACGGCGCGATCGTGAAGGAAATCTTGAAGTACGTGCGGTAAATTCACCGAAAACCAAATCGTTGCAAGCGTTGCAGCCTATTCTGAATGAGGGCGGGAGTAAATTCCCGCCCTCACACATGTGTGTTTATTAAAATTTTTTCTTATTTTTGACCCGGACAAAAAAGCAGAACAACATGTGCGGAATAGTCGGATATGTCGGGCGGCGCGACGCGTGCCCGATTCTGATAAAGGGGCTTCACCGCCTCGAATACAGGGGATACGACAGTGCGGGCGTCGCGCTGATCAACCCGGACGGGCGTCTCAACGTATTCAAATGCAAGGGCAAGGTCTCCGATCTGGAGCATTTCCTCGACGGAAAGGACCTCGGCGGCAACATCGGCATCGCCCACACCCGCTGGGCCACGCACGGGGTTCCGAACGACGCCAACGCCCATCCCCACTACTCCGAATCGGAGAACATAGCCCTGATACACAACGGCATCATCGAGAACTACCGCGTGCTGAAGGACGCCCTCGAACAGAACGGATACACCTTCCGCAGCAGCACCGACTCCGAAGTGTTGGTGAATCTGATCGAATACGTCCGGGCGACCAGCGGCTGCTCGCTGCCCGAAGCCGTGCGGCAGGCCCTCCGGCAGGTGATCGGCGCCTACGCCATCGCCGTCGTCGAGAAGGGCAACCACGACCGGATCGTCGCCGCGCGGCAGAGCAGCCCGATGGTCGTGGGCGTGGGCGACGGGGAGTTCTTCCTCTCGTCCGACGCCGCGTCGATCATCGAATACACCGAGGATTTCGTCTACGTGGGCGACGGCGAAATCGCCGTGATCGACCGCAACGCCCCGCTGAAAATCGTCACGCTGGACAACCACGACGCAAAGATCGACATCAAGAAACTCCAGCTGTCGATCTCGCAGCTGGAAAAGGGCGGCTATCCCCATTTCATGCTCAAGGAGATTTACGAGCAGCCCCGGACCATCGTCGACTGCATCCGCGGACGCATCAACCCCGACACCTGCGAGGTGAAACTTTCGGGCGTGATCGACCACCGCGACAGGTTCGTGAACGCCCGGCGCATCATTTTCGTGGCGTGCGGCACGTCGTGGCACGCCTCGCTGATCGGCGAACACCTCGTGGAGTCGATCTGCCGCATTCCCGTCGAGGTGGAGTACGCCTCGGAGTTCCGCTACCGCAACCCCATCATCCGCGAGGACGACATCGTCGTGGCCGTGTCGCAGTCGGGCGAGACGGCCGACACGCTGGCCGCCGTCGAACTGGCCCGCAAGGCCGGGGCGTTCGTCTTCGGCATCTGCAACGTCGTCGGCTCGTCGATCGCCCGGGCCACGGATTCGGGGGCCTATATCCACGTGGGACCCGAGATCGGCGTCGCCTCGACGAAGGCTTTCACCGGGCAGGTGACCGTGATGGCCATGCTGGCGCTGGCCGTAGGCCGCGAGAGGGGAACCGTCGCGGAGGCGTATTACAACGAGGTTTCGGCGGCGCTGCTTCGCCTGCCCGGGACGATGGAAGAGGTGCTGAAAGTCGCCCCGCAGGTCGCCGACCTGGCGAAAATATTCACCTATGCCCACAACTTCATCTACCTCGGTCGCGGGTACAACTACCCCACGGCGCTCGAAGGCGCGCTGAAACTCAAGGAGATTTCGTACATCCACGCCGAAGGTTACCCCGCGGCCGAGATGAAGCACGGCCCCATTGCGCTGATCGACGCCGAGATGCCCACCGTGGCCATCGCCACGCCGGACCACACCTACGAAAAAACGGCCTCGAACATCGAGGAGATCAAGGCCCGCGGCGGCAAGATCATCGCCGTCATCGCCCGAGGCGACGAACAGGTGCGCCGCTCGGCCGACTTCGTGATCGAGGTCCCGGTGATCGCTGAGTGCCTGATGCCCATCGTGGTATCGGTCCCGCTGCAACTGCTGGCCTACTACATCGCCGTCTACAAGGGCCGCAATGTCGACCAGCCCCGCAACCTCGCCAAGTCGGTGACGGTGGAGTGATCACGCGCCGCACGGCAAACGAAAATCCGCAGCTTCCCGGGGGAGGCTGCGGATTTTTCATCTGCGGCGGACGCCTAATGCCCGTAGTTGGCGTCGATGTAGTCGGAAATCCCGAAATCCTTCGGAACTGCGGGCGCATCGAGCGGCGTGATGCGGACGTCGGTCACCAGCCGCTGCCGTTTGAAGACCAGCTTTTCGAGAAACGAGTCGATCTCGCCGCGGTTCTCGGTCATCGGCCGCCACGCCATCGAATGATTGGTCTCGGCGACGGAGTAGAACGCGTGCGGAACCCTGCGCCGCACGAGGTCGTCGGCAATGCTCTTCGAGCCGAACAGCCAGACCCCGTCGACACCGAGCGCGCCGTAGGGCACATTGCGGTCGGCGTCGCCGTGGAAAAGCAGTATCGGCGCGGGATCGCGCGCCCAGCGCAGGCTGTCCTGCGTATCGCAAACGGCTCCCGCAAAGGCGATTACCCCGGCGTAGCTAAAGTCCTGCGTGAACTTCCCGGCGGTCAGCGGATGCCCGTTGCAAAGCCAGTACTCGCCCATCAGCACCGTGATGGCTCCGGCGCTCGACCCGCACGTCACGATCCGCGAAGGATCGACGTCCGGCATGTGCCGGCAGATATAGGCCGTGGCGTCGTAGAGGTCCTCCGTCGCCATCGAAAGCGTCATGTCCAACGCCTGCGTGAAATGCTCCTCGTCGAGCAGGCCGGCCTGTCTGGCCCGCTTCATCCCCAGCCGGTAGTCGATCGACACGACGACGAACCCCTTGCGGGCGTAGTAGTCGAAGAAGGGGCGGAAACGCCGGTTGTCCCGCGTTCCGGTCATAAAGCCGCCGCCGAAAAGGAACATCAGGCAGGGTTTCGCCCGGCTGTCGGGCGAGAGGAGCGCATAACGGTCCAGCCGCAGCGTGTCGGCATCCCGCACGGCATAGACGAAGGTCTCTTTTTCGATCTTCCGCGGTGTCGCATCGTCGTTCTGCGCCCCGGCCGGCGTCCACAGAAACAGTGCAGCGATCAGAAACAGGCGTCTCATGTCACTGCATCTCTTCGTGGGCGTAGCGGATCGCCCGGTTCAGAATGGCGATGAACGGCTGCGTGCGGCGGAACTGCTCGACGGTGCGTTCCAGCAGGTCGGGTGCGAGCAGGAACTCCTCGGCGATGGGCTGTTCGAGGTAGAAATCCTTCAGCTTCAGCATCTCGGCATAGGGGCTGTCGGCCGGGAATCCCGTCGGGACCCGCTTGAGCCTGTTGCCGCTGCACAGCCGGAACCCTTTGGCCTTCCGGATCGCCGCCTCGATCTGCGCGCCGTTGTCGAGCACCTCCTCGCGGATCGACCGCAGCACCGTCGGCTCGATGCACACGGCGCCCGCCGAAAGCAGGTTGCAGCACACCAGCGAGTCGCAGCAGGGTTCGATGTGGAAATAGTATCCCGCGAAACCCGACTTCTTGCCCTTCGGCGCAATGTAAGCCCCGATATAGGTCTTGTAGGGCGATTTGTCGGGCGAGAAACGCGTGTCGCGGGCGATCCGGTAGGTGCAGTCCTGCGGACGCAGGCCGCGCACCTCGGGGTCGAACGACGCGATGCCCTCGATCAGCTGTCCGGTGAAATCGGCGAACCGTCCCTTCACACGGGTCCATTCGGCGCGGTGGGCGTCGAACCATTCCCGGGTGTTGTCGTCGTGCAGCCGGCGGAAGAAGTCGATGACCTCCTTCATCTTACCACGCGAAAAGCGGATAGTCGGCCATCAGCGCGTTCACGTCCTTGCGCACGGCGGCGATGTTCGCTTCATTCTCCGGGTCGTGCAGCACGCGGTCGATCAGCCCGACGATGTAGTCCATCTTGTCCTCCTTCAGGCCGCGCGTGGTGATGGCCGGAGTTCCGAAGCGCAGGCCCGAGGTCTGGAACGGCGACCGGCTGTCGAACGGAACCATGTTCTTGTTGGTGGTGATGTCGGCGGCCACGAGGCACTTCTCGGCCAGTTTGCCCGTCAGCTCGGGGAACTTCGTGCGCAGGTCGACGAGCATCAGGTGGTTGTCCGTGCCGCCCGAGACGATCTTGTAGCCGCGCTCGACGAAGGCGGCGGCCATGGCTGCGGCGTTCTTCTGCACCTGCGTCTGATACTCCTTGTAGGCGGGTTCCAACGCTTCGCCGAAGGCTACGGCCTTGGCGGCGATGACGTGCTCCAGCGGACCGCCCTGGATGCCCGGGAAGACGGCCGAATTGAGGATCTGCGACATCATCTTCACGGCGCCCTTCGGCGTGGTCTGGCCCCAGGGGTTCTCGAAGTCCTTGCCCATCAGGATGATGCCGCCGCGCGGGCCGCGCAGGGTCTTGTGGGTCGTCGAGGTGACGATATGCGCGTATTTCACGGGGTTCTCCAGCAGCCCCGCGGCGATCAGACCGGCCGTGTGGGCCATGTCCACCATCAGCAGCGCGCCCACCTTGTCGGCGATCTCGCGCATGCGTTTGTAATCCCACTCGCGCGAGTAGGCCGAGGCGCCGCCGACGATCAGTTTCGGCTTGCACTCCAGGGCCTTGCGCTCCATGGCGTCGTAGTCGATCACGCCCGTGGCCTCGTCGAGCTGATAGCCCACGGCCTTGAAATATTTACCCGACATGTTGACCGGCGAACCGTGCGAGAGGTGTCCTCCGTGTGCAAGGTCCAGTCCCATGAACGTATCGCCCGGCTGCATGCAGGCGAAGAAAACGGCCATGTTGGCCTGTGCGCCCGAATGGGGCTGCACGTTGGCGTACTCCGCGCCGTAGAGACGGCAGATGCGCTCGATGGCCAGCGTCTCGACCTTATCCACGACCTCGCAGCCGCCGTAGTAGCGCGCTCCGGGATAGCCTTCGGCGTATTTGTTGGTCAAGACCGAACCCATGGCCTCCATCACCTGGTCGCTGACGAAGTTCTCCGAAGCGATCAGTTCGATGCCATGCATCTGGCGGTTGCGCTCTGCGGCAATCAAATCGAAAATCTGGGAATCTCTTTTCATATCGTTATAAGGATTTTGGAATGCTGTTTACGGTCGGTAAAGATAAGCAAAAATGCCGAAATTCGCTCCGCGGGCAGGCGATTAAGATATTTTTCCTATATTTGCGAATAAAAATTGGCAGATATTGCCTTAAAAATATAAAAGAATTATGAAATTACTGGATGGAAAAGTGGCCGTTGTGACCGGCGCCGCACGCGGCATCGGCAAGGCCATCGCACTCGAATTCGCCAAAGAGGGCGCCAACGTGGCGTTCACCGACCTTGCGATCGACGAGAACGGCAAGGCTACCGAAGCCGAAATCGCCGCGCTGGGCGTGAAAGCCAAGGGCTATGCCTCGAACGCAGCCAACTTCGAAGAGACGCACGCGGTCATCGACCAGATCATAAAGGATTTCGGCCGTATCGACATCCTTGTGAACAACGCCGGAATCACCAAGGACGGCCTGATGATGCGCATGTCCGAGGCCCAGTGGGATGCCGTGCTGACGGTCAACCTCAAGTCGGCGTTCAACTTCATCCACGCCGTCGTGCCGGTCATGGCGCGCCAGAAAAGCGGCTCGATCATCAACATGTCGTCGGTGGTGGGCGTCAGCGGCAACGCCGGCCAGTGCAACTACTCGGCCTCGAAAGCCGGCATGATCGGCCTTGCGAAGTCGATCGCCAAGGAGATGGGTCCGCGCGGCATTCGCGCCAACGCAATCGCCCCGGGCTTCATTATGACCGAGATGACCGACAAACTGCCCGACGAGGTGAAGGAGGGCTGGTACAAGCAGATTCCGCTGCGCCGCGGCGGCACGCCGGAGGATGTCGCCAAGGTGGCGCTGTTCCTCGCGTCGGACCTTTCGTCGTATGTCAGCGGGCAGGTCATCCACTGCTGCGGAGCGATGAACTGTTAGGAAACGACAGACAACGAGAACGTTGCGGAAAACGATGCAGTCAAGGCGTCGTCTGAAAATGAAAGCGCCCGCCAGGTTCACCTGGAAGGGCGCTTTTGTTTTCGGACAATATTCCGTCGAAATTTTTCTTTTCGAGGCCGAAGCGCCGCCAACAATCACGGCACGAAAGCGCAGCGTGTGCCGTAATTGCCTGAACAGCCTGCGCAACTTGCATCTTTTTTGCTGCCCTCCGGCGTCGCAACGACGCTTCCGGCAGACCGGAAGGTTTCTGCGGACCGGATTTGCTTCCGTCCCGCATTTTACTATCTTTGCAACATGAAACGACTCGTAACCTTGCTCGCGGCACTGGCCGCGCTCCAGACATACGCCCAGAGAATCGAGGCGACGCTTCCCAGCCCCGACGCCAAGTCGCTGGGCATGGGCGGCGTGATGATGACCACCCTTTCCGGTTCGCACGCCATCTACAACAACTCCGCGACGGCCATCTTCTCGCACACGCCGTCGCAGGTCTCCTCCTCCTATTACGGACAGCGGAGCTTCGACTATTACGCCGTGTCGGGATTCTGCCGGTTCGACAACATCAACCTCGTGCAGGCCGGCTGGCGGCAGTTCCTCCGCGAACACGGCAACAACGACATGGCCGTCGACCTGGGTTATGCGCGCCGCATCGGCGACCGGTGGGCCGTCGGCATCGTCGGCCGCTACATGCACCTCAAACGCCCCGACATCTCAGCCGACGCGCTGGCCGTGGATTTGAGCGCCGCGTGGCAGCGGCCGCTGGAGAACGTCGGCAGCTACTCGACGCTGCGCGCAGGCGCCAAGCTGGGCAATCTGGGCGGGTATCTCCGCGATACGGAATACACCCTGCCGATGGATTTCACCGTGGGCGCGGCCCTCGACACGTTCCTCACCGATGCGCACGAAATCACGGTCGGAACTGACCTGGGCTACTATTTCTCGCCCTCCGCGGTCCGCGGTTTCCAGATGTCGCTGGGCGTCGAGTACAACCTGATGCAGCTCGTGCAGCTGCGCACCGGCTACCACTACGGCGAACGGCGCGACTACTACCCGAGCTACTGGACCGTCGGCGCGGGACTGCGCATCCTCCACCTGCGGCTCGATTTCGCCTACCTCTTCGCCAAGAAGCACTCGCTGCTGCGCAACACATACAGCATCAGTTTCGGGTTGGATTTCTGACGTAAAACCGGCAAGCCCGACACGCTCGGGGTTCATCCCGGGCCGAACCTGCCGACTCCACACCGGGCCGCGGCGTCATTCATTCCGACAATCCCTCCGGGTCTCCCTCGTCAAAGGGAGACTTTTCATTTTCCGTTTTCGGAGAGATATTCCAGAATCCCCTCGCAGCCGTCTTCCAGCATGTCGAGCACCAGTTCGAAGCCCTCGTGGCCCTCGTAGTAGGGATCGGGCACGTAGGTGCGGTCGGGATGGCGGCGGCAGAACTCCGCCATGCGGAAAATCTTCCGCGCAGCCTCGCGCGAGGGAGCCAGCCGGTTAAGCGACTCGTAGTTCATGTCGTCCATCGCCACGATCATGTCGAAGCGGTCGAAATCCTCCTCCCCGACCTGCCGCGAACGGTGCGTCAGCGCATAGCCGCGGCGCGAGGCCGCGCTGCGCATGCGCGGATCGGGCAGTTCGCCGCGGTGTCCCCCATAGGTTCCCGCGGAGTCGATCCCGAACGTCCCGGACAGGCCGCGTCGCTCCACGATGCGGTGCATGATGCCCTCGGCGGCCGGAGAACGGCAGATATTGCCGAGGCAGACAAACAATATTCTCGTTTTCATATGGTTGAAATTTCAGATGCTTTCCGGACCGACGCCCCGCAAGGAGCCGGAAAAAGGGCGGTTCATGGCCTGCCGTCATTGTCCGTTCCGGCAAATGCAGCCCGTCAGATGGTCGTTGACGAACCCCGAGGCCTGCAAATGGGCGTAACAAATCGTGGGGCCGAAAAATTTGAAACCCCGTTTTTTCATGTCCCGGCTCATGGCGTCGGATTCGGGTGACGACGCCGGGATCTCGTTCAGGGAGCGGAAATGGTTGGTGATCGGCTTTCCGCCGGGAAAGAACGACAGCGTGTAGTCCCTGAAACTGCCGAACTCCTCCTGCACGGCGAGGAACAGCCGCGCATTCGTGATGGTCGCTTTGATTTTCAGCCGGTTTTTCACGATGCCGTCGAAGTGCATCAGCCGTTCGACATCGTCATCGGTCATCCGCGCCACCTTCCCGGCGTCGAAATTGCAAAAGGCCTTGCGGTAGCCCTCCCGCTTCCGGAGAATCGTTATCCAGCTCAACCCGGCCTGGGCGCTCTCCAGCACGAGGAATTCGAACAGCTTCCCGTCGTCGGTCACCGGTCTTCCCCACTCCTCGTCGTGGTATTTCACATACAGCCCGTCGGTTCCGCACCAACCGCAGCGTCCGTCTATCATATCCTGCATCGTCGTCCCGTTTGGAATACACCGCCAAAGGTAGCAAAAAGTCGGATGGATGCAAAATCGGGCCGCCCCGGTCGGCAAAACCTTCCGACCTGTGAAAAATGTCGTCACGGCGCCGGGGGCGGCGGAACTTCCGGAACGCGAATTGCAGGGAGCCGGGGCATGGGAAAACGAATTTCAGACTGGATCGGACAATACAGGTGCATGGACTGGGCGGTGCTCTACCTGCGGCTGTTCACGGGGGCTTCGATGCTGTTTCACAACATCGGCAAAATACAGAACTACAACGAGATAATCAGTTCATATCCATCGCCGCTTTACATCAATCCGCCGGCCGTGTTCGTCATCGTGACGGTTGCCGAGGCGCTGCTGGCCGTGCTGATCATCATGGGTCTCTGGGTGCGGATGTCGGCCCTCGTCATGTCGCTGGGCATCCTCCTGATGTTCGCCTGGGGCGGATTCGGAGCCGGAGAGCCGGAATTCGCGTGGCTCGGGATCTACGTATTCCTGATCGTTTCGGGCGGCGGACTGTACGCCTTCGACGCGGCTCTGACCCCGTCCGACCGAAAAAAATGACCAATCGAACAATAATATGCACCCCCGCAATCTCCATTTTCGGAGAAATATTGTAACTTTGTCACGATTTGTTTTCATTAAAAACCAACAAAATCAGAACGTAATGAAGATGAAAGTGATTGCAATGCTGGCCGCCTTCGCGCTGACCGCATCGGCCGTTCAGGCACAGGAACTGCCCCGCAAAGTGCAGAACGTCGAGGTGCTCGATCTGGACGGCAAGCCGGCCAAACTCCCCTATTTCGGCGAAAAGAACCTGATGATATTCTACGTGGACCCCGACCGGCACAAGCAGAACGAGGATTTCACCATCGAACTGGAGCAGAACCACCGCGCCGAAAGCGACAATATCCACGGCTTCGGCGTGATGAACCTCAAGGACGCCCCGATGGTCCCCAACGGCATGGCCCGCAACATGGCCAAGAAACGCACGGCCAAGAACGGCGCCACGGTCCTCGCCGACCAGAACCGCATTTTAAGCACGGCGTGGGCGCTGGGCGACTGCAACAACCAGTTCGTGCTGATGATCGTATCGAAGGAGGGGGAACTGGTGTTCCTGCGCAAGGGCGAGCTTTCCGACGCCGACAAGGAGGCCTTCTACGAAACCATCGAAAAGTACAAATAGGCCCGGATGCTGCGCCGCCCCGCCGTTCTGCTCCTCATAAGCGCAGGCATGCACCTCACGGCGCATGCCCAGGAGACCGTCATCCGCTCCTCCGACGGCGACTCGCTCCGCTACTCCTACACCCCGCTGCCGCCGCAGGCTCCCGAAAAGAGACCCTTTCTGCGGCGCGTCGTCGATTATTTCGGGGAGTCGACCACCGACAAGACCTTCGAGAAGAAGATAGATTTCACCTTCGCCGGAGGTCCCAGCTACTCGAAGAACACGAGTTTCGGCATCGGGCTGCTGGCTGCGGGACTCTACCGCCTCGACCGCACGGACTCGATCACGGCGCCGTCGGACGTCTCGATCTTCGGCAACGTCTCGGTGTCGGGCTTCTATGCGCTGGGCGTGACGGGAAACAACATTTTCTCGCACAACAAACGCCGCATAAACTATACGGTGATGTTCGCCTCGGCGCCCCGCAGTTTCTGGGGAATCGGTTACGACGCCGGGCGGTACAATCCCGAGAGCACCTACTCCGAAAAGCGTTATCTGGTCGAAGGGCGCTACCTGCACGAGTTCCTGCCCCACGCCTACATCGGAGGGCTGGTGAGCTTCGAGCATGTGCGGGGGCTGAAATTTTCAGACCCGGCCTACCTCGCAGGGCAGAAACAGCGCTATACGGCCACGGGCGTCGGCGCAATTCTGGAATACGACTCGCGGGACTTCATCCCCAGCCCGTTCCGGGGCGTCTACGTGAGTTTTCAGGAGACGCTGTTCCCCAAGGGGCTGGGCAACTGCGGCAAGACGCTGTGGCGCACGACCTTCACGGCCGACGCTTACGGGCAGATCTGGAAGGGCGGCGTTCTGGCTGCGGATCTGTATGCCGTATTCAACTCCGACGGCACTCCGTGGCCGATGCTCGCCCGCATGGGCGGAGGCCAGCGGATGCGCGGATACTACCAGGGCCGCTATACGGACAACGACATGATCACCGTGCAGGTCGAACTGCGCCAGCGCATCTGGAGGCGGATCGGATGCGCGGTATGGGGCGGCGCGGGCAACGTCTTTCCGTCACTCGGGCGTTTCGACTGGTCGCAGACGCTGCCCAACTACGGCGCAGGCTTCCGGTGGGAACTGAAAAAACGGGTGAACGTGCGCCTCGACTACGGATTCGGCAAGAAAACGAGCGGTTTCCTGCTGAACATCAACGAGGCTTTTTAAGAGAATTTGTATGAATGCCGATCTGAATAACGCGAATAAGACGAACCGCCGGAGGACGGTCAAGACCCGCAGCCGCTTCACGACGCTGCTGACCGTCTACTTCTTCGTGGCGCTGATCATCCCCAACTGCGTGCTGGCCAATACGGAGCCTTACTCGGTGTGGACCGTCGAGGCGCTGATCCTCATGCCGCTGGGATTCTACATGATGTGGAGCGTGGCGCTGCGGCGTTCGGGCGTGATGATCTGGCTGGCCTTCCCGTTCATCTTCTTCTGCGCCTTCCAGATCGTGCTGCTGTACCTGTTCGGCAACTCGATCATCGCCACGGACATGTTCACGAACCTGCTGACGACCAATCCGGGCGAGGCGGGCGAACTGCTGGGCAACATCTATCCGTCGGTGGTTCTGGTCTGCGTCATCTACCTGCCGCTGCTGTGGCTCGCGGCCCGCGAGATCGGACACAAACGCTACATCACGCGCACGGCGCGCATGAACATCGGTCTGACCGGGGCGGCGCTCTTCGCCGTGGGCCTGCTGGCCCTGTGGCCCGCCTACCACGTCAGCGAGGAGCGGCACGTGCTGCGCGACGAGATTTTCCCGCTCAACATCATGTACAACCTCGGGTTGAGCGGCTCGGAGTTCCGCAAGTCGTACAACTTCCACAAAACCTCCGAGGGCTTCACCTACGAGGCCGAACGCACGGCCGAAGCTCCGGGACGCGAGGTCTACGTATATATCATAGGGGAGGCGTCGCGCGCGATGAACTGGCAGCTCTACGGCTACGGGCGGGAGACCAATCCCCTGCTCTCCGGAGTCGGCGATCTGGTGGTTTTCCGCGACGTGCTGACCCAGAGCAACACCACCCACAAGAGCGTGCCGCTGATCCTCTCGTCCGTAGCCACCGGCGAACACGAGGAGCTGTACCGCCGCAAGGGCCTTCCGGCGCTCTTCAACGAGGCGGGATTCGACACGTGGTTCATCTCCAACCAGTCGCCGCAGGGCGCGATGATCGACCACCTGGCCCACGACGCCAGACACGTGATCTACATCCGCTCGCCGCGCCACGACATGCAGCTGCTCGACGAGATGCGCAAGGTGCTCGAAAGAAGCACGTCGCAAAAACTCCTTTTCGTGCTCCACTGCTACGGTTCGCACTTCAGCTACCACCAGCGCTATCCGCGCGAGTTCGCCCATTTCCAGCCCGACAACGACGTGGCGATCGCCCGGCAGCACCGTCCGATGCTCGTCAACGCCTACGACAACTCGATCCGTTACACGGATTATTTCCTCGCGCAGACCATTGATTACCTGCGGTCGCTGAAAGGCACTTCATCGGCCCTGCTCTACTGCGCGGACCACGGCGAGGACCTGATCGACGACGACCGCGAACGCTTCCTGCACGCCTCGCCCACGACGACGGCCTATCAGCTCTACGTGGCTTCGCTGGCCTGGTTCTCGGAGGATTACCGGACCCATTTCCCCGAAAAGGCCGCCGCCGCCGAGGCCAACGAGACGGCTCCCGCGACGACCCACGCGCTGTTTCACACGATGGCCGACATGGCTTCGATCCGCGGAGGGTTCCTCTCGACGAAGGTCTCGCTCGTAAGCCCCGATTTCGACCGCACGGCTCCGCGCCGCTACCTGAACGACCACAACGAAGCCGTGCCCTTCCGCAAGACGGGTCTGCGGCACGAGGACATGGAGGTGTTCCGGAGGTACGGAATCGAACTTTAGGTTCCGATTTCAGACGGCTATTTCCGCACATCCCCCGTTTTCGATTTCAGAGACGCCTATTCGCGCCTGAACGAAACGCGGCACGGAAGGGCAGTATAAAAACACCCATTCGTACCGCGTGAGAGCAAGTGCGAAGACGCCCTATAAAACCGGAAACGATAAAGGCTGCCCCGAAGGACAGCCTTTATCGTTGTGCGGAACTCAATTATTTCGCAGCTTCTACGGAAACCTTGCGGAACTCCTTCATCAGCTTCGAAATTTCGAGAGCCGATTTGCGGGCGCGCGTGCCGGCAGCCTTGTTGTTCTTCTCTACCTGGGCAGCTGCGTTGGCTGCAAACACCTCAAACTCTGCGTTGATCTTTTCTACTAATTCTTTCATAGTTTTATTTATTAAATTGGGTTTGTTATCAACGCAAAGATATAAAAATATTCTAAACAACATCATTCGGAACGGGAAAAACAGTTTTTTTTTGCAGGAAAAGCCCTATTTCAAGGGGCTGACGGTACGTTTTTTGCCTTTCCTGCGGGGTAAAACATACCCTTATGGACAGACTTTTTCCCGCCGCATGTCTTTTCGCCGCGCTCCTCACGGGCTGCGCGCAACATACGCCGAAACAGGCGGTGCCTCCCCTGCGGGTCGGGGTGGCCGAAGCCGCCGTCGACAGCGTACCCAACCGCATGAGTTTCATCGGTTACCTCGCGAGCAACTTCGACGCCGTGATCCAGCCGCGCGTGAACGGCTACCTCTCGTCGAAGCAATACGGCAACGGCATGCCCGTACGGCGCGGCCAGCTGCTGTTCACCATCGACCCCGACCAGCTGTCGACCTCGATGCTGGCGGCCGAAGCCGAACTCGAATCGGCCCGCGCGCAGGCCCTCGAGGCCCGCAACAACTACGACCGCGCCGTACCGCTGGCGCGCATCGACGCCATCAGCCAGTCGCAGCTGGACCAGTACACGGCCCAATGGAAGGCTGCCGAGGCCTCGGTGCGCTCGGCGGAGCAGTCGCTGCGCAATGCCCGCATGAACGTGGGATACACCGAGCTGCGCTCGCCCATCGACGGCATCATCGAGCACACGGCGGCGCACGTGGGCGACTACGTGGGTCCCGGCACGCAGTTCAGCGTGCTGACGACCGTGTCGAACATCGACACGCTGACGGTCGACGTGGCGATTCCGATGTCGCAGTACCTGCGCTATGCGGGCGACCGGACTTCGATCTACGACAACGAAGGGCTGCTGTCGGACATCCGTCTCGTGCTGGCCGACGGCTCGCAATACCCGCTCGGAGGAATCTACGACTACACGCGCAAGGATGTCTCGTCGACCACCGGGACGCTCGTCGTGGGGGTGATGTTCCCCA
>ERZ773210.1752-NODE-1752-length-20009-cov-24.252431_pt1 | contig 20009 bp, 17 predicted proteins | sample MGYA00580528_ERZ773210 | MGnify/ENA primary metagenome ERZ773210 (study PRJEB29015, sample SAMEA2737769) | human gut metagenome | biome: human gut; feature: human-associated habitat; material: faeces | place: China | collected 2012 ...
AAGAACAGACGCAGCAGGAGAGATAAAGGAGTGTGCGTATGATCAATCTGAAAATTGACCCGGAGTTCCAGTCCCAGATTCCTCCTCTGACCGATGATGAATTCAAGCAGCTTGAAGAAAATATCCTGAAAGAGGGCAAGCTGCTTTCTCCTTTGATCGTTTGGGGCAATACCCTTGTTGATGGACACAACCGTTATGCCATCCTCCAGAAGCACCCGGAGATTTATTTCTCCACCATGCCGCTCCCGTTTGAAAGCCGGGAAGAAGTTCTCGCTTGGATTTGTAAAAATCAGCTGGGGCGGCGCAACCTCACACCGGAGCAGAAGAAGTTCCTCATTGGAAAGCAGTACAGTGTGGAGCATCGAAAGCCCGGTGGAAACGGCAACAACCAGCACACGGCTGCTGCCAAGAAAACTGCCCCGGAGGAATTGTGTCAAATTGACACAATTCCTCCCACCTCTGCGGAAGCGAGCATCCGCAAGCAGATTGCGGAGCGGAACAATGTCAGCGAATCCTACGTTGCCCGTTCTGAAAAATTCATGTGTGGCGTAGAGATCATGGAACAGATGGTGCCCGGTATGCAGGAGAAAATCCTGTCCGGGCAGTTCAAAGTCCGTGATGCTGATATGCACCGCCTTGCCAGAGCCGATTTTCCGAACCGCAAGCAGATCGTGCACGAGATTCTGCACCCGGAGGACCGCCCCGCTCCGCAGTCGAGCTACTCACACTACTCTGGAATCAACTACTCCGCGCTGGAAGTCGCTGTCCGGCGGATTCAGCAGGACTTTGATTTTTTGATGAGATACTTGCCTAAGCTACCGGACGATTCCTACGCCAAAACTGAAACGCTAAAAATCCTCAAGCAGCACAAAGCGTATATGGCACAGTTTGAAGAACTGCTGAACGATGAAAAAATCGCATAACGACAGGCACTTGTAAGCCATCAACGAGCCACCAGCCGCAAGTGCAGGGCGGAAAGCATCCGCGCCCTTGCGCCTGATAAAAATTGGAACTTTGATTTTCTCGCCCGACTTTGCCACGGTGGGACGATCAAAGGAGCGTGCGTTTGAACAAAAAGAAAAAGTCCACAAACACTTCCCCTTATCCCGATGAAGTCATCGACCGTCTGGCACGGGCGTTCTACCCGGCCATCCTTGCCTGCTGGAACAGCGAGGAAGGACAGCGAGAGTTTGCCGCATGGCAGACAGAACAGGCTCATCTTGCAGGAAAAGAAAAACAGGAAGTTCCCGCTGGGGAACTCCCTGCCTTACTTATCGTGTGTGGATTTTTGCAGGGTGCGTCCTTCGGGGCGCACCCTGTTTTTGTGTTTAAAGAGAAATCACTGTGTAACCTTGACGGGCAAAGGTAAGTGTTATTTAATGTATTTGAAGCCTTTTTGAAAACAGTACATATCATAGGAGTGTGAGTTGAATAATGTCACTGTCTGATTCGGAGTATGTTACCATTGATAAAGATATACGCAATACAGGCTTTTTTTCTGAATATTTACCTCCTTGCTTTCAACTGAACCCTAAAGCATTTCTGCAGCCGCCACCTTTTGAATGCGATTTGATACCTCCGTACAATTTTAACATGAGCAGATTCAATCAAAACGATGCGCGTAGAATTATCAGCATTCCAGAAATCGGAGCATATGCGGTAGTTCATGCATACATGAAAGAAAAACATATTGTTAAAGACTTAATAGAGTTCACTGAGAATAATCCTTGCTCATTTTCTCCAATTTTGGGAGTGAATCATACGATTATTCGACACGAGCAATCGTACGGCGGCGATGCTCCCACAGGTGATATTCCCATGCCATCAGATTACATTTCAAATCTTGCAGCAAAGATAATCAAAGCAAGTGGAGCCAAAAAAATCTTGAAATTGGACATTTCCAACTTTTTCTCTAGCTTTTATCTTCATATGATTCCTGCTATTATTTTAGGGTTCGATGAAGCCAATCGACAGTTTCAGAATTTTCAGCATGGTGAGTCAGTAAGCGACACCTACACTATATATAAGAATTTGGATTCTATATATCGAAAACAAAATCTAAACCGAACAAATGGTCTCCTTGTTGGTCCGCTCTCTTCAAAAATAATTGCAGAAGGTATGATGGCAAGAATCGATAAGGAACTTTGTAACGCGGGTTTGAATTATTCTCGGTATGTTGATGATTATGAAATATATATTTATAATGATGATGAAAAGCAAATTGTCAGCATAGTAGGACGTATATTAAAGAAATATGGATTCACATTGAATTATGAAAAAACAGAAATTACTGAGTTTCCCTATTATATAGCTGAAAATCTAAAGAAAATTATTGAAAAATATCAATCGGCAGTGGATGAAAATCCATTGATATCACATAACGCCGAGTTGATGAACCTTTTTAACACATTTTTCAATCTTGAAATTTCAGGGACCAAAGGTTCAATAAGATACCTCTTAAAGAGCATCGAAAACGCTCCCATCGAGCTTACTGATGATCAAGATCAAAGACTTTACCGTGCATATCTTTTTACAATCTTAACTAATAATGCTCGATCTCTAACAAAAGCTTGTTCGCTTATTCTTAAAAGTACAACATATGAGCCATTGAACGAAAAAGAAAAAGCTCAGATTTCAACAATGCTTTTGATGAATCTCCTAGAAGATCATGACTTGGAAGTTCTCTGGTTACTATATATTTTAATAGAAGCTCAAGCATTGGTCCCTAATGATTCTGCAATCAATAAAATTATTGAAAGTCAAAATGAACTTGCTCAAATAATGCTGCTTCGTAAAAATTTTTTATCTGACGCTCAGAAACAAACAATTTCCGAAAAAGCACATTCTTGGATTTTGTTATATGAACTGTTTTCTAACGATATTATATCCGAGGAATCACTCGTCCGAAAACTAAATCTCAACAAAAACCTCAACATGTATAGAAAAATGAAAGATAACGACGTTCATTTTTGTTACTGACATGTAAGAAGCTCCTCTCATAGAACATAGAAAGATGTACAACTATGGTTGTAGCACTGTGGTAATATACGGCATATCCTCTGTCTAGTCACATAAGATGGAGAACTTACATGATATAGGAGCATCAAGTTCTCAGGCTGCAAACTTGATGCAAAGCAAAAGGCAGGGCACCACCTTCATGGTGATACCCTGCCTTTATTCGTTCTTGCTTACCGTTCTGCGTACTCTCGCCGCAGAACCTCCGATAAACAAAAAACGTACCCGAACCCTTTCTCGTAAAGAATCGGGTTCGAGTACGAACTGTATGGTGGACGGTACAGGACTCGAACCTGTGACCTCCTGCACGTCAAGCAGATGCTCTACCAGCTGAGCTAACCGTCCATACGTTATATCGACTCGATTATTCTACCACAGCTTCGGCAAAAAAGCAATACTTTTCTGCAACTTTTTTATTTTTACACGGCCAGCGCCTTATGGATGATGTCATACAGCACCGGCTTCATGGCTTCGATGTCGTCCGGCTTGCCTTCCAGAATGCTGGAGTAGCACACCGACATACACATGCTGCCCAGCGCCGTGATGCGCTGGTAGATCTCGCGCTCGGTGCGGCCGACCATCTCCGGGCTGGACATCACCACGGTGAGCAGCTTGCGCATCAGAGGTTCGGCGTCGCGGCTGGCCTCGATCTGGTCCAGCCCCGGCCAGACGAAGTTGCGCTCCAGAAATTTCAGCACCAGCGTGTCGCGGCGCAGCGCTTCAATGATGTGGTCGATCACCGCCACCATCTTATCCGGGAAGGTCTGCAGCTCGGTCTGCTGCTCCACAGCCATGCACGCCTCGCTCAGCAGCTGGTAGCTCACCCGGCCCAGCAGCGCCTGCATCACGGCACCCTTATCCTGGAAATACAAATAAAAGGTGCCTTTTGCCACCTTTGCGCGGGAGGTGATGTCCTCCACGCTGGTCTTCGCGGTGCCGCGCTCCAAAAACAGCTCATAGGCCGCGTCCAGCAGCGCCCGGCGCTTTTCCTGCTTTTTTCCCTCCACGGTGCTCATGCTCTGGATCGATTCCTCTTTCCTCTTGTTTTTGCCTTTTGTTCCGGGCACATCCCGGTGTTGCGTCCGGTTTACTTTTCTTAGTTTAGCAGTCCTTGTGCGAATGTGCAAGCCCACTTTCCTATACAATTTTCCGTCCGTGATAAGAAAACTGACTTTTGGTCATTTTTGTGCTTGACACCCGCCGCTTCCTGAATATAATAGGGTTTGCTTAGAAATGACCAGCGGTCATTTTACTAAGATTCTTTAACCACTTTCTATTCTGGAGGGTTCTCATGAAAAAGATCGCACAGGGCATCGTGCGGTTCCGGAAGCTGATTTTGACAGTAGCGTTCCTGCTGCTGATCCCTTCCGCCATCGGCGCGATCGCCACCCGCATCAACTATGACATCCTCACCTACCTGCCGCAGGATCTGGACTCCATGATCGGCGAGGTAGCCCTTGAGGACGATTTCCATCTGGCCTCCACCGGTATGATCACGGTCGAAGGCCTGCCTACCAACGAGCTCATCGCCATGAAGAAGGACATCGACGCCGTACCCGGCGTTACCCAGACCTTCTGGCTCAGCGATGTGATCGACCCCAACATCCCCACCGAGATGCTCCCTGCCGATGTGCAGCAGTTCATGTTCGGCAAAAACGATTCCACCATGCTGATCGTCCGCTTTGACGCCCCCAGCGCCAGCGACGAGACCATGGAAGCCGTCAAGCAGATCGAAAAGCTGCTGCGCAAGGACTGCTTCTTCGGCGGCATGAGCGTCATCCTGCAGGACACCAAGGCACTGGTCAATCAGGAAATGCCCATGTACATCCTGATTGCCGTGGGTGCCAGCCTGCTGGTGCTGTTCCTCTCGCTGGAAAGCACCATCACCCCGCTGCTGTTCATGCTGGGCCTTTTGTTCCCCATCGTGTACAACTTCGGCACCAACATCCTGCTGGGCCAGATCAGCTACATCACCGAAGCGCTGGCCACCGTGCTGCAGCTGGGCGTGACGATGGACTTCTCCATCTTCCTGCTGCACCGCTACGAGGAAGAAAAGGAGCTGCGCTCCTCCAATGAAGAAGCCATGGCCAGCGCCATCTGCAAGACCATGACCTCTATCTCCGCTTCCAGTCTGACCACCATCGCAGGCTTCCTGGCTCTGTGCGCCATGCGCCTGACGCTGGGCCGCGATATCGGCCTGGTCATGGCCAAGGGCGTGGCCCTGGGCGTCATCTGCACCGTGGTCATCCTGCCCGCCCTGATCCTTACCTTTGATAAATGGGTGGAAAAATATAAGCACCGCACCGTCATCCCCAAGCTGACCAAGCTGAGCTACTTCGTCTCCAACCACGCGGTGCCCATCGTGGTCGCCTTTATCCTTATTATTATCCCCTTTGCCATCGCCCAGAACAAGACCGAAGTCTACTACACCCTGTTCGATTCCCTGCCCCAGGACCTGACCGGCATCGTGGGCACCAACAAGCTGGGCGAGGATTTCGGCATGACCACCAGCCACTTCATTCTGGTGCATGACGACCTGACCGCTTCCGAGGTGTCCGACCTGTGCGACGAACTCAAGGATGTGGACGGCATCACCCAGGTGATGAGCCTGGATTCCATCACCGGCCCGGGCTTTGATACAGAGCTGCTGCCCGACAGCGTGATGGAGATCCTGCAGTCCGGCGGCTACAAGCTGATTTTGGCCAACAGTTCCTACAAGACCGGCACCGACGCCATCAACAACCAGCTGGACGAGATGATCAGTCTCATCAAGGCCGTGGACCCCGAGGGCGTCATCACCGGTGAAGGTGCCATGACCAAGGACCTGATCGAGGTCGCCGATGTGGACTTCAAGAACGTCAACGTCTGGTCCATTCTGGCCGTGCTTGCCATCATCGCCATTTCCTTTAAGAGCATCTCCATCCCGGCCCTGCTGGTCGCCAGCATCGAGGCCGCCATCGCCATCAACATGGGCATCCCGTACTTCACCGGTACGCAGCTGCCCTTCATCGCCAGCATCGTCATCGGCACCATCCAGCTGGGCGCTACCGTGGACTACTCCATCCTGATGACCACCCGTTATCACGAGGAGCGTGCCTTTGGCCGCACCCCCAAGGAAGCCGCCCAGCAGTCGCTGGAACACTGCAGCCAGTCCATCCTGACCAGCGGCCTGACCTTCTTTGCCGCCACCGTCGGCGTGGCCGCCATCAGTAAGATGGAGCTGCTGAAGAGCATCTGCCTGCTGATCTCCCGCGGCGCACTGATCAGCATGGTGGTCATTCTGGTGATGCTGCCCGCAGCCCTGATGCTGTGCGACTGGATCATCCGCCACACCACCCTCAAGTGGATGGTGCCCGAAACAGCCAACGCCAAGAAGTCTGAAAAGGAGTAATGCGTTATGAAAAAATCGCTTCGTTTCGCCAGTGCGGCGCTGGCTGTTGCCCTCGCCGCCAGCTGCGCCGCGCCCGCTTTTGCCGCTGGCAGCAGCTTTACCAAGTCTGAGACCGTGTATGCCGTGATGAACGACGACGGCTCCATCAGCAGCACCACCGTCAGCGAGCATGTGTACAGCGCTTCCGGCCTGTCCAATGTCACTGACAAGAGCAGCCTGACCAACATCCAGAACACCGAGAGCAACGCCGCGTTCACCCAGAACGGTGAGGACATCACCTGGAATACCGACGACACCGATGTTTACTATAAGGGCGACACCGACCGTAGCCTGCCCATCTCCGCCAAGATCACCTACGCCATGGACGGCCAGGAGGCTGCCCTGGAAGACCTGATCGGCAAGAGTGGCCACCTGACTGTGACCATCGCCCTGACCAACAGCGAGACCGACACCATCACCGTCAACGGTGCTGAGCGCACCATCGTCACCCCGCTGATCACCGCCGTGGGCGTGATCTTCGGCGAGGATGCTTCCAACGTCACCGCCGAGCACGGCATCATCGAAAGCGCCGCCAAGAGCAGCGTGGCCGCCTTCGTCACCCTGCCGGGCGTGAAGGACTCCCTGTCCGGCCTGCTGCCCGACGAAGTGGACAGCATCGAGGACTACCTGCAGGACACCATCACGGTGGAAGCAGATGTCACTGAGTTGACCTGCCCGCAGGTGATGATGGCCTGCGCCACCAGCGCTGCGGCTCTGGGCACCGACAATGTGTTTGACCTGAGCAGTATCAACGACCTGACCGATGGCATCAACCAGCTGAACGACGCCATGAGCCAGCTGCTGGACGGCGCTTCTCAGCTGGAAGATGGTACCACTCAGCTGGCCAGCGGTGTGCTGGCCCTGCTGGACGGCGCCAACACCCTGAACAATGGCGCAGCCGCACTGGACGAGGGTCTGGGGCAGCTGACCAACGGTCTGGACACCCTGAGCGCCAACAACAGCGCCCTGAACAGCGGCGCACAGCAGGTGGCTGACGGCGTGCTGGCTTCTGCCAACAAGACCCTGAAAGAGGGCGGCCTGATCGACACCGATATGACCTGGGACAACTACGCCGAGGTCATCGACAACATTCTGACCATGAACGACAAGACGCTGGCCGCCGGCCGCAAGAAGATCGTGCGCACCGTGTGGGAGCAGGAGCCCAGCTTCAAGGACAGCCAGCTGGACCTGGCCCTGTACCTTTCCGCCACCAAGACCAACCACGATCTGGAAGCTGCCCTGAAGCTGATGCAGAGCTACGACGCTTCCATGTTCTCCGGCCTGGTGCAGCTGCTGACCAGTCAGGAAGCTAAAGATACCGCTAAGGCAGAACTGAAGTATCAGGTGGAGAACAGTCAGGATATCGCCGATGTGCGTGCCCTGAAGGACAGCCTTTCCAAGATCCAGTACTTCGTTTCCAGCGTGGGGCAGTACACCGCCGGTGTGCAGACCGCCGCAGACGGTGCCCACTCTGCCAAGGACGGCAGCGCACAGCTTGCCGCCGGTACCAAGACCCTGTACGATGGCGTGAACACCTTGAGCGATGGCGCAAGCCAGCTGAATGACGGCGCAGGCCAGCTGAACGACGGCCTGAACCAGTTCAACGAGGAAGGCATCTCCAAGCTGACCGGCGCTTTGGATCAGGATCAGCTCCACGGCCTGAAGACCGTGCTGGACGAGATGACCGACCGTCTGGAAAACTACACCAGCTTTGCCGGTGCCCCGGACGACGCCGAGAACAGCGTGAAGTTCATCTACAAGACCGCTGAGACCGTCGCCGCTGCGGATGCTACCGCTGCCGAGACTGAGACCGTGCAGGAAGGCAACTTCTTCACCCGCCTGTGGCAGCGCATCGTGAACCTGTTCAAGTTCTGATAAGCCATCTTCGAGATCTCATGTTGAACCTCATTCCATAAAGAAGCAGAAAACCCCAGCCGACCGGCTGGGGTTTTCTGCTGTAACCCTCTCAGCCTCACTTCGTTTGGCAGCTCCTCCGGCCGGGGAAGATGGCGAAGCCAAAAGGGGGAGCACCTGTCGAACGTATGCGAGACTGAGAGGGTTTCGTCTGCTGACGCGGATGCTCCCGCAGGGAGCCAGCGGCAGCACATGCCGTTTCCCGTTACGGCCCTTCTCGTGAAAAAGCAAAGGAGAAAAGCCCGCAGGCTTTTCTCCTTTGCAAATTAAAAATAATTTTTCCGCTGAAAATGCTCAGAGCGAAGCGGAGAGCATTTTAAATCGTTTACTTGATCAGGTTCACGAACACCGGGCAGAGCACGGCGGTCAGCACACCGGCCACTGCGATGGAAAGGCCGCTCATGGCACCTTCCACCTCGCCCATCTGCAGCGCCTTGCTGGTGCCCACGGCATGGGCCGCCGTACCGATGCCCACGCCCTTCGCAATGGGGTCGGTGATGTGGAACACTTTGCACACGGTCTCGGCCAGCAGCGCACCCACGATGCCGGTGACGATGACGATGGCACCGGTCAGCGCCGCAATGCCGCCCAGCTCTGCGGCCACGTCCATGCTGATGGCGGTGGTCACGGACTTGGGCAGCAGGGTGGCATACTGCTCACGGGTCAGGTCCAGCGCCAGTGCCAGCGCCAGTGCGCTGCCAAGACTCACCAGCGTGCCCACCGCAATGCCCGCAATGATGGCGGCGGCATTCTTCTTGAGCAGGTCGATCTTCTCATACAGCGGGATGGCCAGTGCCACCGTGGCGGGCAGCAGCAGGTAATTCACCGGTGCTGCGCTGACCTTGTAGTCTGCATACGGGATCTTGCACACCGAAAGAAACACGATGACAAAAATGCTGCCCAGCAGCAGCGGGTTGAAGATAGCCTTGCCGGTCAGCTTATTAATGAGGGCACCCAGCGCAAAAGCGGCCAGTGTGAGCAGCACGCCCCATGCGGCAGAGCCGGACAGAAAATCATTCAGCAGCTGCGTCATGGTCGGCCTCCTTGTTTTTGCGGCCGGTCAGGGCCTGCGTGGTCTTGCCTGCGCTTACCATCACCAGCACCGTCACCGGGATGATGGCAATGAGGATGGGCAGCAGCATTTCGCCCATTTCTGCCCACAGCTCCATCACACCGGCGGCAGCGGGCACGAACAGCAGCGGGAAGATGCCGGTGAGGTAGGTACCCACCTCTTTCACGTCTTCCAGCTTGATCAGCTGGAAGTTCAAAGCCAGCAGCAAAAGCACCAGTCCGTACACGCTGGCCGGCACCGGCAGGGGCAGCACATGGTGAAGGATCTCACCTAAAAAGCAAAACGCAAGAATGTGTGCAAACTGAAAAATGTATTTCGTAGCAAAACGCTCCTTCCTTGGGTAAAAGTGTAAAAAGTCACATCGACTGTAAAGTATACCGCAGGAGCTCCAAACCATCAACCGTGATTCTGGATAAGAAACACTGCACATTTTGCAGAGAACTGTGCAGAAAAAGCGCACCGGCAGAACCGGTGCGCTCTCATGCAGATTTGATATCAGATCACATAATCATTCCCGGCCTGATCGGGCAGGGCGAGGTCTGCGAGGGTGATGTTGCCAAAGTAGTTGGAGATGAGGTCATTCAGGCCTTTCCACATCTCGTAGGTGCGGCAGTCTGCCATGCGGTGGCAGGGCGCTGCGCCGGGGGTCAGGCAGCTGACGGGCGCAAGGCTGCCTTCGGTCAGCATCAAAATCTCGCCCACAGTGTACTGGTCCGGGCTGCGGGTCAGCCGGTAGCCGCCGCCCTTGCCGCGCAGACCTTCCAGAAAGCCGTTCTGCACCAGCACCTTGAGGATGTTTTCGAGATATTTTTCCGAGATCTCCTGCCGGGCAGCGACCTCTTTGAGGGGGACATATTTTTCAGACTGATGCTCGGCCAGGTCGATCATCACGCGCAGTGCATAGCGCCCTTTGGTGGACACGATCATAATAGTGTACTTCCTTTGTTGGTTATAGATTGAGTTTTTAACCTATTATACAACAGGGTAAATAATATTTCAATCCCACTTTTTTCAAAAAATCCATTGACAAGCGCCCAAATGGGGACTATAATACCATCAAACCCACAAACAATGTTGGTTTAAAGGATTTAAAACCGGGCCGCCCGGCTGGGCACACCGCCCATACAAAAACTGTATCAGGAGGAAACCACTATGAGCAAGATTTACACCGCCGCAGACCAGCTGATCGGCCACACTCCTCTGCTGGAGCTGACCCACATTGAAAAAGAGCAGAACCTGTCTGCCCACCTCATCGCAAAGCTGGAGTACTTCAACCCGGCCGGTTCCGTGAAGGACCGCATCGCCAAAAAGATGATCGACGACGCCGAGGCCAAGGGCCTGCTGAAGGAAGGCTCAGTCATCATCGAACCCACCTCCGGCAACACCGGCATCGGTCTGGCTGCCGTAGCCGCCGCCAAGGGCTACCGCATCATCATCGTGATGCCCGAGACCATGAGCGTGGAGCGCCGCCAGCTGATGAAGGCTTACGGTGCCGAGCTGGTGCTGAGCGAGGGTGCCAAGGGCATGAAGGGTGCCATTGCCAAGGCCGACGAGCTGGCAAAGGAGATCCCCAACTCCTTCATCCCCGGCCAGTTCGTGAACCCGGCCAACCCCCAGGCCCACATTGAGACCACCGGCCCCGAGATCTGGGAAGACACCGACGGCAAAGTAGATATCTTCGTGGCCGGCGTCGGCACCGGCGGCACCGTTACCGGTGTGGGCAAGTACCTCAAGAGCCAGAACCCGGATGTGAAGGTCGTGGCCGTGGAGCCTGCTTCCTCCCCCGTGCTGAGCAAGGGCACTGCCGGTGCACACAAGATCCAGGGCATCGGCGCAGGCTTCGTGCCGGACGTGCTGGACACCAAGGTATACGACGAGGTCATCGCCGTAGAGAACGACGACGCCTTTGCCACCGGCCGTCTGATCGGCCACAAGGAAGGCGTGCTGGTGGGTATCTCCTCCGGCGCCGCCGTTTACGCCGCCCTGCAGCTGGCAAAGCGCCCGGAGAACGCCGGCAAGAACATCGTGGTCCTGCTGCCCGACACTGGCGACCGCTACCTCTCCACCCCGCTGTTTGCGGACTGATTTTTTCAAAAAGCAGTTCACTCCCGTTCTGTGACTTCACAGGGCGGGAGTTTTTTGTTACAATATCTCTATCAAAAACGTTGGAGACTTGCCCATGAATTACTACGTTGCCCCCATGGAGGGCCTGACCGACCGGGTATGGCGGCAGGCGCATCAGAAGTGGTTCGCCTTTCCCGGCGCACCGGCGCGGTACTATGCGCCGTTCATTTCCCCGCCGGAGAACCGCGTACTCATCAAAAAGAAGATGGCAGAGCTTTCCCCTGCCGCGAACCCCGGGGCACCGGTCATCCCGCAGCTGCTGGCCAAGGACGGCGAACTGGCCGCCTGGATGATCGGCGAGCTGCGCAAGCTGGGCTACACCGAGGTGAATCTGAACTTCGGCTGCCCCTCCGGCACGGTGACGGCCAAGGGCAAGGGCTCCGGGATGCTGCGGGACCCGGGAAAGCTGGACGCCTTTCTCGCTGCGGTGTTCGCAAACGCCGACGGCCCCATCTCGGTGAAGACCCGGCTGGGCGTGGAAAAGCCGGAAGAATTCGCCGCCATTCTGGACATCTATAACAAATACCCCATCTCGGAGCTGACCATCCATCCGCGGGTGATGCGCCAGCTCTACCGCGGGCAGGCCGACCGTGCCGCCTTCGCCGCAGCCCTGCCCGGCTGCACCATGCCCGTATGCTACAACGGCGACGTGGTCACGGCAGACGACCTGCACGGGCTGGAAGCCCAGTTCCCGGGCCTTTCCGGCATCATGGTGGGCCGGGGCATCATCGCGGACCCGGCCCTGCTGCGCAAGGCCCTCGGCGGCGCAGGTGCCACCCGCGAAGATCTGCGGGGCTACCTCGACGACCTCTATCATGGCTATACAGAGCTGTTCGGCAGCGCCGGGTGCGCCGTGAGCCGCATGAAGGGCCACTGGTTCTACCTCATCCACAAGTTTGAGGGCGCGGAGAAGCTGGAAAAGCAGCTGCGCAAGGCACGGGAACCGTGGGAGTATGAGGTTGTGGTGAATCAGATCTTCACCCTGCCAATGGTTTGAGCGCCAATGGGCGGTGTGCTGGTAGCTTTCTCCTCAGACACGAAAACGGGTTGCGGCTCCCAGCATCTGCGGCGCTGCCGCTTGCATCTTGCTGGCCGCGGCCCCAACAATAGCTCCTTGCTTCGGCCACTGGCCGCAGTCGCTATTGTTGCAGGCCATTCCATCGCCCGCCCTATTGCCTTCGGCAACAGGGTCCCACCCCAGCGGACGGTCTTCGGAGAAACTACCAGCCCGCCGCCCGAGCCAACAGTAAACCAATAAAATAAAGCCCCGCCATCCTTGCGGACGGCGGGGCGGAGCAGAAGCAATATCAGACGTTCAGATAGCTGCGCAGCATGGCCTGCAGCAGGTCGTCACGATCCACCTTGCGGATCATGGAGCGGGCATTCTTATAGGTCGTGATGTAGGTGGGGTCTTCAGACAGGATATAGCCCACCAGCTGGTTGACCGGATTGTAGCCTTTCTCCTTCAATGCATCGTACACCTGCTGCACGATCTCATGGATCTCATAGTCCTTTTTGTCGTGGATCGAAAAAATAGCAGTTTCGCCACTCACGGAACACACCCCCTTCGGAATAACTACGCCTATTGTACACGAATTAAGTGGGAACTTCAAGATAAAGACCCCGAATTTGCACAATCTGCCTAAAATTTCCGTTGTTCTTCTGGCAGGCTGACGGCCTGTCTGCGCCGCTTTTGCGGAGAAAGGAGCCCCGCCATGCTCTACGGCATCGGCTGCGACCTGTGCGCCATCGCACATCTGGAAAAAAGCCTCACCGGCCCCCACGCCGCCGCCTTCGTCCGGCGGGTGTACGGCGAAACGGAGCGCGCCGCCCTCGGGCTGGACGCCCCCCTGCCCGCCGGGCGCAGTGCCGCCCACCGGCTGGCCAGTGCGGCGGCCAATTTTGCCGCGAAGGAAGCCTTTTTGAAGGCGGCGGGCACCGGCCTGCGGGAGCCCTTTTCCCTCTGTGAGATCGAGGCCGTGCGGCTGGAAAGCGGCGCGCCGGCCTACCGCTTCTCCGGCAAAACCGCCGACTGGGTGCAGGCGCACCACCTGACAGCCCGGCTGTCCTTAAGCCACGAGGGCGGCATGGCACTGGCCTTCTGCACGCTGGAACAGCCGGAAACCTGAGCGCCCTGTCTGCATACAATGGAATATCGCCCCGCACTGCATAACCGCCCCGCCGCCTGCTCATACTGAGGGCAGACAGGATGCGCCGGACGCATCACATAGCGGGGCACATCCTCCGAATACAGGGAGGGAGATTCCATGGAGGTACACAGAGGAGAAGTTTTCTACGCGGACCTTTCGCCGGTGGTCGGCTCGGAACAGGGCGGCGTGCGGCCGGTGCTGATCGTGCAGAACGAGATCGGCAACCGGCACAGCCCCACCGTGATCGCAGCGGCCATTACATCCCGGCTGGACAAAGCCCGCCTGCCCACCCACATCAACATCCGGGCCGAGGATACCGGCCTTGCCAAGGACAGCGTGGTGCTGCTGGAACAGATCCGCACGCTGGATAAGCACCGGCTGCGCCAGCGCGCCGGGCAGATCACCCCGGAGGACCAGAAGCGGGTGGACCAGGCACTGGATGTGAGCCTGGGGCTGACGTCCTATTAAAACCCCTGCGCAAAAGCGGCACCCTGCTGACAGACAGCGGGGTGCCGCTTTTTTTTGCCGCGCTGAACTTTCGGGAAAAAGGCGGCGAATGCACTGGTCAGCCCGCACAAAAAATGGTATACTTTTTCTATCATGCGATGCGGTCTGTGCCCGGGTGGGGCAGGCCGCAGACGCACAGCAAAGGATGTGCTCGCCCTATGACCCGGCTTGCGTTCTGTGACGATGACCCGAACATTCACGACCAGCTGACGGCTCTGCTGGAAAAATACCGCACCCAGCGCAAGGCCGACCTGGAATGCACTGCCTTCCGCAGCCCGCTGGACCTGCTGGCCGCCATCGAGAGCGGGGCCCGCTACGACATCCTGCTGCTGGACGTCCTCATGCCGGCCGAGGACGGCATCACCGCCGCCAAGGAGATCCGGCAGTACGACAAGACGGTACACATCATCTTCCTCACTTCGTCGGCGGAGTTTGCGGTGGAATCCTATGTGGTGGGGGCCTATTTCTATCTGCTCAAGCCCATCTGGGAGGACAGCTTCTTCCCCCTGATGGATTCGGTGATGGCCGCGTGCCGCAGCGCCGAACCGCGCAGCCTGGTCCTGCGCTGCAAAAGCGGCATCTCTCGCATCGAGCTGGAAAAGCTGCTCTACTGCGAGGTGCTCAGCCGCACCCTGGTGTTCCACCTGACGGACGGCCGCATTCTGGAAAGCACCGGCAGCATGGACGAGCTGGCCCGCCAGCTGGCGGAATACCCCTGTTTTCTGCGGCCCCACCGGTCCTTCCTTGTGAACATGGAGTACATCCGCAGCATCACGGCCAAGACCCTTGTGCTGACGGACGGCGCGCAGATCCCCATCCCCCACGGCCGCGCCGCCGATATCAAGAACCAGTATCTGGAATACGCGTTCAGCCGAAAGCAGGTGATGCTATGACTGTTTCGGGTGTTCTTTCTCTGCTCAACCTCGCCTCGGTGGGCGTCTTCGGCATCGTGCTGTCCGCCGCCTTCTGCGACCTGGAATGGACCCGCCAGCGCAAAGGCATCCTGGCCGTGAGCACCGTGCTGATGCTGGCACTGCAGGCCGTGGTGAGCCTGCACTGGGGCACCGGCCTTGCCCGGTATCTGTACCCGGTCATCACCCATCTGCCGCTGTTTCTGCTGCTGGCCGTGCTCACCGGCAAATGGCTCTGGCCGCTGGTGGCAGTGCTGACAGCCTACCTGTGTTGCCAGCTGCGTCGCTGGGCCGCGCTGCTGGTCATCGCGCTGTTCCCGGCGGGCGGCACCGTGCTGCAGGATGCCATTGAACTGCTGGTCACCCTGCCGCTGCTGGCTGCACTGGTGCGCTGGTGCGCGCCGTCGGTGCGGTCACTTTCGCACTCACCGCTGTCTTTGCAGCTGCAGTTCGGCATCATCCCGCTTCTGAGCTACGCTTTCGATTATTTCACCCGCATCTACACCGATCTGCTCTCCAGCGGCAACCAGGCTGCCGTGGAGTTCATGCCCTTTGTGTGCAGCCTGGCCTATCTGGGCTTTGTGCTGCAGACCAACCGGCAGCAGGTGCTGCGCAGCCAGCTGGAACAGACCCAGAACAGCCTGAACCTGCAGGTGGCCCAGGCCGTGCGCGAGATCGACGCGCTGCGGGAGAGCCAGCGCAAGGCCAGCACCTACCGCCACGACCTGCGCCATCACCTGCAGTACATATCATCCTGCATCGAGAACGGCCGCACCGACACCGCGCAGGACTACATCCGCAGTGTCTGCCGGGAGATCGAGGCCAGCAAGGTGACGGTCTACTGCGAGAACGAGGCCGCGAACCTCATTCTCTCGGCCTTCGCTGCCCGGGCCGCGGGCTGCGGGGTGGACTTCCGGGTCCGCTCTGCCCTGCCGCAGACCCTGCCGCTGCCGGAAAGCGACCTGTGCGTGCTGCTGTCCAACGCGCTGGAAAACGCCCTGCATGCCTGCCAGCGGCAGAATGCCGCCGGGCTTCCCGCCTTTATCGAGACTTCCGCCTACGAGCAGGACGGGCGTTTTTTCCTGCAGCTGGCAAACGCCTGCAGCACACCCGTTCTGTTTGAGGACGGCGTGCCGGTGACCCGGGAGCCGGGCCACGGTCTGGGTGTGCGCAGCATCTGCGCCATCGTGGAGAAATACGGCGGCATTTACAGCTTTACCCAGAAGCAGGAGCAGTTCATCCTGCGCATCTCCATCTGACCACAGCAAGCAAAAAACGCTCCCCGGTTTCGTTTGTGAAACACGGGGAGCGTTCTGTTTTTTCAGGCAAGTGTTACAGGGTCAGTGCTTTCTGGGCCAGCAGGTCAGCGGTGCATTCCTCCGGCGTCCAGGGCACAAGGACGTCCGGCTGCACACCGCGCTCGTCCACGCCTTCGCCTTCCAGCGAAGCCGCGGTGCGGCTGATGGGGTAAGTGAAGATGAACTCGTCATACTCCACCATCACCGGGTTCGTGTAGTCCAGCGTGCCCATGGTGGGGCGGCCCAGCAGAACGGCCCTGCCCTGCTGCTTTGCCAGCTGGACGAAGCGCTCGGCCTCCTGCTCACACCAGGTGTCGGTGAGCACCACCACCTTCTCGGGGCCCCGGCGCTGGATGGGCGTCTCGGCGGGAACGGGCAGTTCTTCCACCTCGTCCACCCAGCCCTTGCCGCTCTGGTCGCGGTAATAGGCCGTCAGCTGCTGGGCCATCTGCCGCAGCGCCGGGTCCTCGTCCACGAGGTAGGGCGTCAGCATCCGGATGAGCCGGGTGCAGTTCACTTTGGTGTAGTTGGTGCGGATGCGCCGGTCACCGAAGGCTTCCGCTGCCGTGCAGTCCGCCTTTACGATGTAGGGCAGCAGCGGCAGCAGGGCTTCTTCGTCGTCGCCCGCCGCAGCACGCAGGTCCAGCACCAGACGGCTGCAGCCATCCAGCACGGCCCGGTGGGCTTCCACGAAGGCTTCCAGCGCTTCGGCGTCGTTCATGCTGCCGGGGTCCAGCAGCAGTGCGCCGCCGGGCAGCTTCCGCAGCGCCGGGGCGGCGTCGGTGTCCACCGGATACCGGGCCAGCTCCAGCATTTCTTCGGTGCCGTCGGCGTGGCGCACCGTGATGTCCCGGGCCAGCTTCAGGTAGCCGTTCCACTGCTCCCGCTCCGGCTCGTCAGCGGCCAGCAGGGGGTTGGGCAGGTTCTTCACGATGCGCTCCGGCGCGGTGCGGTTGATGGCCAGCACTTCGTCGCCCGGGCGCAGGCGCGCTTCCTGCGTCACAGCGTCCACGAACATACCCTTTGCGCACCGGCGCACCGAAAAGCCGCGGGAGAAGGGTTCGTATCCTTCGGCGTTCAGTTCAAATTTCAGGTTGCGGTCCCGCATTCCGGCGCAGTACTGGCTCACGGCCTGCAGCACCAGCAGCGAGGACATCCGCCGGTCGTAGTAGGCCTGGCCCAGCATGGTGACAAAGGGCGAGGGGTTGTGCCGCGCCTGCTTTGCCTCCCAACCGGCATAATCGTTGCGCACGGTCAGGAAAAGATCCTTCAACAGCTTGTTGCTCTCCATATCCAGCCCTCCTCGGCGGATGTTGTTGTTTCACGCAAAAGCGGCTGCTGCGCAGTGGTCTGTACAGCAGCCGCTTGTTCAATTTATTCTAACAGAAAGATCAGGCGTTGTCCACGCAGAACTGACCAGCCAGACGGCCGTGGGTGACAGCCATACCGATGGAGTTGCCTGCGCAGGGGGTGCTGTAGCCGGTGCCGTAACGGCCGCCCAAGCTGTTGCCTGCGGCGTACAGGCCCTTGATGGGAGCATAGTCCACGTCCAGAACGTTCAGGTTCAGGTCGGTCATCATGCCGTTCATGGTCACCATGCTGGGGCTTGCGCTGCGGTTGCCCAGGGTCTGTGCGCAGCCGTAGAAGGGAGCCTCGCGGATGGGGATCAGGGCGCTGGCATCCTTGCCGAACTTGTCGTCCTTGCCGGCATCGCACATGGCGTTGTACTCCTCGATGCTTGCCATAAAGGTGTCCATCTTATCATCGGGCACGCCCATTGCCTTGGCCAGTTCTTCCAGGGTATCGCACTTGTAGATCTTGGACATCATGCGCTCGGCCACGAAGCAGCTGCGGATGGACTGCTCCTCGCTGGAGCAGGGCAGAGCCTCCATGTCGTCGATCAGGTCCTGATAGTACTGCGGACGGCCGGCGTTGGGGCCGGAGTGCTCGATGCCGCAGGCGCAGATGCTCTGCATGAAGTTCTTATCGGTGACCAGCCAGCCGGTCTCGTTCTTCTGGCGGGCGGTGGCGGTGGAAGCACCGGTCACGTTGCCCTCGTTGCAGAAGCGCTTGCCGTCGCTGTTCAGCCACAGCATGCTGTTGGCACCCCAGGGGGTGGAGTTGATGCCGCCGCCCAGGATCATGGTGCCGCGGGGAGCCGGCTCGATCATGCCGCCTGCCCAGCACATCATCTTCAGGCTGGAGCCGTCGCGGCCGCCCATGAAGGAGAAGAAGTCCTTCTTCAGGCCGCCCTCACGCTCGTTGCGCTCCATGTACTCGTTCATCAGGGCCCAGCACATGTCTGCGTTGCCGGCGTAGTCGCCGCCGCACATCACAACGCCCATCTTGGTGTTGTACTTGACGATCTTGCCGTCGGCGTCCTTTGCGATGACGCCCACCACGTCGCCGTTGTCGTTCTGCACCAGGACCTGAGCGGCAGTGCCGTAGTACAGCTCAGCGCCGTAGTCCTGCACAGCCTTGTCCAGCTGAGCCTGCTGCACATACTTCAGCACGCTGTTGGCAGCCACGCCGTCCACCGGCTCTGCGCTGTAGGGGCCCATGAACTGGATGGTTGCGGGCCAGGTGCGGGTGCCGGGCTTGCGGGGGTAGTTGGTCTTATCCAGGCAGTCGTAGATGTTGTTGCCGGCTGCGATCTTGTCGTAATCCGCGTTCAGATGGATGATGGTCCAGCCGTCCTCGGTGTTGTCGTAGGTGTAAACGCGCTCGTCCACGCCCATCTCCTTGCAGACGTCCAGCATGTGGTCCAGGGTCTCACCGGAGTGCTGCACATACAGGCTGACGATGCCCGGGTCGGCGCGGCCGCCACTGCGGGTGACGAACTCGTCGGTGATCTGACCCAGATCCCATGCCGGGATGCCCGCATCCTGTGCGAACTGGGAGTTCCATGCGCCGATGTCCTCGCCGTACCATGCAAAGTTGTCCTGGGTCTGGGACTCGATGCCCACGACCTTGGCACCCTTCTCGGCAGCGCCCAGAACAGCAGCCACGCCTGCGTGGCCCAGACCCACGACGCACACGTCGCAGTCCACTTCGCTGTCCACGCTGTCGAAGGCGGGAGCTTCGCCCAGCCAGTCGCCGGGGCCGGAGTAACCGAACACACGGCCGTCTGCCTTGGCAGCAGCGCGGGCTTCGCCGCGGGGATCATCGCCGTAATCGGCGCTGTTGTCCGCAGCGTCGCCGCCGGTCAGGCCGATGGCCTGCTGGATGCAGTTTGCAGCAGCTTCCTTGACAGCATTGGAAGTGACGGTAGCACCGGACACGCCGTCGATCTCAGCGCTCTGGGCATCCATCAGCATGGTCTGGAAATCCTCGGCAGAGTTGACAGCCAGCTCGAGGGTCTCATTGGCGGTGTCCACCTTGACCTCGGTGATGGCGGTCTCGGAGAAGGTCATGGTGACGGTGACGTCGTTCATGCCCTTTGCGGTGGCAGTGTAGGTGCCTGCGGTATACACAGATGCACCGGAAGCTGCGGTGGAAGCGGCAGCAGAGGAGCTGGAGGAGTTGCAGGCAGACAGAGCACCGGCGGTGACACCGCTCATGGCGGCGGCAGCGGCGATCTTCAGAAAG
>ERZ773210.1755-NODE-1755-length-19998-cov-16.861054_pt1 | contig 19998 bp, 19 predicted proteins | sample MGYA00580528_ERZ773210 | MGnify/ENA primary metagenome ERZ773210 (study PRJEB29015, sample SAMEA2737769) | human gut metagenome | biome: human gut; feature: human-associated habitat; material: faeces | place: China | collected 2012 ...
TTGCCCAGATAGTTGAAGATGCCGTAGTAGTTGTTGTACATCCACTTCCACACGACGGTAACGGCGACCGAACCGGTGACGACGGGGAGATAGAACACGCAGCGGAAGAGGCTGGTGGTCCACTCCGGCAGATCGACGATGGCCGAGCTGACCCACAGCGAGAATGCACAGGTAACAGGCACGGAGACCACGACGATGATGATGGTGTTCTTCAATGCGCCGATGAAGATGGGGTCTGCGAACAGCTCTTTGTAGTTCGCCAGGCCGACGAAGATGTCGGCGCGGTTCATGGTGGAATCGAAGAAGCTCGTGACCACGCACAGGACCATGGGGTAGATGACGAATCCCAAGAAGAAGATCAGGCTGGGCAGAAGGAAGAGGTAGGATGCGATGGTCTCCTGCCGGACCAGTGCGCGGCTGCGCTTCGGCTCTTTGATCGATGCAGTCTTTGCAGCCAAGAAAATCACCAAACCTTTCGTTTTGATCGGCTCCCGACGGATTTTTTGCAAAAGAATTGCCCCTCCCTCGCCGGGATTTTCGAGGAAGGGGCAAGGGTTTTATCAAGAGATGACGGTCAGGATGGGGTGTGCAGCTTATGCCTCAGCAGTAGCGGCAGCGTTTGCATTCTGAACGAAGGTCGCAACGGCCTGATCGACAGGCTCGCCGGTGCCGACGCGCTGCAGCATGTTCCACCACTCGGTACGAGCCGTTGCCCAGCCCGGAGTGATCTGGTAGTAGTCGCCCAGGTAGGACATGAACTTGGTGTACTCGCTCATGATGTCGTTGCCGGCGTAGATGTCGCCAACGCTCTCACGAACGGGGAAGTAGGTGGAAGCCAGAACGCTTGCACCGACCTGGTCGGGGTCTGCTGCGATGAAGTCGATGAAGGTCTTGGCTGCTTCGATCTTGGCCTCGTCGCCGTTGTCAAAGATGCCGAAGCCCCAGATACCGCCGCACAGCTTCGGGTCACCGCTCTCGGTGGGGAAGGCCATGGGGAAGATCTCGTCGCCGCTGTTGGTCAGACCGGCGTCGTTGTTGTCGGAGTTCAGCTGCTGTGCGATGTTCCAGCAGAATGCCATCTGCAACGTGCCGTTGCGGAACAGGGTGATCTCCTCGCCGCCGTTGATGGAAGCATCAAAGTTGACGCCCTTTGCATCATACAGAGCCTGGATGGCCTTGATGTTTTCGGGGGAGTCGGCGGTGTACTTGGTGTGGGCTGCATCGGTGAAGGTACCGCCGTACATGTTGTTGATGATGGCGCGGGTGCCCTGGTCGCCGCCCTGGCCGCTGCAATAAATGGCTGCGACGTTCTCGTAACCGCCATTGTACAGTGCGTCAACGGTCTTCAGGAAGCCGTCGGTGCTCCAGGTGTGCTTGTCGGTATCAATGTACTGGTCTGCGCCCACTTCCTTGACCTTGGTCATGTTGACGGCCATGCAGTGTGCGGTCATGCACAGGGGATACTCGTAGTAGTCACCGGCCTCGTTCTTGCAGGCGGATTCGACCGATGCGTAGATGTCCTTCTTGGCATCGTCGGTCCACAGGTCGTTCAGGGGAGCCATGACGCCCTTCTTGCCCCAGTTGGCAACCAGACGCTCCGGGCCTTCCATGATCAGGTCGGGTGCGCTGCCGCCCTCGATGGCGGTGTTGACCTGGTCGTCGCCGTTGGTGTAGTCCAGATACTCAACGGTGACCTTGATGTCCGGATACTTTGCATTGAAGCTGGAGATCAGCTCCTGCACAGTCTCATCCTTGCCCCAGCCGCCGATGGGGTATGTCCACAGCTTGATGCTTGCACCGGCAGAAGCAGTGCCGGAAGCAGCTGCGGAAGAGGCGGTCGAAGACGCTGCGGTGCTGGAAGAAGAGGAACCGCCGCATGCGGCCAGTGCGCCTGCTGCGCTCAGGATGCCGGCAGCCTTCAGGAAGGAGCGACGAGAGATACAGTTTTTCATAACGAAATTCTCCTTGCATATCATATGTTTGCGGCTTATCGTGTCGAGCCGCTGTTGTTGCCTTTATTATAGAAAAATATTTTCATTTTGTCTATCTATGCAATGCACAATTTTGAAAAAACTTTCTTGTGAACAACTACCAAATCAAGCGAAGAGAACGACTCTTTTTCAAAAAACAGCGGACTTTTTGGTGATTGTAGCCATTTTGTAACCATTGCAAAAACACGGATTTTCACATAGCCTGAAAAAAGTTTTCGCAGACAAAAGGGGCGTTTTTGTCTGATTTTGAAAAGAATTTTCGGAAATGAGTCATACTTTCTGGCTGAAATTGGACGCTCTGCACAGAAAACGGCGGTGATTTGTGGTGAAAGCCACTCTTGCCAAGGAGAAAAGATTCTTTTATACTTTCATTAAGAAAGAGTCCAGGCAAAAGTGTCCGCGCCGTGTGCGGCGGAGCAGACGCGGATGCCGGGGAAAAAAGTAGGAGAGAAAGCTGACATGTCTACTAATTTCTGGGAGCTGCTGCACCAGCGGCAGGACGAGCTGACCAAATCCGGGCGGATGGTGGCGGATTACCTCATCCACCATGCCGACGAGGCGCAGTATCTTTCGATTTCGTCGCTGGCGCGGGAGTGCAAGGTGGCCGAGGCGACCGTTTTCCGGTTCTGCCGGGCGCTGGGGTTCGAAGGATATCATGAGATGCGCATCGCGCTGGCCCAGGCCAATGCGACCGCTTCGCTCATCAATCAGCAGGAGCCGGAACCGGGTACGACCACCGACAAGCTCTGTGAGCATGCGAGCGCGTTGTTCATCACGGCCATCAATGGCACCCAGAGCGCCCTTTCACCGGATGCGGTGGACAAGGCCGTGGATCTGCTGCGGGCAGCAAGGCAGGTGTTCTGCCTGGGGCAGGGCGGCAGCATGCTGCTGGCCAATGATATCTGTGCCCGCTTTTCCAGCCTGTCCAACAAGTTCCGCACGGCAGGAGACAGCCACTTGCAGCTTCTCTCCGCCAGCCTGATGACGCCGGAGGACGTCGTGCTCTTCGTCTCCTATTCAGGCGCGACCCGCGACATGATGGAGACCCTGCGCACCGCAAAGGCATCCGGCGCAAAGATCATCCTTCTGACCCACTACGAGGACTCGCCGGGCGCTGCACTGGCGGACGTGGTGCTGCTCTGCGGCGCACAGGAAAGCCCGCTGGATTCCGGCAGCATCCCCATCAAGGTGTCGGTGCTCTACGTGGCCGAGGTGCTGCTGCTCCGCTATATGCTGGATGACCCCCAGCAGGCCAACGATGCCCAGGATCGCACGAGCGAGGCCGTGGCCATCAAGCTGCTCTAATAAAAAGGAAACCCTCTCCGTCAGCCTTGTGCGCTGGGAGAGGGTTCTATTTTTGCGTTTTGAGAATATAGTGTCTCTGAGAACGCCAGATGCGGACAGGAGGAGACCATTTTGGAAAAGCAGGAACGTTTGGAAGCCACGGTCTGCCGCGAGATCGGTGCACGCACCGGCGGCGAGATCCTGATCGGAGTGGTGGGCCCGGTACGCACCGGCAAAAGCACCCTCATCAAGCAATTCATGGAGCAGCTGGTGCTGCCTGCCATCGAGGAGGACGATGCCCGCCTCCGTGCGCGGGACGAACTGCCCCAGTCGGCGGCGGGGCGCACCATCATGACGACCGAGCCGAAGTTCATCCCGGAGCACGCCGTCCCGCTCCAGCTGGAAGGCGGCGGTGAGTGCCGCATCCGCCTCATCGACTGCGTGGGCTATATGGTGGAGGGGGCCATGGGCCACGAGGAGAACGAAAAGCCCCGCATGGTCAAAAGCCCCTGGTTTGAGGAAGAGATCCCCTTTGACCTTGCCGCCGAGACCGGCACCCGCAAGGTCATCCGGGATCACTCCACCATCGGCATCGTCGTCACCACCGACGGCACCATCAGCGAGATCCCGCGGGAGAACTATCTTCCCGCCGAACAGCGGGTCGTGGAGGAGCTGGAAGCGCTGGGCAAGCCCTTTGTCATCCTGCTCAACAGCACCCACCCGGACGCCCCGGAAACGCAGGCCCTTGCGGCGCAGATGGAGCAGGTGTATGGGCGCAGTGTGCTGCCCGTGAGCTGCATCGACCTGGACCGCGCCGCCCTGCACGAGATCCTGCGGCGGGTGCTCTACGAGTTCCCGGTGCGGGAGCTGGATTTTGCCATCCCGCGCTGGGTCACCATGCTGGACCGGGGCCACTGGCTCCAAACGGAGATCTACACGGCCGCGCTGGATTTTTCGGAGAAGATCTCCCGCATGAAAGATGTCCCGGCCCAGAACAGCGCCGGAGCCCTTGCCAGCGATTCGGTGGAACGCTCTACCCTCAGCGGCATGGATCTCTCGGAGGGCATCGTGCGGGTGACCGTTCTGCTCAAGCCGGATGTGTTCTACCGGGTGCTCAGCGAGCAGACCGGCCTTGCCATCGGCGATGAAGCGGGCCTGATGCCCTGCATCATTGAGCTTTCCAGAGCCAGGCGCGAATATGAAAAGATCCGCAGTGCGCTGGAACAGGTGGAGGCCACCGGATACGGCATCGTGATGCCCACCATCGACGAACTTTCGCTCGAAGAACCGGAGATCATCCGGCAGGGCGGGCGGTACGGTGTCCGTCTGGAAGCCAGTGCCCCCTCCATCCACATGCTCAAGGCCGTGATCCACACCGAGATCAACCCCATCGTGGGCACCGAAAAGCAGAGCGAGGATCTGGTGCAGAGCCTTCTGGGCGACTTTGAGTCCGACCCGGAACGGCTGTGGGAGTCCAACATCTTCGGCAAGAGCCTGCATGAACTGGTCAACGAGGGCTTGCAGAACAAGCTGCTGCACATGCCGCAGGAAGCCCGCGGCCGCCTGCAGGATACGCTGGAAAAAGTCATCAACGATGGATGCAGCGGCCTCATCTGTATTTTGCTGTGAACATTTCACTTCCCGCCAAACTGTGACAAAAATCTTGACATCCAGCCCGGCCCGTGGTATTATACACAAAGATAATATCGTGCGCGGGTGGTTCTGCGCATCAAATCTTTTGAGCTAGAGAGGTTATATATTATGGAACGTATCAAGACGATCGCTACTCGTGACCTGACCAAGAGCGTTGTGACCGGTGGCTGCGGCGAGTGCCAGACTTCCTGCCAGTCCGCTTGCAAGACTTCCTGCGGCGTGGCAAACCAGAAGTGCGAGAACAGCAACAAGTAATTTCTGCAAATCGGATGCCGCCTTTGCCGGGCGGCATTTTTTTATGTAACAATGGAATGGAGACTAAAATGGTACATCAGTATCAATTGAACGGCTATAACATCGTGCTGGACACCTGCAGCGGCTCGGTGCATGTGGTGGACGATGTGGCGTATGACGTCATCGCCCTGTACAAGGAGCGCTCCGCCGATGCGATCGTAGCGGCCATGCTCGAAAAGTACGGCGACCGCCCCGACGTGACCGAGGCCGACCTGCGCCAGTGCCTGGAGGATGTGGCAGCGCTGGAGCAGGCGGGCAAGCTGTGGAGCCCCGATACCTACGCCGACATGGCCTTCGACTTCAAGAACCGCAACACCGTGGTCAAGGCGCTCTGCCTGCATGTGGCTCACACCTGCAACCTGAACTGCTCCTACTGCTTTGCCTCGCAGGGCCGCTATCAGGGCGACCGTGCGCTGATGAGCTTTGAGGTGGGCAAGCGCGCCATGGATTTCCTCATCGAGAACTCCGGCACCCGCCGCAACCTCGAAGTCGATTTCTTTGGCGGTGAGCCGCTGATGAACTTTGAAATGGTGAAGAAGCTGGTGGCCTACTGCCGCGAACAGGAGAAGATCCACAACAAGAACTTCCGCTTCACCATGACCACCAACGGGATGCTGATCGACGAGGATGTGATCGACTTCTGCAACAAGGAGTGCCACAATGTCGTCCTGAGCCTTGATGGCCGCAAGGAGGTCCACGACCGCTTCCGCAAGGACTACGCGGGCCGCGGCAGCTATGACGCCATCGTGCCCAAGTTCCAGGAGTTCGTCCGGAAGCGCGGCGACAAGGGCTACTACATGCGCGGCACCTACACCCACTTCAACACCGACTTTACCAACGACATCTTCCACATGGCAGACCTCGGTTTCACCGAGCTGAGCATGGAGCCGGTGGTCTGCAAGCCGGACGACCCCAGCGCCCTGACCGAGGCCGACCTGCCCATCCTGAAGGAGCAGTATGAGATCCTGGCCAAGGAGATGCTCAAGCGCGACCGCGAGGGCCGTGGCTTTACCTTCTACCATTATATGATCGACCTGACCGGCGGCCCCTGCATCTACAAGCGCATTTCGGGCTGCGGCTCCGGCACCGAGTACATGGCCGTGACCCCCTGGGGCGACCTGTACCCCTGCCACCAGTTCGTCGGCGACCCCAAGTACCGGATGGGCGACATCTGGAAGGGCGTCACCAACACCGCCGTGCGGGATGAGTTCAAGCACTGCAACGCCTATGCCCGCCCGGAGTGCAAGGATTGCTGGGCCAAGCTCTACTGCTCCGGCGGCTGTGCGGCCAACGCATACCACGCCACCGGCAGCATCACCGGTGTGTACGAGTACGGCTGTGAGCTGTTCCGCAAGCGGATGGAGTGCGCCATCATGATCCAGGTGGCCAAGAACCAGGAGCTGGCCGCACAGGGCATCGAGGTGCCCATCGAACTGGGCAGCACCTGCAACGCCTGCGCGGACGGCGAAGCCTGCGAATGAGCATGACCACGCCCATCGTGGACTTTGTGCAGAACTACGCAAAGTCCGGGACTTCCCGCCTTCACATGCCCGGCCATAAAGGGCAGGCCCTGCTGGGGTTTGAAGGGCTGGACATCACCGAGATCCGGGGCGCGGATGAGTTGTACGAGGCCGATGGCATCATCGCCCAGAGCGAGGCCAACGCGACCCGGCTCTTCGGCACGGCCCACACTTATTACAGCACCGAGGGCTCGTCCCAGTGCATCCGGGCCATGCTCTGCCTGGCGATGCAGGCGGCCCCCGCCGGGCAGCGCCCGGTGCTGCTGGCGGCCCGCAACGCCCACAAAGCGCTGCTCTATGCCGCCGCGCTGCTGGATCTTGACATCCAGTGGCTCTGGCCCGCGCCGGACGCGGCCGGGGCGCTGTGCAGCTGCCCCGTGACCGAAGCTCAGCTTGCCGCCGCGCTGGACCAGCTGGCCGGGCAGGGGAAGCCCCCCTTCGGCGTCTACCTCACCAGCCCGGACTACCTCGGCGGGATGCAGGACATCGCGGCCCTTGCAAAGGTCTGCGATGCGCACGGTGTGCCGCTGCTGGTGGACAATGCCCACGGTGCCTACCTGAACTTTCTGGTGGGCGGCAGCCGCCACCCCATTGCACTGGGTGCGGCGATGTGCTGCGATTCCGGGCACAAGACCCTGCCTGTCCTCACCGGCGGTGCCTACCTGCATCTGGGGCCGAAAGCGCCCGTGCAGGAGGAAACGGCAGTCCGCAATGCGCTGGCGCTGTTCGGCTCCACAAGCCCGTCTTATCTGATCCTGCAATCCCTCGACCGGTGCAACCGGTATCTTTCGGAGGGGTATCCGCTGCGGCTCTACTCCTGCTGCGGGCAGCTGACCAGAATGCGCCGGGTGCTGAACGAGCAGGCCGCTGCGGCAGGCTGTCCGCTCCCGCTGGCGGTGGACGACCCTGCCCGTGAGCCGCTCAAACTCACGCTGGATGCGGCGGCACTGGGCATGACCGGCACCGCGCTGGCCGAGGCTCTGCGGCAGGACCGCATCGAGTGCGAATATGCCGACCCCCGGTATGTGGTGCTGATGTTCACCCCCGAAAACCCGGCGCAGGATTATGAGCGGCTGGCAGCGGCAGTGGCACGGCTCTGCGCGGCTCTGCCGTCGGCCCCGGTTCTGCCGGAACCGGAAGCAGATGTCTTCACGGAACTGGCGGCGGAAGCTGCGCCGGTCTGCACCGTGCGGCAGGCAGTGTTCGCCCCGCAGGAGGTGGTTCCCGCCGAAACGGCGCTGGGCCGCATCTGCGCGATGCCCACCGTCTCCTGCCCGCCGGCGATTCCCATCGTGGTGAGCGGAGAACGCATCGGCCCGGCAGCACTGAAACTTTTTGCACGATACGGCATCAAAAATGTCGCAGTCCTGAAATGAAAACAAGGCGGCACCGGTCTGTAAAGCAAAACTGCTTTGCGGGCTGGTGCCGCTTTTGCATCCCGACTTGCGCCGAAATGCTTGACAGGCACTTCCGCGGATGATACGATTTGGCTATCAAACAGGAGCGCATCAAGACCGAAAGGAGAGATCCGAATGCTGGAGATCCGGCACTTGACCAAACAGTACGGCGAGAAAACGGCGGTGGATGACCTGACGCTGACCATCCGGCCGGGAGAGATCTTCGGCTTCATCGGGCCGAACGGGGCGGGCAAGACCACCACCCTGAAATGCTGCTGCGGCATCCTGCAGCCGGACCGCGGCGAGGTGCGGGTGAACGGCTGTTCCATGCGGGACGACCCGCTTGCGGCCAAGCGTCAGCTGGCCTATCTGCCGGATGATCCGGCCCTTTATGGCTACATGACCGGTATCCAATATCTGGATTTCATTGCGGACGTGTTCGGCGTCCGTGAGGCCGCCCGCGCCGAGCGGGTGCGGGTGTACGGCGAGCGTTTTGCGCTGACCGAAGCGCTGGGCCAGCCCATCAGTTCCTACTCCCACGGCATGAAGCAGAAGCTGGCCATTCTGGCGGCGCTGCTCCACGCGCCCAAACTCATCCTGATGGATGAGCCGTTCGTGGGGCTGGACCCGCTGGCCTCCCACCAGCTCAAGCAGACCATGCGGACCTTCTGCGATGCAGGCGGGGCCATCTTCTTTTCCACCCATGTGCTGGAAGTGGCCGAAAAGCTCTGCGACCAGGTGGCCATCCTCCGGCAGGGGCGGCTCGTGCGGGCTGGTTCCATGGCCGAGGTGCGGGGCGATGCTTCGCTGGAATCGGTCTTTCTGGAGCTGGAAGGGGTGCAGGATGGACACTGAGACCAGACGTCTGTTCCGCGCCCTGTTCCTAAAACAGCTGCGGGAGCAGGGGGCCTTCCTTGTCCGGAGCGCCAGCACCGGCAGACACCGCACCAGAGCGGGCCGGCTGGCATTCGGAGCGCTGTATGGGGGCATCGTGCTGCTGGTGATGGGCAGTTTCTTCTCGCTGGCGTGGCCGCTGGGAGAGCTGCTGCTGCCCGCCGGGCAGGAGGCGCTGTACTTTCTGACGATGGAGCTGCTGGCGCTGGCCGTCGGCGTGTTTGCCGGGGCGTTTTCCAGCTATGGGAGCCTGTTTCAGGCCAGGGATAACGACCTGTTGCTGGCGATGCCCATCCCGCCGTGGATGATCTTTGCCGTCCGGATGAGCGGGCTGTACGCGATGTGCCTGTTCTATCTGCTGCTGCTCTGGGTCCCGGCAGAAGTGGTGTATGGGCTGTATGCGGCTTCTCCGCTGGGCGGGCTGCTGAGCGCGGCTCCCATGGCGCTGGTGCTGGCCGGGGCAGCGACCCTTCTGGCGGCGCTGCTGGGGTGGGTGGTCGCTCTCTGCACTGCGCGGGCCGCACACAAAACGCTGGTCACGATTGCGGCAACCCTGGGGCTTGCGGCAGTGTACGATCTCGCCTACCAACGGGGAATGGCTCTGCTTGAACCGATGCTGGGGCAGGCGGCGCTGGGAGAAAACAACACGGCCTTAACGGGTGCGGGGCGCTTTTTGGGAGGTGCCGCCTGCGGGGAACCGCTTTTGCTGCTGGTGCTGGCCGTTGGCATCGTGCTGCTCTGCGCGGCGCTGGGCAGGGCGCTTTCCGGGCCGTATCTGACCTTGATGACGACCCGGCGCGGGGCCGTGAAACGGACGCGGGCGCGGCTGGCCCGCCGTTCCTCGCTGCGGCGGACGCTGCTGCGCCGGGAACTGCTCCATCTGGGCAGCAGCGCGTCCTATCTGCTCAACTGCGCCATGGGTTCGCTGGCGCTGCTGCTTCTCAGCGGCGCAATGGGATACAAGGCGGACGCACTGCGGGCGTTGGCGGCGCGGCTGCCCGCGCGGGAGCTGGGCGCGGTGCTGCTGACCTTCACGGTGGTGCTGGTGGCCGGGATGAACCTCCTCACCGTGCCGTCCGTCTCGCTGGAAGGGGAACAGCTGTGGCAGCTGCAAAGTCTGCCGGTGACACCATGGCAGGTGCTGCGGGCGAAGCTGGACCTGCATCTGCTGGTCACCCTGCCGCCCGCGCTGCTCTGCCTGGCTTGCGGGCTGGTGCTTCTGCGTACACCGTGGACTTCGGCCCTGCTGGCGGGTCTGCTGGTGGCATTGGATGTTGTTTTCACAGCTGCTGCCGGGCTGATGCTCGGCGTGGCGATGCCGCGGTTCCACTGGACGAGCGAGATGGCCGTCATCAAGCAGAACCCCAGCGTTCTGCTGGCACTGCTTGTCAACTGGGCCGCTGGCTTTGTGCTGGGCGTGGGGGTGCTGGTGCTGGCGCAGTTCGTGCCGGTCGAGGCCGCATGGATGGCAGCATTGGGCATCCTTGCCTTGGCCGATGGGGCTGCGCTCCGCTGGCTGAAGACGAAGGGCGCAGAACGATTGCAGCGATTATAAAAGATAAAAAGACCTTCTCCGGGCATTGCAGCAAAGCAAGGACGGAGAAGGTCTTTTTGGCAGGTGCGGCTTATTCGATGCCGGTCACTTTGTAGTCCTGGTCTTCAACGGCCTTCTTCAGGGTCTCGTTGGCGACATCGGCGCTCAGGGTGACGACGGCGGTGCCGGTCTCGTGGCTGACCACGGCCTCGTGGACTTCGGGCAGAGCTTCCAGTGCCTTCTTCACGCGGGCCTCGCAGTGGCAGCACATCATGCCTTCAACGTGCAGGGTCTTTTTCATAAAACGTTCCTCCTTGACAGTGGATTCCGAAACGGGTTCGGTCGTATCTTCAGCCTGCGGCTGCGCGGCAGCGGGCAGGGCGGAAGCCTTGATCTTGTGGTCGTGTTTGGTGCTGTGCAGGTCGAACAGGTTCAGGCGCAGCGCGTTGCTGACGACGCAGAAGCTGGACAGGCTCATCGCGGCGGCACCGAACATGGGGTTCAGCGTCAGGCCGAAGGGGATGAACACACCGGCGGCCAGCGGGATGCCGATGATGTTGTAGATGAAGGCCCAGAACAGATTCTCGTGGATGTTGCGCAGGGTGGCGCGGCTCAGGCGGATGGCGGCGGGCACATCGGAGAGCCGGGAGTTCATCAGCACCACGTCCGCCGCATCAATGGCGACGTCCGTTCCGGCACCGATGGCGATGCCGGTGTCGGCGCGGGTCAGGGCCGGGGCATCGTTGATGCCGTCGCCGACCATGGCGACCTTGCCGGAGGCTTGCAGCTTGCGGATGACGGCTTCCTTGCCGTCGGGCAGGACGCCAGCGATGACCTCATCCACGCCTGCCTGACGGCCGATGGCGTCGGCGGTGCGCTGGTTGTCGCCGGTGAGCATCACGACCCGGATGCCCATGTTCTGCAATTCACGGATGGCGCGAGGACTGTCCTCCTTGATGGTATCGGCCACGGCCACTACGCCCAGCAGACGGCCCGCGCCGCCGAAGTAGAGCGGCGTTTTGCCCTCGCCAGCCAGCGCGGCGGCTTTTGCCTTCAGGCTTTCCGGCACAGCGGCCTTTGTCGCAAGGAAGGACGCGTGGCCTGCGTAAATTTCTTTGCCGTCCAGCGTTGCAGTCAGGCCGTTGCCGGGCAGGGCTGCAAAGTCGGAGACTTCCGGGGCTTCGATGGCATGGGCTTCGGTGTAAGCGAGGATGGCCTTGGCCAGCGGATGCTCGCTCCTGCGCTCCAGCGCGGCGGCAAGGGTCAGCAGCTCGTTCTCGGAAACGCCCTCGGCGGGCAGGATGTCGGTGACTTTGGGTTCGCCGCTGGTGATGGTGCCGGTCTTATCCAGCGCCACGATCTGGGTGCGGCCTGCGGCTTCCAGCGAAGCGGCGGTCTTGAACAGGATGCCGTTCTTCGCGCCCAGACCGTTGCCCACCATGATGGCCACGGGCGTTGCCAGGCCCAGCGCACAGGGGCAGCTGATGACCAGCACCGAGATGCCGCGGGCCAGTGCATAGCCGAACTCCCGGCCCAGCAGCAGCCAGACGATGGTGGTGACCACAGCGATGGAGATGACCGCCGGGACGAAGAAGCCCGACACGGTGTCGGCGATCTTGGCGATGGGGGCCTTGGTGGCGGCGGCGTCACTGACCATCCGGATGATCTGCGCCAGAGTGGTATCTTCGCCCACGCGGGTGGCCTCGCACCGCAGGAAGCCCGACTGGTTGGTGGTGGCGGCTGAGACCTTGTCGCCCTCGGCCTTGTCCACCGGGATGCTCTCGCCGGTCAGTGCGCTCTCGTTCACGGCGCTGCTGCCTTCCAGCACGATGCCGTCCACCGGGATGTTCTCACCGGGGCGGACGACAAAAACATCGCCCTTGCGCACTTCGGCGATGGGGACGCTGACTTCGGTGCCGCCCCGCAGGAGAGTGGCCGTTTTGGGGGCCAGCTTCATCAGGCTCTTGAGCGCGTCGGTGGTCTTGCCTTTGGAGCGGGCTTCCAGCATCTTGCCCACCGTGATGAGGGTCAGGATCATGGCGGCCGACTCAAAGTAGAACTCCATCATATAGTGCATGACGAGAGCGTCGTTGCCATCCACCTGCGCACGGGTCATGGCGAAGAGGGCGTAGGTGCTCCAGAGGAAGCTGGCCGAGGAACCAAGCGCCACCAGCGTATCCATGTTGGGGGCGCGGTGGAGGAGGCCCTTGAAGCCATTGATGAAGAACATCTGGTTGATGACCATCACGATGCCCGCCAGCAGAAGCTGAACGAGGCCCATCGCGACGTGGTTGCCGTCAAACCAGTGGGGGAGCGGCCAGCCCCACATCATGTGCCCCATGGAAAAGTACATCAGCACCGCCAGGAAGAGCAGGGAGGCGATGAGCCGCTTTTTCAGTTTTGGGGTCTCGTGGTCGGCCAGGGCGTCGAGGTCGGCGCTGGGGTCCGGGGCGGCGGTGGGCCCGCCTGCCTTGGGGCTGGCGCCATAGCCTGCATCCTGCACCGCCTTGACGATGGCGGCGGCACTCGCGGTGCCCTCCACGCCCATGGAGTTGGTGAGCAGGCTCACCGAGCAGCTCGTGACGCCGGGCACGGCGTTTACGGCCTTTTCCACCCGTGCAGAGCAGGCCGCGCAGCTCATGCCGGTAACGTTGTATTGTTCCATAGTCTCACTCCTTGCGATGGGTCAGCTTGTCCGAAAAAGGGTCATTTCATGAGTTTGGGCAGCAATTTCAACAGCTCATCCAGCTTTTCGTCGCTGCCTGCGCGCAGGTCGTCCGCAACGCAGGTGCGCACATGCTGGCTGAGCAGCTCTCTGGAAAAAGCGTTCAGCGCAGAGTTTGCCGCCGCCACCTGCACGAGGATGTCGGCACAATAGACGTCTTTTTCGACCATGCCGCGGATGCCCCGGATCTGGCCCTCGATGCGGTTCAGCCGGTGGATGAGGCTCTTGTACTCCTCCTCGCTTCGCTTTTTGTGGCGGCAGCAGCAGGCGTGCAAGGTCTCTGCTTCGGCCTGCGCTGCATCTTCGCAGCAGGGGGCAGGGGACGCTTCGTGCAGGGCACAGCGGGGGCAGGGTTCCATCTCGCTGCTCATGGGAACAACTCCTTTCAAATTACCCCTTGGGGGTATCTTTCGTACAAAGGCATTGTAGCACAGCTTGTCCTACAGAACAAGTAGGAAATGAAAATTCAATTGTGAATTTTTTGTGAACACAGGGGAACAGAAAAAGCCCGGTGCAGGGGCTGGAAACGCCTGCACCGGGCAGAGAACTGAAAAAATAGGCTTATTCGCAGAATTTCCGCATAAAGGCGATATCGCTGGCGGCGCGGGCGGGGACGGCTTCCTCGCGCAGGACCGGGAAGGCGGCCTGCGGCATCTGCTTCAGCATGGCGAAGCCGCCTGCATAGTCCACGCAGGAATCCTCCAGGCTGGTGGAGTACAGGGTGCCGTCCGGCCGGAAGTTTTGGCCCTTGAAGTGGACGGCGGCGATCTTGTCGCCGTACCAGCTGCCCACCTTGTCCCAGATGCGGCGCTGCGCGTCCAGCGAAGCATCCTCCGGGCCGACGTAGTTGGCGAAATCGCAGAGGACGCGCAGGTTGGGGCTGGCGATGGTGTCCAGCACCATCTTGACGGCCTCCGGGGTGTTCATAGCGTGGTAGTAGACGCACTCCACGGCGAACAGCACCCCCTGCTCCTCACAGATGGGCAGGATCTCGCCCAGGCTGCGGAGAAGGGCTTCCTGCGCTTCCTTGCGGGTGACACCGGGCTGCTTGGCCATGTTGGTGGTCTCGCTGCCCATGCAGCCGGCGTGCAGCACTTTGGCGACCGGGATCTGGCTCAGCACCTTGGCAACCTCGGCGCGGCGCTTGTCCTCGTCGGCATAGCTCAGCTCGACATAGGTGCCGTTCACCGCGATGGAAACACCGGCAGCGGTGGCTGCGGCGCGGGTGGCCTCGACCAGTTCCGGGGTGACATCGGCATAGCTCTTCACGCCCTCAATGGCCTTGGTGTAGGCCAGCTGGGTGCAGGCAAAGCCCGCCTTGCCGATGGAAGTGAACAGCTCATCCGGGGTGTGACGGCCAAAATCGTGCCCGCGGGCACCGATCACAAATTCAGGCATGGCTTTCTCCTTCTCCAAAGATGCGTTCTGCGAACAGGTGCAGCTCCTTGCCCCACCAATACCAGTCGTGGGAGACATCACTGCCCCAGAACTCGCAGTGGACGGGCAGCCCGGCGGCGGTCAGGGCCTCGGAGAGGGCGCGGGTGTCGGCCTGTGCCTCTTCCTCGTAGCTGCCCTGCCCGGCGCAGAGGATGAGGTCGTTCTCCTCCGCCTTGGCAAAGGCCTTTTTGTCCACGAGGCCGGTCTCGGTCAGGTAGGCGAGGGGTGCATTGCGGAGCACGAGGTCGTCCTCGGCGCTGCCCAGAAAGCGGCTCATGTCGTACAGGCCGGACAGACCGATGGCACCGCCGAACACCTCCGGGCGGCGCAGGCGGCAGTTGACGGCCTGACAGGCACCGGTGTCCACGCCGACGCACCAGATGAGCTGGTCTTTCTCGGTCTGATTCAGTTCCCGGATGCGGGTGGCCAGCTCGGTGGACAGGTAGTTGAAATACTTTTCCTGCATCTCGGCCCGGCGGCGGGGCGCAGCATCCCCGGCCAGCAGGCTCTCGGCGTCGATGCCGTCGGCGGTAAAGAGCTGGAGCTTGCCGCTGCTCAACAGGGAAGCCACCGCTTCGGGCATCCCGTTGTTCTCCCAATCGTAGAAACGGCCCCCGCGGGCGGGCAGGGCCAGCACCGGCACACCGGCCGTGCCATAGACCTTGAACTCCATTTCGCGGCCGAGCATCCGGCTCCACTCTTTATAATAGGTACCTTGCATCATGAAAGCATCCTCCTGAATTTATACGAATTGATTCCGCACCGGGTCGTATCCGTACCCGGCGGCAGCGAGCGTTGCGCACAGCGCGGCCTTGTCCTCGTCCAGGTCGTCGCACAGTGCGTCGAGGCTGGGATAGAAGTCGCGCAGCTTCAGGTTCACCATGCTCAAAAGCATGATGGGGTCATGGGGCAGAGCCATCTGAAAAACCTCCTCCTGGAAAACAAAAAAGCCGGTCACTCGACAAAGTGACCGGCAGATGCAGCTACTTAGACAGCGCGGGTAACTTTGCCAGCGCGCAGGCAACGGGAGCATGCGTAGATATACTTGGGAGAACCCTCCACGACCGCCTTGACACGACGGACATTCGGCTTCCAGGTACGGTTGGAACGGCGATGGGAGTGGGAGACCTTGATACCAAAGGTAACGCCCTTGCCGCAGCATTCACACTTAGCCATGATACTTGCACCTCCTAGCAGTGAAGTAAGGAATTCAAAATAATCAGCTTAACTATTGTACCAGAGTTGGGCAGAAATTGCAAGCATTTTTTTGAAATTTCTGTAACCTTTTTTATCTGTGGGCCAAGCCCTTGTCTGAAATCGAAAAACATAGTACAATAAGACAAAATAATCCACTGTTAGGAGAATACGATGACCTCACGCGGACTGTACTATCTTATCCGGGCGCTGGTGACGCTGGTCGCCATCCCGTTCCACGAAGCGGGCCACGCCTTCGCGGCCTGGCTGCTGGGCGACCCTACGGCCAAGCGGGAGGGCCGGCTGTCGCTGAACCCGTTCCGCCACTTTGACCTGATGGGCACCTTGTGCATGGTGCTGGCGGGCGTGGGCTGGGCAAAGCCGGTCTCCACCGACCCGCGCAATTTCAAGAACCCCAAGGCGGGCATGGCGCTCACGGCGCTGGCAGGCCCGGTGGCGAACCTGCTCCTGGCCTACCTCGCGATGGTGGTCTGGAAGCTGCTGTATTACTGGGCCCCGGTCACGGTCGGAACCGTGTTTGCAGCCCGCTTCCTGCAATATCTGGTCATGATGGACGTCAGTCTGGCAGTGTTCAACCTCATCCCGGTGCCGCCGCTGGACGGCAGCCGGGTGTTGCTGGCGGTGCTGCCCCAGCGCATCTACTTCGGCATCATGAAATATGAGCGGGTGATCCTCATCGTCATGCTGACGGTGGTCTGGAGCGGCTTTCTGGACGGCCCGCTCACCCTGCTGAACGATGCCGTGTGGGACCTGCTGGATCTGGGCACCGGCTACATCGACCAGATCGCCTATTCCATGTATTACGCATCCATCGGGACGGTGATCTGAGTGGCAGAAGAGCTGACCTTCCATCTGGCGGACTTCGAAGGCCCGCTGGAACTGCTGCTGACGCTGGTGCAGAAGCACAAGATGGACCTGCACAACATCCCCATTCTGGAACTCATCGACCAGTACACCCGCACCGTGGCGGCGGACGCCGGAGCCGACCCGGAGACGGCCAGCGCCTTCATCGAGATGGCGGCGCATCTGGTGGAGATGAAGAGCTATCTGCTGCTGCCCCGCAGCGAAGAGGGCGAGCGGATGAAACAGGAACTGACCGGCCAGCTCATCGAGTACGACCAGTGCCGCCGGATGGCCGGGGCATTGCGCGCAAAAGGGGAGCAGGCCCCGGTCTTCGTCCGGAGACCGCTGGAAGTGGAGCAGGACAACACCTACGACCTCTTCCACTCGCCGCAGGTGCTGGCGGACTGCTGGCAGGCGCTGGCGGGCCGGAAAGCGGCCGTCGTCCGGCAGCCCACCCAGCAGCAGTTCGAGCCGCTGGTGTCCGCGCCGGTGGTGTCGGTGAACAGCCGGGTGGTCTATATCCTGCGCCAGCTCATCGGGGGCAGTGCCCGGAAGCTGGGACAGCTGTTTTCCCGCCGCCAGAGCCGGAGCACCCATGTGGCCACCTTTCTGGCCCTGCTGGAACTGGTGCGCGGCGGGCGTGTCACCCTCGGCCCGGACGGTGCGATGACCATGCGCCGCGGGCGGCTGGAACGCACAAAGGAGAACGAATGAACCAGAAAAAACTGCGAGCCGCCGTGGAGGCGATGCTCTTTGCCTATGCGGAACCCATCGGGGCCGACAAACTGGCCCAGGCGCTTCAGATGCCGGTCTCCAGCGTGGAGCCGGTGCTGGAAGAGCTGCGCACCCGCTATGCCCGCGAGGACAGCGGCCTGTGCCTGCTCCACCTGAACACCCACTGGCAGCTGGCCACCAAGGCCGACTTTGCCGAACCGGTCCGCCGGGTGCTGGATACCCGGCGCTCGGTGCCGCTGGGCCCGGCGGCGATGGAGACACTGACCGTCATCGCCTACAACCAGCCGGTCTCCCGCGCATTCATTGAGCAGGTGCGCGGCGTGGACTCCTCGTCCAGCGTGTCCGGCCTGCTGGAAAAAGGCCTCATCGAAGAGGCCGGACGGCTGGACCTGCCCGGACGGCCGGTGGCGTTCCGGACGACGGATGTGTTTCTGCGGTGCTTTGGCCTGTCCAGTTTGGACGACCTGCCGCCCATCCACAGCAGCGAAGAAAGCGGGGGAGAGGTATGAGTGTTCTGAGCGTTTTGGGAGCGGTGCTGCTCGTTCTCTTGAAAGGGATCGGTGTTCTGCTGCTGGTGGTCGTGATCCTGGCGGTAGTGCTGCTGTTCTGCCCCTTCTGCGCGGATGTGCAGTGGGAGAACGATGTGCTGACCATCCGGGCCGGTGCGCTGGGGCTGACCCTGCCGGTGTTTCAGTATCCTGCACCGGAAAAGCCGAAAAAGAAAAAGAAGAAAAAACCGGCCGAACAGAAAGCGGACAAGAAGCCCAGGCCGGAGACCCCGCCCCGCAAAAAGGCCCGGCTGACCCTGAACATCCTCTGCACCATCCTGCGGGGGGCGGGCCGGCTGACCAGAGCCATCATCGGGTCGCTGCGCATCACGAAGATCGACGTTGTGCTGGGCGTCCGAGGCGAGGACCCCGCCGAAGCTGCCCGCAGCTATGGCAGGCTGAACGCCTGGCTCTATCCGGCACTGGGCTTCCTCGACCGGTTCGTCTATCTCGATTTTGAGCAGCTGCGGCTGCTTCCGGATTTCGGCTCGGCCCAGCCGGCGGTGCAGGACCGGGTGTCCTTCCGGGTGTCGGCACAGGCGTATGCCATCGTCTTTACGGCAGTGCGTGTGCTTTACGAGTTCTGGCGCGAAAAAGTGCTGGACGTCTTCCTATAATTTGGTTATAATATAACTGTATGGTGTGTTCTGCCTGTCCGCTGCAGCGGGGGCAGTTCCGGAGAAAGCGTTCCCGCTTTTCCCCACTCATTGAAATAAGGAGGCCGATTTTATGGCTGAGCATCCGATCCAGGGTTTAATGAACGTCACGATGGACAAGGTCCGTCAGATGGTGGATTCCAACACCATCGTGGGCAAGCCCATCACCACCGAGGACGGCACCACCATCCTTCCGGTGTCCAAAGTCAGCTTTGGCTTTGCATCCGCAGGCACGGACTTTGACGGCAAGAATGCTGCCAACAAGGACCTGTTCGGCGGCGGTTCCGGCGCGGGCGTCAACATCCAGCCGGTGGCCTTCCTTGTCATCAAGGACGGCTGTGTCCGCACCATCCAGCTGTCCGACGGGGCCAACACTGTGGACCGCGCCCTGACCATGATCCCCGAACTGGTGGAGAAGGTCAGCGTCCTCATCGACAGGAAGGGCGGCAAGGCTGCCCCTGCGGAGACCGGCCCCGAAGCGCCCAACGCGTAAGAAAAGGCGCATGAGCTTCCCCTTGAGGGGAGCAGCCGAATGAAGCAAGATGGATGAGGCAAACGCGCGAAAATGCGCACCCTCATCTGGCACTGCGTACCACCTTTCCCGCAAGGGCATGGCTTTTCAGCGCGGTGCATTTTGAGCGCCGGGAGGCGCACAAGGAGTAAACGAACAATGGCAGAAGAACGTATTCAGAAGATCATGAGCGAGCAGGGCCTGTGCTCCCGCCGCGCGGCCGAGCAGATCATTGCCGAGGGCCGCGTCAAGGTCAACGGCCACCCGGTCAAGGTGGGCGACAAGATGGACCCCAACCGCGATGTGCTGCATGTGGATGATGAGCGCATCTACATCCAGAAGAACCAGCAGCTCTACTATCTGGCGCTGTACAAGCCCCGCGGCTACGTGACCACCGCCAGCGATGAGCTGGGCCGCAAGACCGTCATGGAGCTGGTCAGCGACATCCCCGCCCGCCTCTACCCGGTGGGCCGCCTGGATAAGGACAGCGAGGGCCTGCTGCTGATGACCAACGACGGTGCCTTTGCGCAGGCCGTCACCCATCCGTCCGGCGGCATCTCCAAGCTGTACCGCGTTACCGTGCAGCCCCGTGCCGACGAGAGCCAGATCCTGAAGATGAGTTCCGGCGTCGTGCTGGACGATGGCACCAAGACCATGCCCTGTGCCATCAATGTCGTGACCGACGAGCCGGGCCGCACCGTGATGGAGATGACCCTGAAAGAGGGCAAGAACCGCGAGATCCGCCGGATGTGCGAGGCCGT
>ERZ773210.1761-NODE-1761-length-19956-cov-20.127783_pt1 | contig 19956 bp, 14 predicted proteins | sample MGYA00580528_ERZ773210 | MGnify/ENA primary metagenome ERZ773210 (study PRJEB29015, sample SAMEA2737769) | human gut metagenome | biome: human gut; feature: human-associated habitat; material: faeces | place: China | collected 2012 ...
TGACGTAGCTTTCCACGTTCTCGCGGCGGGCACCCGGGCGGGCGGCGCTGATGGCATCGGCCGCCTGGATGATGAAGGCCAGCGGGGTCTTGGGCTCCACGTCGCCGTGGTGGGCCTCAATGGCGTGGATGATCTGGGTGTTCTCTTTGTACTTGCGGCAGATGTCCACACCGATCTGGACATGGCTGCCCTCGATCTCGTGGTCCAGTGCCTTGCCGATGTCATGCAGCAGACCGGCGCGGCGTGCCAGCGTGACGTTCACGCCCATCTCGCCTGCCAGCAGGCCGGCCAGCCAGGCCACTTCCATGCTGTGGGTCAGGGCGTTCTGGCCGAAGCTGGTGCGGTACTTCAACCGGCCGATCAGCTTGATCAGGTCCGGGTGCAGGCCGTGGATGCCCAGCTCCATCACCGCGCGCTCGCCCTCGCGCTTCATCTGCAGCTCCAGCTCGTGGCGGCACTTCTCCACCGTCTCCTCGATGCGGGCGGGGTGGATACGGCCGTCGCCGATCAGGCGTTCCAGGGTCATGCGGGCCACTTCGCGGCGGGTCTGGTCGAAGGAGGACAGGGTGATGGCCTCCGGGGTATCGTCGATGATCAGGTCCACACCGGTAGCAGTCTCCAGCGCGCGGATGTTGCGGCCCTCGCGGCCGATGATGCGGCCCTTCATTTCATCGCTGGGCAGCGGCACCACGCTGACGGTGGTCTCGCTGCAGTGGTCGGCAGCGCAGCGGCTGACGGCCTGACCGATCAGGTTGCGGGCAATGTTGTCGCAGTTCTCCTTCAGGTCGGTCTCGTAGGCGGCGACGCGCACAGCCTTTTCGTGGGTGAGCTCCTCGTCCACCTTGTGCAGCAGCACTTCGCGGGCGTCCTCCTGGCTCAGACCGGCCAGCGTTTCCAGACGCTCCAGCTCCTTGGCGCGCAGGGCGTCAATCTCGGCCAGGCGCTCCTCGGCTTCCGCCGAGCGCTTCTTCAGTTCTTCTTCCTTTTTCTCCAGCGCTTCGGTCTTGCGGTCCAGCGCCGTTTCCTTCTGGTCGATGCGGTTCTCCTGACGGCTGATCTCCGCACGGCGCTGCTTGATCTCCTTGTCGGCTTCCGCCTTCTGGGCGTCCACCTCCGCCTTCAGCTTGAAGGCCTCGTCCTTTGCTTCCAGAACCGCTTCCTTGCGCTTCTGTTCAGCGGTCTTGATCGCCTCGTTCACCAGGCGGGTCGCCTCGGCCTCTGCGCTGCCGATCTGGGCTTCGGCGGTCTTTTTACGGTTGTTATAGCCAATAAAATAGCCCGCACCAACGCCGATCACAGCAGCGATCAGGGCCACGATCACTCCAATCGCGGTCATCGCGTTTCACTCTCCTTTGTTAAAATTCAGGTCTTGAATCATAAGCAGGAGACGCTGCACGGCAGGTGTAGGCTTCAAACGGGTCTATAAGTGAGCTTTCAATCCAAAAAGTGACAGCAGAACCACACGCGCGGTGGGAGCACCGTGCGGGCAGACTGCAGCTTTTCTCTCTACGGTTCTGTCTTATAATAAACAGGCATCGCATGCCTGAAAGAACTCGGGGTTCACGGGACGACCTGCATCCAGCGTCTTTTATTCCATACTACTAATTATAGTACGAAACATTTGCCCGATTGTCAAGGGGAAAAGGCTCCCTGCGCAACATTTTGTGCACAAAAACAAAATTAACCCTCTCAGTCTGCTCACTCCGTTCGCATCCAGCTCCCCCGAGGGGGGAGCCTAGATATCTTGCGCTCAAACGCTAAAGGCTCCCCCTTTCGGGACCGACTTCCCCCGGCCGGGGGAAGATGGCGAAGCCAAAAGGGGGAGTTGCTGGCATCGCGCAGCGATGACGGAGAGGGTTCGTGTTTTTGTTATTCCAGATACATCCGGCGCAGGCGCATCAGGCGGGCGGGGGTCAGGCCGTATTCCGCCTCCAGATAGCTTTCCGCGCTGCCGAACTTCCTGCGGATGGTGCGCAGTACAAAGGGCGCAATTTCCGGGTCTACCCCGGCGGAGGTCTGCCAGCGCAGCTTCTGTACCGGGTCGGCGGCGATCTCCGCCGCATGGTCAGCCATGGCCTTTTCGATCTCGGCGGCGCGGCAGAGGTTGGTGCGGGCATAATCTGCGCAGATGGTGGCGTCCGAGGCGCCCAGCGCCAGCAGGATCAGCATGGCAGCCACACCGGTGCGGTCCTTGCCGGATGTGCAGTGGAACAGGATGGGCGTCTCGCCTGCTTCCAGCGCCCGGAACAGCTCCCGGTACGCCTTGTTGCCGGTGAGCATCCGGCGGTACATCAGCCGCACCGGGTCCTCCTGCGGGGCAGTGCCGATGAGCTTTTCGATGTCCTTCGGCGAAAAGTCGATCTCGGTGCCGTCCTCGGCGCACAGGCCGCAGATCTGCACCAGCCGCGCGCCGTCCGGCAGATAGTCTGGGTCCTTTTTGGCTTCCGCGCTGCTGCGCAGGTCCAGGATCAGCCGCAGTCCCAGCGAATCCAGCAGCTTCCGGTCCGCCTCGCCGGTCAGAGCACCGGTGGGGATGCCGCGCCAGATCTGGCCCCACTTGACATGCTTGCCCTCGTCCGCTTCGTAGCCGCCCAGCTCCCGGAAGTTGTTCCCGCCCGCAAACGCCAGCTGGGTGCCGGGTGCCGGGTGCGCCGGGGCGGGCTTTGCCGCCGCGCTGGACAGCACGGGCGAGTTGTAGAAGGGCTTTGCCGGGCGTCCGCGGCGGGGCGGCAGGCTTGCCGTGCCGCCCAGAACATCCAGCAGGTAGCCCCGCAGCAGGTCGAGATACGCCGAGGAGTGGTCCCGCCGCTGCACCAGCGACACGCACAGGGGCGGCAGGTCCTCCAGCAGCACGTCCCGCACCCGATCCAGATCCCGCCGGGCACCGGGCTCATAGCGGGTCAGGCAGGTGCACAGCTGCTCCTGCACCAGGTAGTAGGCCTGGTAAAAGCTGGGGCCGATCTCGGCGTTGGGGGCAAAGCCCGCCCGGGCGCACGCCGACCACAGCGGGCTGAACAGGTCCTGCCGCAGGCTGGGCAGCAGCACCCGCTGCCCCCGCAGGTCTGCCAGCGGGATGCCCTCGCGGTCCCAGAAGGGGTGTCCCCGGGGCACCAGCAGACAGGCAGGGTCCGCCCGCAAGGTGGTGCGGGCCAGCACAGGCGCGGCGCACCCCAGGTCGATGACAAGGCCCGCGTCCAGCTCGCCCTGCTCCACTTCGTCGGCCACGGCATCGTTGTCCATCATGCGGAAGCGCATCTCCACATGGGGGTACTGCTGGCGGAACTTGTCCAGCTGCGTTTCCAGCCCGGGCAGGTAGTCCGGCACCAGCGACACACTGATGCCGATGCGCACCGGCTGGGCGGACTGGATCTCGGCCCGCAGCGCCGCCTGCATCTGCTGGAACTGCTCCACCACCGGCGCCGCGTGGCGCTGCAGGCTGATGCCGCGGTCGGTGAGGGTGAGCTTGTGGTGCGCGCTGAGGAACAGCGGGCCGCACAGCTCTGCTTCCAGCGCCGTGATGCTCTGGCGCAGAGCCTGCCGCGACAAAAACAGCCGCTGTGCCGCGCGGCTGTAGTTCATTTCATCGCACAAGACCAAAAAATAGTGCAGCTGGCGGATGTCCATGGTTTCCTCCTGAGAAAAGTATCATATAAAGAATACCGCCTTTTGGCCCGATTGTAAAGCCGCTGGAAACAAAAAGCTGCCGCACAGCATCACACTGTGCGGCAGCCGGAGCGCAAAACGATCAGATCAGGCTCAGGGCTTCCTCATCGCCCACAAGGATGAAGTCCGGGTGCATCTGCAGGATGCTGGCGGGCACCTCCGGGGTGACGGGGCCGAAGAACGCTTTCTTGATGATCTCGGCCTTGCCTTTGCCGTTGGCCACCATCAGCACCTTGCGCGCTTGCATGATGGTCTTGATGCCCATGGTGTAGGCCTGCTTGGGCACAAGATCCACGTTGCCGTCAAAGAAGCGCTTGTTGGCCTCAATGGTCTCCTGGGTCAGGTCCACACAGTGGGTCTCCAGCTCAAAGGCCTCACCCGGCTCGTTGAAGCCGATGTGGCCGTCGTGGCCGATGCCCAGCAGCTGCAGGTCGATGCCGCCCACAGCGTGGATGATCTGGTTGTACTTTGCGCAGGCATCCTCTGCATCGGGGTTGGTGCCGTCCGGCAGGTTGATCTTTGCAGGGTCGATGTTCACCTTGTCGAACAGGTTGCGGTGCATGAAGCTCCAGTAGCTTTCCGGGTGCTCCTTGGGCAGGCCGCGGTACTCGTCCAGGTTGACGGTGGTGACCTCGGAGAAATCAATGTCGCCCTTGTTGTACCACTCCACCAGCTGGGCATATGCGCCCACGGGGGTGCCGCCGGTGGCCAGGCCCAGCACGCAGTTCGGCTTCATAATGACCTGCGCGGAGATGATGTTGGCTGCCTTGCGGGACATATCCGCATAATCCTTTGCACGAATGATCTTCATCACAAACGACCTCTCTTATCTTGATTTGTGTGGGCGCACGCTCTGCCGCCCTGTTTCTGCTTCCAGTCTACCACATTTGCCCCGGGAAAGCCACAAAACGACACGATTTTTCTCTCCGCCCGTCATTCTTTGGCGCATTTGCCGGGTGAACGCCGCATTTTTTGTTTATTTGCACAAAAGGCCGGACCGGCTTCGAAAAATTCTTCCGGAACCGCCCCCGTCTTTTTCAAATCGTTCTTGCCCCGCGCATCAGCCGCACCGGCCGCAGGCCGCGCAGGCGGCGGGGGTCGTCGCACAGCCGCCGAGGGCGGTCTCCCGCAGCTCGGCGGGCAGGCGTTTGCCCACAGCGTACATGGCGTCCAGCATCTGGTCAAAGGGGATCAGCTGCCGGATGCCGGAAAGTGCCATCTCCGCCGCAACAAGGGCGTTGGCCACACCGGCGGCGTTGCGGTTCTGGCAGGGGTACTCCACAAGGCCCCCCACCGGGTCGCACACAAGGCCCAGCATGTTCATCAGCACGGTGGAAGCCGCGTCCAGACACTGCTGCGGCGTGCCGCCCAGCAGTTCCACGGCGGCCGACGCCGCCATGGCCGACGCGATGCCCACCTCGGCCTGGCAACCGCCCACGGCACCGGCCACGGTGGCGTTGCGCATGGCAAGGTAGCCCACCGCACCGGCGTTGAACAGCGCATCCACGATGCGCCCATCCGGCAGGTCATAGCACTCCTGCAGGGCCAGCAGCAGGCCCGGCACCACGCCCGCCGAGCCGGCCGTGGGCGCGGCCACGATCAGGCCCATGGAGGCGTTCACTTCCAGCACCGCCATAGCGTAGGTCATGGCCTTCTGCAGCACGTCGCCGCAGATGCCCTTGCCCTCGGCCGCGTGGGCCTGCAGGTTCTTCGCCTCGCCGCCGATGAGCCCGCCCATGGATTTGATGGGCGTTTCCAGCGGCTGGGTGGCAGAAGCGCGCATGATGTCCCACGCTTTTGCCATGCGGCGGTCCACGGCGTCCTGCTCCACTTCGCCCAGCAGGCATTCGCGCCGGCGCATCACCTCGGAGATGGGCAGTGCGTTCTCGGCGCACAGCGCCAGCAGTTCCTTTGCGGATTTGAAATCCATGTTCATTTCGCTTCCCCTCCTTACGGCTGCACGACCATCACATCGTGGATGTTCGGGTTCTCCTGCAGCAGCTGCGCCACGTCCTCGGGCAGGCGCTCGTCCGACTCCACGATGGTGTAGGCGGTGTGGCCCTTTTCCTCGCGGAACAGGCGCATGAACGCGATGTTCACGCCGCGGTCGCTGAGAATTTTGGTGATGTGGGCCACCACGCCGGGCTTGTCCTGCTGCACCACGATGAGGGCATTGTACTCGCCGGTAAAGTCCACCGCCACGCCGTTGATGCGCACGATGCGCACCTTGCCGCCGCCCAGCGACTCGCCGCGCACGGTCATCACCTGCCCGGCGGCGTTCTCCATGCGGATGTCCACCGTGTTGGGATGAAGGTCGGTCTCGGTCTCGTTGGGGGTAAAGCTGTAGGCAAGGCCCCGCTGTTCGGCGATGGCGAAGGAATCCCGGATGCGGGTGTCATCGGCCGAAAAGCCCATGATACCGCCCAGCAGGGCGCGGTCGGTGCCGTGGCCGTGGTAAGTTTTGGCGAAGGAGCCGTACAGGGTAAAGTCTGCCCGACACAGGGGCGGGGCGATCATCTTCTGGGCCAGAAAGGCGATGATCTCCGCGCCTGCGGTGTGGGAACTGGACGGGCCGATCATGTTCGGGCCCAGAACATCGAAAACGCTGATGAATGCCATGGGGCTTGTCCTCTCCTTGTCTGTCCGAGGGGCCGCACACGCCCGCTCTTTGGAAAATCGTTTTTCAGCAAATGCTCTCCTTTTGTCCTCAGTGTATCACGGATGCACACACTTCGCAAGGCGGGGCAGGCAAAAGCAGGGCCGCCCGCGTCTGCGGACGGCCCTGCGGCTGACATTTTTGGTTTTTGCGTTTACTGGTTCGCGGCCTTCTCCTGCTCTGCCTCCTCGGCAGCGGCTTCGGCTTCTTCCTGCTTCTGGTACTCCGGGAAGGCCGACCACATGGGCTCGATGTCTTTGCCCTTCACGCGGCGGTCGAAGTAGTTGCGGGTGATGGCCACCACGGTGCCGGACAGTGCCAGCACACCGATGAGGTTCGGGATCATCATCAGGCCGTTGAAGGTGTCGGACAGGTCCCACGCAAGGCCCAGCTTCATGGTGGCACCCACCACGGTCATGCCCACGAAGACCACTTTATAGATGCGGCTGCCGGTAGTGCCGAACAGATATTCCACAGCTTTGGTGCCGTAGTGGCTCCAGCCGAGGGTGGTGGAGTAGGCGAACAGCAGGATGGAAATGGCGATGAACTTGGGGCCAAAGCTGCCGAAGGCAGCGGTGAATGCCTGGCCCACCAGCGCGTTGTCCTGCACACCGGCCAGCACGGCTCCGCTTTCCAAATCGACCACACCGGTGGTCAGAATGACCAGTGCCGTGAGGGTGCAGACCACGATGGTATCCGCGAACACCTCAAACACGCCCCACATGCCCTGATGCACCGGCTCCTTGACGTTGGAGGCCGAGTTGACCATGACCGCAGAGCCCAGGCCCGCTTCGTTGGAGAAGGCGCCGCGCTTGAAGCCCCAGGTGATGGTCTGGCTGATGCCGTAGCCCAGCGCACCGCCGCCGGCCGCGTTCAGGTTGAAGGCACCCTTGAAGATGGCGGCAAAGGCCGCCGGGATATTGCCCGCGTGCACCACCACGATGACGAGGGCACCTGCGATGTAGAACAGCGCCATGAGGGGCACCAGCTTTTCGGTGACGGCGGCCACACGCTTCAGCCCGCCGATGACGATGAGGGCCGTGACCACCATCAGGCACAGGCCGGTGACGAGGGTGGGCACACCGAAGGCCGCGTTCATGTTGCCGGCAATGGAGTTGATCTGGCTCATGTTACCGATGCCGAAGGACGCCAGGATGCAAAAGCAGGCAAACAGCACAGCCAGCACCTTGCCCAGCTGCTTGCAGCCCTTCTTCGCGCCCAGGCCGTCGGTGAGGTAATACATGGCACCGCCCGACCACTCGCCTTTTTCGTTCTTGCGGCGGTAGTAGACGCCCAGTACGTTCTCGGAAAAGCTGGTCATCATGCCAAGCAATGCCATGACCCACATCCAGAAGATAGCACCCGGGCCGCCGGAGACGATGGCCGTGGCCACACCCACGATGTTGCCGGTACCGATGGTGCCCGCCAGCGCGGTGCACATGCTCTGGAACTGGCTGATGGCCATATCCTCTTTGCTGGTGTGGGTGGTGACATCCTTGTTGGTGAAAATGGCACCGATGGTGTGCCTGAGCCAGTAGCCCATTTTGCGGAACTGGAAAAAGCCCGTGCGGGCGCTCATCCAGAACCCGGTGCAGAACAGCAGTGCCAGCCCGAAGGGCCCCCACACCACGCCGTTGACGGCGTTGTTCACCTGCGTGACGATCTCGACCATAACTCTCTTTCCCCCTATACACAAAAACAAAACGGGCAAAGCCCGCCAAAGGCTCTGCCCGCAAAATTCCAAGCGCTCTCATTTCTTTCCGCCGCCGGGTGCGCCGTGTTCCCGGCCGCACGCCCTTGTGCGCAAAAGACGATGCTCTGTCCTTTTGCCTGAGAGATACAGCCGCTTTCCCGGCGGCCTTACACCTTCGGCACCCGCTGCGCGGGTTTCTCCAGAGTGCGCGGCCTTTCCCGTTGCCGCACACGTCTTTTCAGTTCTCCTGCTGCGCACAGATGTGCGCGATAGAAAGATGATACCATATTTTGTCCGCCTGCGCAAGACATTCACTCCAATTTATGCGGCGGTTTCATCTGTTATGCCACAGGGTGAATTTTATTTTTGTATGACTTTTCACAGCGGCGTAGTAAGGCCAGCGTGCCGGTAGCTTTCTCCTCGGACACGAATCAGGCCATTCCATCGCCCGCCCTATTGCCCTTCGGGCAACAGGGTCCCACCCCAGCGGACGGTCCTCGGAGAAACTCCCTGCCCACTGGCCGGAAAATTGCATATTCCCTTCCATTCCAGTCAATACTCCCCACCGGAAAGGCAGGGATGTTTCATGCACAAACGGCACAAGCGCCGTGGCTGGGACCCGTTCTGGGCGTCGCTGCTGGCGGCCCTTTTGGTGCTGGTGCCGCTGGTGGGCGGCACGGTGCTGCTGAGCCGCCAGCAGCTGCGCACCCAGCTGCGACAGGCCGCCCGCAGTGAGAGCGGCATCCCCATCCGGCTGCCGAAGGCCGACGACCAGCTCACCGTGCTGCTGTGCGTGCCCGGCGAACAGCCCGGCTTTCTGCTGGCCTACCTGAACGCCAGCCAGAACTGCGTGCACCTGCTCAGCGTGCCCTCTGTGCTGACTGTGCCCTTTGCCGAGGGCGAAGCCACCCTCGCCCAGTGCTACACCGCCGCAGGCCCGGCCCGCTGCCGCGAAGCCCTGACTGAAACGCTGGCCCTGCCGCAGGATACCCATTACCTGGCCCTCTCGCCTGCTGTGCTGGAACGCATCGCGGGCCGCTACGGGCCGGTGCGGGTGAGCCTTTCCGGCGCGCTGACCGACGACGAGCTGGCCCGCTATGGCCGCAGCCGGGCGGTGCAGGGCATCTCGGCTGGGGACGCCCACGAGCTGCTCTGCCAGCTGCAGGCCGACGCCGCTCTCCCGCCCCAGCGCACCGCCGCCGCCCGGGCCGCCGTGTGGGACGCCTTTTTCCGGCAGAACCTCGACCTGCTGCCCACCACCCTGCCGGATGCCCTGCGCGGGGTCAGTTCTTCCCTGCTCACCGACCTGACCGCGCTGGACTACGACGCCTTGGAGCGCACATTGGAATTCCTCGCGAACAACGCCGCCAGCATCGAAGCACAAGCCCTGCCCGGCGATTGGGATGCAGCAGATGGCACTTACACCGTGACGGAAGCTTCCCGCGCGGCGGTGCAGACCTTCTTCAACGTCTCGCCCACCGAAGCGCAGGCGTCGTCTTTCAGCGAACCGTAACCCAGCACCAGCGTGCCCGCTGCCGAAGGTGCATCGCCGGTCAGGTCGTAGTCGCTCAGCAGGCCCAGCTCCATGCCCGCAGCTTCGGCGGCACGGCGCAGGGCGGCATCCGGCGGCGGGTCCCTGAGCGCTGCCAGCAGGTGCAGCCCGGTGTGCAGGCCCGCAAGGGTCAGCTCTTTCGGCGCAAAGGCGGCGGTCAGGGCTGCGGTCAGGGCGTCGCGCCGGGCCTTGTAGGCCACCCGCTCCCGGGCCAGATGCCGGGTGAAGTAGCCCTCGGTGATGAACCGCGCCAGTGTCTGCTGCTCAAAGCGGCTCACTGTGCCGGAATAGAGCCGGTATTTCTCCCGCCAGGCGGGCAGCAGGTGCTCCGGCAGCACCATGTAGGCGATGCGGATGCTGGGCGCGAGGCTGCGGGAGCAGGTGGAAAGGTACACCACCGGGCCGTCGGCCCCGGCCATGCCCTGCAGGCTGGGCAGCGGGCGGGTGTCAAAGCGGAACTCGGAGTCGTAGTCGTCCTCTATAATGTATCGCTGCCCCGGTTTGCGGGCCGCCCAGTGCAAAAGCTCTGCCCGGCGGCCTGCCGGCATGGTGACGCCGGTGGGGAACTGGTGGCTGGGTGTGACGTAGCACACCGCTGCGTCCGAGCGGTTCAGTGCCGCCACCGAAAGGCCGTCGCCGTCCACCGGCACACAGCAGCAGGGCACGCCGTTGTTTTCCAGCACCTGCTTTGCGCGGGGGTAGCCCGGCGTCTCCACTGCCGCCGGGCCGGGCAGCAGCGGGGCCAGCAGGCCCAGCAGATATTCCAGACCCGCACCCACCACGATCTGGTGCGGCCCGCACTGCACGCCCCGATACTCCGAAAGATAATCGGCCAGTGCCTGCCGCAAAGCCGGGTCGCCCTGGGCATCGCCGTGGGTGAGCAGCTCGGGCGAAGAATACAGCAGCTCCTTCTGCAGCCGCGCCCAGGTGCGGAACGGGAACAGCCCCGGGTCCACGCCCCGGGTGGAAAGATCGTATCGCACCGGCGGCGCGGGCGGCTGGGGCTGCGGCTGTCTGGGCGGCGGCGCGGCTTCCGGTGCGGCCGCCTGCGGCAGGGCCAGATATTCCTGTACATAAAAGCCGCTGCGCTCCCGCGATTCCAGATACCCTTCCGCCGCCAGCATCTGGTAGGCGGCATCCACTGTGTTCACCGAGACGGACAGCTCCGCCGCCAGCCGCCGCTTGCCGGGCATCCGTGTGCCCGCCGCCAGCGTGCCGCTGCGCATCTCCCCGGCCAGGCTGCGATAGAGCTGCTCGTACAATGGCACGCCGGAGTCTGCATCCAGTGCCGTGGTCAGATGGACCATAAAACCTTCCTCCAATCTGGGCATTCCGCCAAACTGACCCCATAAAAAAACTTTGTTCTGAGTATTTTCATGGTGCCAGTTCTGCGTATAATAGGAGCATACCCGCCGGACACCCAAATGTCAAGTAGGATTGTAGGTTTATCTGCAGGTCCGCGGGAAAATGAGAGTCTTTGGAGCTTTCATTGGAAATTGGAGGGAACGTACATCATGTCTACTACCGCAATGTGGCTGCTGCTGGCAGTCGTTGTCATCGTCATTCTGTTTGCCAGTGTGCTGTATAAGCGCACTTTCACCACCAAGGAGCTGGCCCTCACCGGCGTCATGGCCGCGCTGAGCCTTGTGGCCTACCTGTTCTTCCGCATCCCGTTCTACGGCGGCTCCTCGTTCCATCTGGGCAACACCTTCACGGCCCTGACCGCCCTGCTGCTGGACGGCGTGTCCGGCGGCCTGGCCGGTGCCATCGGTCTGGCCCTGGCCGACATCCTGGCCGGTGACCCGGGCTATGCCATCACCACCTTCGTGCTCAAGTTCATCATCGGCATCACCTGCGGTGCCGTGGCCCACAAGGCCTTCAAGCTGCGCGATCTCGATAAGCACAGCGCAGGATACCTCGTCAAGGTCATCGCGGCCGCCGGTTCCGGCCTGCTGCTGAACGTGGTCACCGACCCGTTCCTGGGCTACTTCCGCAATGTGTACATCTTCGGTCAGGAATACACCGTGGCGCAGGCGCTCTCCAAGATCGCCGGCGGCGTCACCTTCGTGAACAGCGTGGCTTCCACCGTGTGCGCTGTCATCCTGTACCTCGCCCTGCGTCCGGCTCTGGAGCGCGCCGGCCTGCTGCCCAAGGGCGAAAAACACTAAGCTATCTCTCTATCCTGATACAGCACCGCTGCCCTCGCTTTGCCGGACATCTCCTATCCTCCGGCGGCGGGGGCAGTGGTGTTTTCTGCGTTCTTGTGCAGCTGCCGCATTTGTGCTATGCTTAAAAATACAGTCGATTTTTGAGAGGGGGATCCATCATGGCTGCTGTCAAAGCACCATCCAACCAGAACACCAACCTGATGACCGAGGGCAGCATCGTGAAGAACCTGCTGCTGTTTGCCCTGCCGCTGATCCTGGGCAACCTGCTGCAGCAGATGTACAACACCGCCGACAGCATCATCGTGGGCAATTTTGTGGGCAGCAACGCGCTGGCTGCCGTGGGCTCCAGCGGCTCGCCCATCTACCTGCTGATCGGCTTCAGCCAAGGCGTTGCCGTGGGCGCGGGCGTTGTCATCTCCCAGTATCTGGGTGCCGGGGACCACAAAGAGACCCGGGAGGCCGTGCACACCTCGCTGGCCATTGCGGTCCTCATGGGCCTTGTGCTGACCATCGGCGGCGTAGCCTGCTGCCGGACGCTGCTTACCGCCATGAATACCCCCGCCGAGGTGATGGGCGACGCAGTGACCTACCTGCGGCTTTACTTCGGCGGCGTGCTGTTCAGCGTGGTGTATAACATGACGGCCGGCATCCTGAACGCGGCGGGCAACTCCCGCCGGTCACTGGTGTATCTGGCCGCTGCGTCGGTGACCAACATCGTGCTGGACCTGGTGCTCATCGCCGGGCTGAAAATGGGGGTGGCCGGTGCCGCCATCGCCACCGACCTGAGCCAGCTGGTCTCCTGCGTGCTGAGCCTGCGCTTTTTGATGAAGACCGACGACGCCTGCCATGTGGAGCTTTCCGGCATCCGGCTGCACCGCAGCATGGCAGGCCGCATCATCCGGGTGGGCCTGCCCACCGGCATCCAGAACATGGTCATCTCCATTTCCAACGTGCTGGTGCAGGCCGGTGTGAACGGCTACGGTGCCGCCGCCATGGCAGGGTTCGGCGCTTACATGAAGATCGACGGCTTCAACATCCTGCCCGTGACCAGCATCAGCATGGCGGCCACCACCTTTGTGGGCCAGAACTACGGTGCCGGGCGGCTGGACCGGGTAAAAAAGGCCGTCTGGGTGACCTTGGGCATCGGCATCCTTTATACCCTGTGCACCGGCGCGGCTCTGCTGGCCGGACAGGACTTCATCCTGCACCTGTTCACCCGGGACGAAGCCGTCATTGCCTTCGGTAAGCTGGCCATGCACTGGTTCTGCCCGTTCTACTTCCTGCTCAGCATCCTGCACGGGCTGGCAGGCGCGGTGCGCGGCACCGGGGCCAGCGTGCCGCCCATGGTGGTGCTGCTGGTGTCGCTGTGCCTGTTCCGCATTGTGTGGATCCAGTGGGTGCTGCCCTCCTTTTCCACCATCAACGGCATCTTCCTGTTGTACCCGGTCAGCTGGGGGCTGGGTGCCGTGCTGATGGCTCTTTACGCCTGGAAGGGCAAATGGATGGAATATCATACCTGACGTTATGACGCAAAAACGCCCCCGGCGTTGCCGGGGGAGTTTTTTATTTCTCAAAGTTTTTCAAACACCAGGAACCGGAACGAAATTTCCGTTTCCAGTTCCGGCAGTGCGGCCAGACGCTCGGCACCGCCGCGCGGGGTCTTCCAGTAGTAGGGCGTCATGGCGAACAGCGCTTCCAGCTGCTCGTGGGGCACCGTGATGCGGCCGGACACTTCTCGCTCTCCGATGGCCTTGAAGCCTTCATAGGCGATCTGCTGCACCGGGTTCTTGTAGGGCTTTTCGTACAGCACCGCCTTCATCTGATAAAGGTGCTCGGCCCCGGGCACCACGTAGATCATCCGCCCGCCCGGGCGCAGCACCCGCAGAAATTCCTCCTGCGCAAAGGGCGAAAAGCAGTTCAGCAGCAGATCGGCCCAGCCGGTGCGCACGGGCTGGCCAAAGCTGGACGCCACGGCGTACTGCGCGGTGGGCAGGGCCTTCGCGGCCAGACGCACCGCCGGCTTTGCGATGTCAAAGCCCGCCAGCTGCAGCGGGCGGCCGGTCTCGGCAAATTTCTGCGCGATGCACCGGTCGTACCAGCCCTCGCCGCAGCCTGCATCCAGCAGGTGCAGCGGCGCATCCGGGGCGGCAGGCACGCCATACTCGACGCACAGCTCGCCCAGCGCCTTGCCGAAGATGCCGTAGTACCCGGCGTTCAGAAAGGCGCGGCGGGCCGCCACCATCTCTTTGCTGTCGCCGGGAGCTTTGGTGCGCATGCTCTGCACCGGCAGAAGATGCCAGTAGCCCTCTTTGGCGCGGTCAAAGCAGTGGCTTTTTTCGCATTTCAGGACGCTGTCCCCGGAAAGGCGCGCGCCGCACAGCGGGCACTGCCACGGGGCGAACGGTTCACTTCTGCTCATACTTCGTCGCTGTGGTCCTCAATGGGGGCGGTGGCACCGCCGTGGGCGTTCATATACTCCTCAAAGTTCGTGAACTTCTGCTGCGGCGGGCGGCGGCTGATGAGCACAAGGCCCGGGTCCTCATCGCGGGCGGCAGCGCCGCGGCCACGGCGGGCAGGCTCTGCCTTGGGGGCGCGGGCGGGCTGGGCACTGCGGCCAGCGCTCTGGCTGCGGCCGCGCTGGTCACGGCTGCGGGCGGGCTCTGCATTCTGGGTGCTCTGGCCGTTCTGGGCACCACGGGCCGGGCGGTCGCTGCGGTCATTGCGGCGGCCCTTCTGCTGGCCCTGTGCATTGTTCTGGGCAGGCTGGGCGGCGCTGCGGATGGCCGGAGCAGCAGGGGCTGCCGGGGTCTTCTTGGCAGAGCGCAGCGGGGTAGCCTCCGGCGCACTCACAAAGTGGGGGTCGAACTTGGGCTGTGCATTGCTGCCGCGGGCCGGGGCATTCTGTTCCCGGCGGGGGCGGCTGTTATTATTGGAACGGCGGTCATTGCTGCGTCCGCCGGAAGTACGCTTGGTATCATCCATGGGTTGTTCCTCTTTTTCCAGTTTTGCGGGCTGCTTTGCCTGCGCCTTGGGCGCGGCGGCAGCCTTTTTTTCAGGCTTTGCCTTTGCGGCTGCGGGCTTTTCCGGCTTTGCAGCCTTGGCGGCCTGCGGTTCGGGCTGCGTGTCGGCCTGTGCGGGGGCAGCCTTCGGCTTTTTGCCGCGCACGGGCGGCTCCGGGCGCACCGGGGCGGGCACGCCGTCCCAGGGGTGGCCGCTCACCACGGGGATCTTGCGGCGGTTCAGCTTTTCGATGCCCGCCAGATACTCCTGCTCCTCCGGCGCGCAGAAGCTGACAGCGGTGCCGTCGGCACCGGCGCGGGCCGTGCGGCCGATGCGGTGCACGTAGGTCTCCGGCACCTCGGGCAGGTCGTAGTTGAACACATGGGACAGCTCACTGATGTCGATGCCGCGGGCGGCTATATCGGTGGCCACCAGCACCTTTGTCTTACCGGCCTTGAAATCTTCCAGCGCGGTGACGCGGGCGGTCTGGCTCTTGTTGCCGTGGATGGCCGCTGCCGGGATGCCCTGCTTGGTCAGGTCGCGGGCGATCTTATCCGCACCGTGCTTGGTGCGGCTGAACACCAGCGCGTTCACCACGGGGGGCTGCAGGTTCTTGATGAGCCAGGGCAGCAGAAATTTCTTGTTGCCCTTTTCCACATGGTAAAGGCTCTGCTGGATGCGGTCCACGGTGCTGGACACCGGGTCCACCTTGACGAAGGCGGGCTTGCGCAGGATGCCGGCGGCCAGCTGCTCGATCTCGGCGGGCATGGTGGCGCTGAACATCAGGTTCTGGCGCTCCTTGGGCAGCTTGGCGATCACCTTTTTCACGTCGTGCACAAAGCCCATATCCAGCATGCGGTCGGCTTCGTCCAGCACAAAAATTTCAAGGTCCGACAGGTCGATGAAGCCCTGACCGATCAGGTCGTTGAGCCGTCCCGGGCAGGCAATGAGGATGTCCACGCCCTTTTTCAGCGCTTCCACCTGCGGTGCCTGGCCCACGCCGCCAAAGATGACGGTGCTGTGCAGCTTGAGGTACTTGCCGTAGGCTTCAAAGCTCTCGCCGATCTGCAAAGCAAGCTCGCGGGTGGGCGTGAGGATCAGGGCCCGGATAGCCCCCTTGCGGCGGGGTGCATTGGCCGTGAGGCGGTCCAGCATGGGCAGCGCAAAGGCAGCCGTCTTGCCGGTGCCGGTCTGGGCGCAGCCCATCAGATCCCGGCCGGACAGCACCGGCGGGATGGCAGCCGCCTGGATGGGCGACGGGGTCTCGTAGCCCGCCTCCTGCACAGCGCGCAGCAGCGGGGCGGACAGATTCAATTCTTTAAATGTCATGGTTCTCCTAATTTCAAGTGGCACTTCCCCATTGGCTTCCCCCGGTCGGGGGAAGCTGTCTGCACAGCAGACTGATGAGGGCGCGTCAATTGCACACATCTGCTGTCCCATCACCCTCATCCGTCATTTTGCTTTGCTCAATGCCACCTTCCCCCGGCTGGGGGAAGGCTTTTGGGGGAGCGTTCTTATTTTACAATTTTCCGGCACTCGATGTAGTACCGCTTTTCCTCCGCGTGGCCCATGCTGAAGGTCTTGCGGGGCAGCACACCGCCCATCACGACGCCCTTGAACAGGTCGCTCTTGGCAAACGGCGGCATCAGGAACGCCACAGCGCCCTTCTTGCACAGGGCGCGGACGGCGGGCTCGTCGTGGACGTAATCCACGCGGGCCTCCTTGTGGTGTTCGAGGTAGTATTCAATGAATTCATCGATGGTGCCCACGGTCAGCGGGGCGGTGGGGTCCTCAAAGCTGAGCACATTGGCCATGTGGGGCCCGGCCAGCGTGAAGGGCTGCTTCTTGCTGCCGCCAAAGCAGCACCCGGCCATGTTCGCGTCGCTCCAGGTGATCAGCGCCAGCAGCACGGCGGCGCAGTCCACGTTGAACAGCACCCGGTGGATGGGCTCGATCTCGATGGCGGGCGAGTGCACGTTGCACACCTCGGCCAGGCACCAGCGGGCCGGATGGTTTGCGGCCTGCTCCGGCGTCAGGGTCTTTTTCAGTTCCTCCCAGCAGGCCTTTGCGGTGGCCAGCGAGTGGTTGCCGTCGCCCACAGCCAGGGTCAGCGGGTCGCGGCGGGTGGCATCCGGGTATTTTTTGTCAAATTCTTCCTGGCTGCCCAGCACGTCCAACGCATGCTCGATCTGCGCGATGAGGGCAGGGTCCTCCACGGCCCATCCTGCGATGTGGCCGCCGCCCAGCATCAGCTCGCCCTCATACACCTTGGGCAGCTCCGCCTTATGCGCCGCCACCGGCTCGATGAGGGTGCAGCCCGGGTCATCGGCCAGCATCATGATGTGGGGCGTTTCCAGCGCCGCGCCGGTGCGCACCTTCATGCGGGGCGGGATGCGGCTTTCCACCGTGCTCTCGCTGGGGCGCACGGCGCAGGGTGCGCCGCGGCGGTAGCTGTAGGCTTCCAGATCCACCATGCCCACAAGGCCCTGCCGCACCCGGCCGCTCTGCTCGGTGCGCTCGACGTAGATAAAGCCGTCCACGCTGCGGGTGAGCACGTTCTGCTCATAATCCTTCATGGTGGCGTGGATCGTTTCAACGCGGGCGTCCGCGTCGCCGTCCTCCAGATAGACTTCCGGCAAAATCAGGTTCAGGGTGCTGGGGCTGCCTGCTGCGGCAGCCTCGGCCTTCTGCCAGTATTCGCGGTCGCTGGTGAACTGGTCGCAGGCGATGCAGCCCCACTGTTCCAGCGGGATCTGCGCAGAAGGCAGAAGGATGTGGGCCGGTGCAAAGCAGGATTTCGAATTCATAGCAGATTCCTCCCTCTCTATAAAAGCCAGAAACGTTCCAAAAAACTTACTGGAACGTGTCGGTGCTGTGCAGTACCAGGTGCTGCACGCCCTGTTCGGCGGCAGACTGTTCCAGCGCGGTGCGGCTGTCGGCATCCAGCGCCTTGTCCGCCGTCACCAGCAGGTTGTCCATGCCCAGGGTCACAGCGGGCACATCCAGCGCCACGCTGCTGGTATTGCACTGATCCAGCGTGTAGCTGAACCACAATGTCACACTGCCTGCAAAGCGGCTCTGCAAGGCAGCGATGTCTGCCTTGAGCTGATCCGCGCGGGAGACGCCGCCGGTCTCGCCGTAGTCCTGTTTGCGGCTGAGCTTCGGGAACTGGACATTGGTCAGGATCACCTGCTCAAAGCCCATGCCCTGCACTTCCGCCACCAGATCGCCCACATACTCCACTGCCGCAGCAGAGTAGGGGTTCAGCCAGGCGTTGCCGTCCTTCTGGGCGTCCAGCCACAGGCCGTCGCCGTAATGGATAGCCATGCTGCGGTCGGTGCGGGAGGAGATGGGGTCCTTGAAGGCCGCGATCTGCGCCACCGGGATGATGCCCTCCTCCCGGAAGATGGCCGCGATGCGGGCCGGGTCGGCCGGGCTCTCCACGATGCCGTTGGCAGCAGCCGCCACCGCAGACGCATAGTAGACCGTGCCGGATGCATCCTTCAGGGTCACGACGCCGTAGTCTGCGCCCGCAGCCTTGAGCTGCTGCGCCGCGGCACGGATGGCGGCGTCATCGGTCAGGGTGGTCACATCCACCTCGGCCCAGCTGCCGCCGGTGATGGCTTTGCCGTCCAGCTCCGGCTCTGCGGGCTCCGAGGCCGCCTGCGAGGAAGCTGCCTCGGCTGCAGCAGCAGAGGAGGCCGCTGCTTCCGAAGACGCCGCGCGGGAGGCGGATTCCGCTTCCAGATCGCGGTTCTTCACCACGGTGTACCAGGTGTGGGTGGCCCAGTCCAGCACATGGGGTGCTGCCAGCCAGGCCGCGCCCAGCACCGCCAGCACCAGCACCACGATGCCCACGCCCCGCTTGATGCGGGCGGTGCGGCTGTAGAAGCTGCGGTGGTAACGCTTGACCTTCGGCCTGCGTTTGTATCTTGCCATAGTGCATTCTCCTTTCCTGCCGATGTTACAGGATCACCGAATGTCCGGTAAAACCATAGATCGCCAGCGCCAGCACGCCGATGTAGACCAGCGTGATGGGCAGGCCCCGGAACGTCTCCGGGATGGACTTGCTGCGCAGGCGGTGGCGGGCCTCCGTCACCAGCAGCACGGCCAGCACATAGCCAAGGCCGCTGCCAAAGCCGAAGCCCCAGCTCTGGCCCAGCGTAAAGCTCTGGGTGCGCTCCACCAGCACAGTGCCCAGCACACAGCTGTTCAGCGCGGCCAGCGGCACGATGCGCAGCAGGGCGCTGCGGTGGGGCAGGCCCTTTGCCAGCCACAGCACCGCATACTCGGCAAAGCACACCACCGCGATGCTGGCGATATACACCAGCGGGCGCAGCTGGCCACGGTTTGCCAGCGGGGCGATCCAGCTGCCCGCATACCAGGCGATGGGGGCCACCAGCACCTGGGTGATGCACAGCTGCAGGCCGAACAGCCAGCTGCTGGTGCGGTCGTCGCCCACCAGCTGCACCAGGCGCGAAACGCCCAGCGCACGGGTAAAGACGGCGTTCTGCGCGAACACCGCCAGCACGGCATAGCTGAAAAATTCAGCCGAAGTGATCACAACGTCTCTCATTCTCCGCGCTCCGCCTCCTTCTGGTGATTCACGGCCACAAGGCTGCGGGCTTCCTTTTCCAGATATTCACGGCGCTTTTTCGCCAGCGCACGCCAGACGGCGCACAGCACGCCCAGCACGATGAAGCCGCCCGCCGGCATGCTGGCCATGGGCAGCAGCGCCCGGCTGCCCACAGCGGCACCGAACACGGTGCCCGCGCTCAGCCATTCGCGCACGCAGCCCAGCAGCACCAGCAAAAGCGCATAGCCCACCGTGATGCGGAGGCCCTTGGACACCGCCTTGTGCACCGTCTCCTGCACGCGGCCGAAGCGGTAGGTCAAAAGCGGCTCCACCGTGAGCAGGGGCAGGTAGATGCCCAGGCTCAAAAGGCCCGTGCCGAACACAGCGTTCAGGATGGGATAGGCTGCCAGATACACCACCGCCGGGCTGAAGGCATAGATCAGTGCACGGGGCAGCAGCTTTTTCTGCAGTTCTTCCTGCGAGGGGTCTTCGTCCCGCAGGGGTACCAGACGGCTCAAAAGGCAGGCCACCACGCGGGAGGGCACCAGCAGCAGCGCCACGGCGGCGGCCAGCATCACGGCGTTCTGGCCGGAGGTGGCAAGCACCACCAGCGGGGCCAGGCCCATGCCCTGCATGACCACCGGGTTA
>ERZ773210.1762-NODE-1762-length-19951-cov-14.705669_pt1 | contig 19951 bp, 16 predicted proteins | sample MGYA00580528_ERZ773210 | MGnify/ENA primary metagenome ERZ773210 (study PRJEB29015, sample SAMEA2737769) | human gut metagenome | biome: human gut; feature: human-associated habitat; material: faeces | place: China | collected 2012 ...
CCTTGGGCTTGCGGTCCAGCAGGTGCTCGATCTCCAGGATCTTAGCAGCCTCGTGGACGCGGCGGTCGATCTCGTCCTTCGGGGTCTTACGCAGTTCCAGACCGAAAGCGATGTTCTTGTAGACGGTCATGTGGGGGTACAGAGCGTAGCTCTGGAAGACCATGGCGATGTCGCGGTCCTTCGGGGGAACGTCGTTGATGAGGCGGCCGCCGATGTACATCTCGCCCTTGGAGATTTCCTCCAGACCGGCGATCATGCGCAGGGTGGTGGACTTACCACAGCCAGAGGGGCCGACGAAGATGATGAATTCCTTGTCCTGGATCTCCAGGTTGAAATCGGTGACGGAAGGAGCCGTAGCACCGGGGTAGATCTTGTAGATATGCTGGCAGCTGATAGAAGCCATAAAGCTTTTTCCTCCATTGATGTTGTTGCACTCAAAGGCTCAGCTTGACGATGAGCCGTTTCATTGCTATTATAATAGCAGATTATTTTGTGTTATAAAATAGCATTTTATTGATTTGAGGTGTCAGATATTGATTTACTCTCCCAGCACGACTGCCGCCCTCGGCATCGTGGAGGATACCCAGCCGGAAGAGCCCCTCACCCTGCGGGGCGAAGGGCTCTGGGTCTGCCTCATTTCCAGCGGAAAATGTGTCGTCTCTCTGTCCGATCTCGAACTGATGCCGGCAGGTTCTGCCCTGTTGCTGCCGCCCCAGAATGCCGCAGCGGGCCATCTCGTGCTGAGCCGGGGGCCGCTGACCCTCGCGCCGGAAAACGAGTGCCATCTGCTCTGCGTCCAGCTCACCGGGCAGGCAGCGGAACAGTTCCTCGCAGGGCTTTCCGAGATGCCCTTCCTTGCCCGGGGCGAGACCTGCCCGGCGGCGGCAGAGCTGATGGGGCGCCTTGCCGAAGAGCGGGACGCCTCGGAGCGGGTGCGCAGTCAGCTGGCCTTCGCGCTGCTGTGCGAGCTCTCAGACGCCGACAGCGCCGCCCCTGCCCTGCCCCCGCTGGTGGCCGCCGCCATCGAGGACATCCGCAGAAACTACGCCGGGCTCTACGGCGTGGAAGAGCTGAGCGAGCGGCTGGGCGTCTCCAAGAGCCACCTCGTCCGGGCCTTTACGGCAGCGCTGGGCGTCTCGCCGGGGCGGTACCTCACCAACGTCCGCATAGAAGCCGCCATGCGTCTGCTGCTCCACCGGGAGTACACGCTGGATGTCATCGCCAGCCTCTGCGGCTTTTCGGGGGCCAACTACCTCTGCCGCGTCTTCAAAAAAACGACCGGCCAATCTCCCACGCAGTGGCGGGCGATGGCCGGTCGGAGCGCACTGCCCGAGCTTTCGCCCGAGCAGCAGCGGTTGGAACAGGAATTGTTTATTTAATTTTTCCGCTTCAGCAGGAAGAGGGTCAGGCAGGCCGTGATGGCCTCAGAGGCCGGGAACGCGGCCCAGACGCCGTTCATCCCGAAGAGGGCGCTCAGCACCAGAGAGCAGGCCACGATGGCCACGATGCCGCGGGAAAGCGACGTCGCAGAAGCCTCTGCGGGGCGATCCACCGCGCCCAGATAGCCGGCGGCCACGATATTGAAGCCCGCGAAGAAATAGCCGAGGAAGTAGATGCGCATCCCGCTGAAGGCATACTGCGCCATGAGGGCCGAGTTCTCACTGTTGAAGACCGCGACGATCGGCCCGGTGAACCCGAACAGAACTGCATACAGTGCCGCCGCCAGCGCAAGCGCTGTTCCGCTGCCCAGCAGCAGGAGCTTGCGGGTACCGGCGGCATCGTTTTTGCCGTAGCACTTGCTGACCAGCGGCTGTGCGCCCTGGGCCACGCCGTTGAAGATAGCCGTCGCCACCAGCGCGTAGTTCGCCACGACGCCGTAAGCCGCCACGGCCACATTGCCCGCCAGACGCAGGAGCAGCAGGTTGAAGACGGTGGTGGTCACGCCGGAGGACATCTCTCCCACGAAACCCGAGACGCCCAGCTGGCAGCTCTGGGCCAGCAGCTTCGGCGAGGGCAGCTGCCGCACAAGGCGGACGGTGCTGCTCTTTTTGAAGAAGTGGCGGCTGCAGATCGCAATGCTCAACACCGGCGAGACTGCCGTCGCCAGCGCCGCGCCGGGCAGGCCGAGACCCATGGGGAACATGAAGATGTAATCGAACACCACGTTGAAGAGGCTGCCGCAGAGGGTCGCCACCATGGCCAGTGAGGGATCGCCGTCGTTGCGGACAAAAGCCGAGACGATGTAGTTGCACATGAAAAAGGGCGTGAACAGCAGGAAGATGCGGGCGTACCCCACGCCGAGTGCAACGATCTCCGCGTCGCCGCCCATGAACCGCAGCAGCACCTCGGGGCAGAAGATGCCCGCCAGCATGAAGGGCAGGGCGAACACCAGCGCCCAAAGCAGGGCGTTGGTGAAATAGCGCTCCGACCGCTCGTCGCCCTGCGCCCGGAGGATGGCGTAGCGGGTGGCCGCGCCGAGGCCCAGCATGGAGCCGATGGCGAAGATGAAGTTGTAGATGGGCAGACAGAGGTTCAGCAGAGCCACACCGCTGGTGCCTGCCGCCTGCGAGATGAAATAGGTATCGGCCAGGATGTAGCAGGACGTACCCAGCAGGCCGAAGATGTTCTGGCTGACGTATTTGAAATACTGTTTGGTAAGGCTCATGTTCTCCTCGTCAAATGTCACATTTTTATCATTCAAATTTCAGATATACTGCCATATTGCGTCAGTTTATCACAATCCGACCGAAGCTGTCAAGCTCTCCATTTGCACAAACGCCCGGATGGGTGTATACTGTAGTTTGTTTTTGAAAACAGGCAGAAGGGAGGGTGCATCATGCCGGGCAAGACTTTATACTGTCTGGGCGAAGCGTGGCTGGAATTGAACAGCACCGCGCCGCTGGCGTCGGCAAAGACGTTTTCTCCCCGCATGGGCGGAAGCGCCGCCTCGCTGGCACTGGCTTATGCCGCACAGGGCGGAAGAGCCTCTCTTTTAACGCAGCTTGGCGAGGATGCTTTCGGACACCGCATCGCAGACGCTTTATCTACTGCCGGTGTGGACATCAGCCGGGTCTGCTTCACCTCCCGCGCCCCCACGCCGCTGCTGTTCGACGGCGGCGGCGAGACGCTGGCCTGCCGCACCCGTTCTTCGGAGCTGCTCTATGCACCCGAACAGCTGGGCGCTGACTGGGCCGCAGATGCTGAAATGCTGGCCTTTTCCAGCGCCTGCCTCGTGGACAGCCCCTGCCGCTACACCCATCTTGCCGCGCTGGACACCGCCCGCACCGCCGGTGTGCCAGTCTGCTTTGTCCCCTCTCTCCGCCCGGCTCTCTGGCCCAGCGAAAAGACCCTGCGGGACACGGTGATGCAGTTTCTCCCCTTCGCGGACATCCTCCTCCTCACCGCCGACGAGATGGAGCTTCTGCTGGACATCCGGGAGTATCAGGTCGGGCTGTTTGCCCTGCTGCGGGGGCATACCCAGCTGGTGGTGCTTGAGACAGAAGAGGGCGTCCACGCCTTTACCCGGGCAGTACACGCATTCCTGCCCGAGCTTTCCGCCCCGCCCGAAGAGCTGGCCGCACGGCTGCTGTATCAAATCTCTCAGCAGGAGCTGACCCTGAAAAAGCTCATGAAATGCAGTGCTCCGGCACTTCAGACACTTCTATAACGCCGGAAAGCCCCCGCCTTTGCAGGCGGGGGCTTTCCGTTTATCCTGTCATCCGGAGGAGAATGAGCTGATCAGTGAATGAACACCGGGCCAAGCGGGTTGGTGATGGGGCTGACGTAGCCGCCCAGCAGCTTCGGGATAGCGAGGCTGATGTCAGGCACGAAGGTCAGCAGCAGCAGAGCGATGAACATGCACAGATAGAACGGGAGAGTAGCCTTGACGACCTTTTCCATGGGGCGCTTCGCAACGGCAGAGCCGATGAACAGAACCGCGCCGACAGGGGGAGTCAGCAGGCCGATACCGCAGTTCAGGACCATGATGATACCGAACTGGATGGGGTCGATGCCGATGGAGGTCGCGATGGGCAGCAGGATGGGGGTAGCGATCAGGATGATGGGAGCCATATCCATGATCATGCCCAGCACCAGGATGATGAGGTCGATGAGCAGTGCGATGATGTAGGGGTTGCTGGTGACGCTGGTGATGGCGTTTGCAGCCAGATCAGGCACGTGCAGCATGGTCAGGCAGTTGCCGAACACAGCAGAGGTGGCGATCAGGATGAGGACGATGGACAGAGTGTTGACGCACTCATCCAGAGCGTGCCAGACGCCCTTCCAGTCAAGGCCCTTGTAGACGAAGACGGAGACCAGCAGAGAGTAGATAACTGCGATAGCAGCGGACTCGGTAGCGGTGAACACACCGCCGACAACGCCGAACACGACGATGACGACTGCGGCCAGAGCCCAGATGGAGGTACCCAGCTGCTTGATGAAGCCCTTGATGGTGAAGGGAGAACCCTTGGGGTAATTCTCCTTGACGGAGATGATGTAGGAGCCGATCATCAGGACGATGGCCAGCAGAGCGCCGGGCAGGTAGCCAGCCAGGAACAGGCTGCCCACGGAGATGCCGCCGGCGGTGGTGGCGTAGATGACCATGTTATGGCTCGGAGGAACCAGCAGGCCCTCGCAGGAGGAGGTGATGGTGACAGCGGTGGAGAAGTCGGCGTCGTAGCCCTGATCGACCATCATGGGGATCATGATGGAGCCGATGGAAGCAGTATCTGCAGAAGCAGAACCGGAAATGCCGCCGAAGAAGTAGGAAGCAACGATGTTGACCATTGCCATGCCGCCGCGCATCCAGCCGACGCAGGCATCAGCCAGAGCGATCAGCTTTTCGGAGATGCCGCCGCTGCCCATGAGGACGCCCATGGTGATGAAGAACGGGACGGCCATCAGGCTGAAGGACGAGATGCCCTTGACCATCAGACGGCAGACATCGGTCAATGCCTGACCCTGCACCATCATGCACAGCACGCTGGACAGACCAACGGCGTATGCGATGGGGAAGCGCAGGAAGATCATGACGAAGAAGCTGACAAGAAGGACAACGATTGCCAGTGTCTGGGCTGTCATATTAGTTCTCCTCCTTTACAAAAATGCTCTTGATGTGGTTGTACAGTGCCTCGATCTCGAAGATGATCATGGCGACACCGGCCAGAGGCACGGGGAAGTACATCCAGAAACGGCTCAGCCAGGGCATCGAGACATAGAAGCCGCGGCCGCCCAGGGTGGTGGCGTAGTTCCAGCCCACAACCAGCATGATGAGGCCGAGGATGCAGACCGCCAGATCGGCGATGATGTCCAGCACCTTGACGGCGACCTTGGGCAGATAGACGTCAAATGCGGTCATCCGGATGTGTGCGCCGCGGCGGATGGCCAGAGCAGCACTCAGCACGGCCATGTAGCTCATGCAAGTCAGAACGACTTCTTCAGACCATGCGGGGTCCGGGATGAACGGGACGTAACGACCAATGACCGACATGGTGGTGATGAGAATATCCACAATCAGCAGTATCTTGCAGATAAACAGGACCACTTTGTAGGTGACGTCGTACGCCGGCTTGATCTTATCCAGAGTGGTAAAGATTTTCGGCATAGGATCTCCTCCATACTCTTATAAAAAGCCCGGCGGGTCTGCGGGCGTATCCCGTAGTCCCCCGCCGGGCTATGTACTACTTCAGGATAAAGGCGCTTTTATCAGGCCTTCATATCCAGCAGCTGCTGATACAGCTCAGCCTGATCCGAGGTGTTCTCGCTGATGACCTTAGCGCAAGCCTCCTGCCAGGGAGCCTTATCGGGGACATCGACGACGTTGCAGCCGGAAGACTTCAGCTCGTCGAGGACCTTGTTCTCAGCGGTCTCGGACAGGTCAGCGTTGAAGGCCTGCGTATCAGCACCAGCCTCCATGATGGCAGCCTGCTGGTTCTCGGTCAGCTTGCCCCAGGCGTTGTCGGTGATGACAGCCTGGATAGCGCCCAGAGTGTGGCCGTCGAGGATCAGGTTGTTAGCGACCTCGGGGAAGGCGTTGGACTTGTAGTTTGCGATGGGCTGCTCAGCGCCATCGACAACGCCGGTCTGCAGTGCGCTGTACAGCTCGCCGAAGGAAACGACGGTGGGGTTAGCGCCCAGGCCCTCGACCATGCCGTTCATGACGGGGTCGTTGGACACACGCAGCTTCAGGCCCTTGAAATCAGCGATGCCGGAAACGGGCTTGACAGTGAAGAAGTGACGGAAACCCTCTTCGCCGTAGAAGATACCACGAACGGGCAGACCCAGCTCCTGAGGCTCGTTCAGGAACTCAGGTGCCAGCTCGCTGTTGGCGAAGTTCCAGAAGTGTGCGCGGTTCTCGAAGGTGAAGGGGATGGACAGCAGCTTGGACTTGTTGCAGCCATAGCTGGTCAGTGCGAAAGCGGAGATACGGCTCATATCGATGGAGGTAGAACCGCCCAGGATTGCGTCCAGAACGTCGTTCTCAGAACCCAGAACGCCGGAAGCCTGCACATCGATGACGACGGAGCCGCCGGTCAGCTCCTCGACCTTCTCCTTGAAGTGGGTAGCGGTCTGGCCAACGATGGTATCCAGCGGGTTGACCTCGGCGTAGACCAGAGTCACCTTGGGATCGTTTGCAGCAGCAGTAGCATCACCAGCAGCAGAAGCTGCGGTGGAAGAAGCTGCGGTAGAGGTGGAAGCAGCAGAATTGCTGGAGCCACCACATGCGGTCAGAGCCAGAGCAGCGGCAGAAACACCGGCTGCTGCCAGAAAGCTGCGACGAGTGATCTTTTTCATAATAAATCGTCCTCCTTAAATCTCCCGAACGGCCCGGTCTGCACAGGACCCGCATACCGTTCATTTACTGTACACACTTTAGCAAATTTTTTTAAACGAAACAAGGGCTTTCAAAAAATGTCCTGCTTTTTGAAAGAATGTCAGAATTTCTTTTGTGAAAAATGCCAAGTGTTTTACTTTTTGTTTGTGCACCTTCGCCTAACAGATGGATACATTTCTGTATTCCAGATAGAAGCAAAGCGCTGGATGCCCTTCCCTTTGGGGTTCAGAGCACACAGCGCTTTGCCGGTTCTTTTTTCTGTTTTCCTGATTTCTTTGCCCATCTTTTCCGGGCTTTGCTGTGGGGCTTATGCCTGCCGGATGCGGGCGATCAATTCGCCCTGCTGGGCAAACCGATCATACATCGGCTGCACAGCAGCACGGAACCTTGCCTTTTCTTCTTCGTCCAGCTCTGTCACCTCAATGCCTGCTGCACGCAGATCACTTTCCGATTCCGCCTCCTGCTGCGCCCAGAGCCTGCGCTCCACCTTGGCGCTCTCCCGGGCACACAGGCGGATGATCTCCGGGTAGCGCTCGTCCAGTGCGGCCAGCTTTTCCATCACAGCAGGGCTTGCAAGCTGCACCTCCGGCACGCGGGTATGCTCATCCTTTAAAAAGTAAGGTGCCACCTCGTAGTGACCCATGGCTTCGTAGCTGGGCCAGTTGTTCTCTGCGCCATCGATCTCACCGTTGTGCAGGGCGGCATACACCTTGCTGTACACTACCTTTACCGGCTTTGCGCCGAGGTCGGTGATCATTTCGCTCATCATGTCCGATTCCTGCACGCGGATGGTCAGGCCCTGCAGATCTGCAAGGCCTGTCACCTTCTGCCGGGTGTAGATGCTGCGCACACCGGCATCGAACCATGACAGTCCCGTCAGCTCCAGCGACTCCAGCGTGGAGAGGAACTCGTCGCCGATGGTCCCATCCAGCACGCGCCACATCTGGTCGGCATCGGTGTAAAGATACGGCAGCTGCAATACGCTCAGCGCCGGCTCGTACTCTGCCAGCTGGCTGAGGGACACGCGGGAGAAGTCAATGCCGCCAAACTGCATCTGCTGGATCACGCTCTGCTCCGCGCCCAGTTCTCCCCCGCTGTACACCAGCACTTTCACGCGGCCATCGGTGCGCTGGGCCACAAGATCCGCAAAGGCCAGCGCCGCCTGCGTAGTAGGATAATCCTCCGGCTGGTTCTCCGCATAGCGCAGGATCAGTTCCGCCCCCTGCTCGTCCTGCACCGGCTGATGGCCGCAGCCCGCCACCGGCAGTGCCAGCACGGCTGCGCCAAACAGGGCGGTCAGCATCTGGCGGCGGGTCACAGTCGGGCCTCCCGTGCAGCCTTGGCCGCTTCCCTGCGGTACTGGGTGGGGGTCATGCCGGTGCGTTTTTTAAAGGTGCGGGCAAAATAGCTGGAATCCTCGTAGCCCACCATGGAAGCTACCTCTGCTGCCGAACGGAACGGGTCGGTGAGCAGCTCCTTGGCAGCGTTGATACGCAGCTCGGTCAGGCAGTCCAGAAAGTTCATCTTCTGATACTTCTTGAACTGTGCCGAGAGATACGCCGGGCTGATATGCAGGATCTCGCTCACACTGTCCAGCGAGAGGTCGAACATATAGTTATCCTCCATATACTTGCGCACATGGGCCATGACCAGTGCATTGCGGTCGTTCTCCCCTGCTTCGGCGGCTTCATCCTCCGGGTCAGCTTCCGGCTCCGGTTCCACCGGAGCCAGCTCTGCAAGGCGGCGGCCCGCCTCGATCTGACGGATGGCCTTACGGATGGAAGCTTCCACTTCGTCCGGGTTCACCGGCTTGAGCAGATAATCGCAGGCACCCAGATGCATGGCCTCGTGGGCGTACTGGAACAGACTGTAGGCCGTAACAAAGATCACCTTGCACTCCGGGCGCTGTTCCAGCACGGCGCGGGCTGCATCCAGACCGTTCATACCGGGCATCTCAATGTCCATCAGGATCAGGTCTGCGCCCCACAGCACCGCCGTATCCGCTGCCTTGCGGCCGTTCTCGGCAGTCTCGATGGTCACTTCGTGCTCAAAGCGGCGGGCCACGATGTCCGCCAGCGTTTCCCGTTCCAGTGCTTCATCATCCGCAATCAACAGACGAATCATTCCTCAAACTCCTCCTCATTTTCCACCAATGGCAGATACAGCACCACCGCCGTACCGCGTCCCGGATGGGACCGTATCACAAAGCGGCTGTTCCGATCCAGCAGACGCAGGCGGGCCGCAACATTATAAATGCCGATATGCTCCCAGCGCTCACCGGGCTGGCTGAGCGCCCCGCGCAGCTGTCGTAATTGATCCAGCTGGATGCCCACGCCGTTATCCACCACGCGGATGCACAGCAGTCCCTTCTCCCGCAGAGGGTTCACGCGGATGCGCACCACACCGCCCTCCTCTTTGGGGCAGATGCCGTGCTTGAAGGCATTTTCCACGATGGGCTGTAAAATAAAGGACGGCACCATGGTCTCGGTAAGATCCAGCGAATCGGAAATGCGCCACTCCATACGCACCCGCTCACCAAAGCGGACATGGTAGATGGAGTAATATTCATCCACGATGCGCACCTCACGGGAGAGCGGCACCTGTTCATCGTTGCTCATCAGGCTGTAGCGCAGCAGGTGCGAAAGCGCCATGATGAGCGCCTGCGTACGGTAGGCCGTCTCGGTACCGGCGGTCTGCTGGATCACATTCAGGGTGTTGAACAGAAAGTGCGGGTCGATCTGGCTGCGCAGCTGCTGCAGCCGGCTGCGCTCCATGCGGTTCTGCAGCTCCAGTGCTTCAGTCTTCTGGCGGTGCAGCTCCCGCTCGATCTCGTTTTTCTCCTGCAGGGTGGTCACCTGCTGGGCCATGGAGTGCTTCATGATGTTGAAGGACTCGGCCAGCTGAGCGATCTCCGGCTGCTTGGGCAGCGGGATGTCCGGGGTGTCGAACTCACTTTTGCCAATGGCGCGGGAGGCAGCGATCATCTGCTGCACCGGCGTGAGCAGACGCATGACCATCAAACCGGTAACGCAGCCCAGCGCCACGCACAGCGCCACCACCACCGTCTGCAGCATGGTGATGCGCTCGTTCAGGGCCGAGATGGTGGTGTAGGTGGTCTGGGAATCCTGAATGGCGGTTTCCAGCAATTGCAGGGTGTACTGGCTCAGGTAATCGCCGCAGGGCACCACCTTTGCATAATACAGCTGGGAAGCTGCGGCATCGTTGCCGCTGAGCAGGTCGTTTTCCAGCTCATCCAGCAGGCCGGTGTAGGTCTGATAGACCGTATCCACTGCGCCGTAGAGCACCCGCTGCTCATCGCTGACGCTTTCCAGACTGTTCAGGCTGGTACCGATGCGCCAGAGCCATGCGTTGCAGGTGGAAGATGCCGACTGCAGCCGGTCAATGATCTCCTCCGGCTCGCTGTTCTCCCAGCGGTAGTTCTCCAGCACGGAAATAGAGCTTTCCACACCGCCCTGAAAGCGGCTGATGGCGTTGAAGCAGCCCATCTGCGCGTCCTGTACTGCCTGCACTGCTCTGGACTGGTAGCCATTGAGCGTGAGCTGCATGGCAAAGGCCGCAAAAAATGCTGCCAGACACAAGCCCATGCGCTGCTTGAGGGTGATCTGCCGCTTGCGGTGCTGCAAAGCCTGCCGCCTCCTTTCGTTTGGTAACGATTTATTGTACCACGCTTTGGGCCGGATTGGCAAGGTTTGCATGTTTTTCTCTTGCCTAAACCGCGCAATTGTGGTACGATGCCTGTAAATACAAAGGAGGCGACTTTATGTCCCAGACCATCTCCGTTTCCACCACCATGGGTGAGCAGGGCTTCCGCGATTTTGCCGTGTTTGATGCATTCCATCACCGCAAAGCATGGCTGCGTCCCGCTGTTTTTGCCGCCATCATGCTGGCTTTTGCCGCCGTCTGCCTTTCGCAGCTGGGCAAGCGCCCGGGTGCCGGGCTGCTGGCTGCTGTGCTTGCCATTGTGGGCATCGGCCTGCCGGTGAGCTACTTTTACTCGTTCTTCCGCAGCGTTTCCCGGCAGATCAAACAGATGCACCTGCCGCGTGCCTTCTACCGTGTGGAGCTGGCCGACACCGGCATTGCTGTGTGGATGTACGGCCAGCAGGACAAGCCCGAACCCACCAGCCGCCACGCATGGGACAGCTTTTACTGCGCCTACCGCACGGACAATGCGGTGTACCTCTACGTAGAAAAAGAGAAAGCTTACTTACTGAACGACCGCATGGAAGTGGTGTGGAAGTTTTTGGCCGGCATCCTGCCCAAAGAAAAGCTGCACGACTGCAGAAAAGGTTAAGCCCAAAAAATATGCACACGCAAAAAAGAACTGCTGACATTTCGTTCAGCAGTTCTTTTCTTTTATAAAGACCCACGCTGCGGCAAAGCAACGCGCAGCGTGGGTACGAAGATAGCTTATGTTATTGCGTCAACCGATCAGCGGGCAAGCGTATACTTGTGCAGGGTCTTGCGCACAGCGCCGGGGCCTGCAAACAGCTCCTTGGCCATTGCCTCGATCTTCTCGCCCAGACCAACGGCATACAGATCCACGCCGAACACGTCAACACGGCTGTACAGCTTCTTCAGGCAGCTGAAGTCCTGCTCGCCTTCCTTGACCTCCAGCGGAGCCACAATGGCCTGCAGCTCAGCCAGCAGCGGATCGGCGGAAGGCTCAAAGGCCTGACCGTTGTCATCGATGCCCTTCAGGTAGCGGGCGTAGCCTGCCAGCACCAGCGGGATCAGGATCAGGTTGCTCTTGTCCAGACCGCGTGCCTCGTAGGCCTTGATGGTCTCACCAAAGCGGATGGCCAGCTTCTGGGAGGTATCGGTAGCGATACGCTGGGGAGCATCCGGCATGAAGGGGTTGGGCAGACGGCGGTTGATGACAGCGCCGATGAACTCGTAGGGGTTCAGCACGCCGGGATCAACGACCACAGGCATGGCCTCGATATAGCCGATCTTCTGGATGAAGGCACGCAGGTCTTCATCGGCCATCTCGGCGGAGATGAGGGTGTAGCCCAGCATGCAGCCATAGATGGACATGGCAGTGTGCAGCGGGTTCAGGCAGGTGCACACCTTCATCTTCTCGATCTTGTCCACGGTCTCGCGGTCGCAGTACAGCACACCGCCCAGCTCCAGCGGAGGACGGCCATTGGTGTAGTGATCCTCGATGCACAGGTACTGGGTCTCTTCGGCGTTGACGAAGGGAGCAGTGAAGGTGTGCTTCTCGGTGACGATGGTGTAGTTATCCTCAAAGCCGTCGTCGGCCAGCATCTGCTGGACCTTGGCATCCGGGCGCGGGGTGATCTTGTCGATCATGCTCCACGGGAAGGTGATCTTGGTCTCGTCCTGCACATAGGCCAGGAACTCGGCGGGCACCAGACCCTGCTCCACCCACTTGGCAGCATAGGCGTGGACAGCGTTCTTGACCTTATCGCCGTTGTGGGAGCAGTTATCCATGCTCTGAACGGTCAGGGGCAGCTTGCCGGCCTTGAAGCGCTCGTACAGCAGAGCAGTGACCTTGCCCATGGCCAGCACGGGGGTCAGGCCGCGCTCCAGATCAGCAGGAGCAACGCCGTAGCCCTTCTCGGTGATGGTGAAGGAGATCATCTGCAGGCTGGGGTTCTGGAAGATCTCCACCAGACGTGCCCAGTCCTCGCCGAAGGAGTAGTCAGCCTTCAGGCTCTCGGTAACGGAAGCCACCACCTTCTTCTCGATCTCGCCGGTGGACTTCAGGCAGACCAGCAGGCTCATATTGTCGTAGGGACGATAAGCCTTGTCGATGATCTCGTAGTCAAAGCTCTCGGCCACGATGACACCGCGGTCATACTTGCCGGTGTTCAGCGCATCGTTCAGGATGGCAGCCGGGAATGCACGGAAGATATTGCCTGCGCCGAAGTGCACCCAGGTGGGTTCGGCGTGGGTCTTGGCCTTGACAGCCTCGATATCGAATTTGGGCAGCTCATAACCCTTCTCTGCCCACTCGGCGGACAGATTGCCGTTTTTGATCTCAGACAGCTTCATATTTATCAGCCCTTCTTTTTCTCTTCATCCAGACGATCCAGCAGATCCCAGACACCCAGCATGTACTGAACGCCCAGAGCACGGTCATACTTGCCGTAACCAGGGCGGCAGTTGCCGGGGCCTTCCTCCCACAGCTGACGGCCGTGGTCGGGACGGATGTAGCCCTCAAAGCCGCAGTCATGGTAAGCACGCAGCACCTCGATGATGCCGGTCTCGCCGCAGCAGTCGCGGTGAGCAGCCTCGGAGAAGTCGCCGTTGGGGAAGTGGTGGATGTTGCGGATGTGACCAAAGGCAATGCGGTCGCAGTGCTTGCGCACGATCTCGGCACAGTTGTTGTTGGGGTTTGCGTTCAGGCTGCCGGTGCACAGGGTCAGGCAGTTGTACGGATCATCCACCATGCTCAGGAAGCGGTCGATGCTCTCAGCATCCACCAGCAGACGGGGCAGGCCGAAGATATCCCAAGGGGGATCATCCTGATGGATAGCCATTTTGATGCCGCACTCATGGCAGGTGGGCATCAGTGCTTCCAGGAAGTACTTCAGGTTTTCCCACAGCTTTTCCTTGGTGACAGGGGCGTAAGCCTTGAACAGCTCGTCCAGCTTTGCCATGCGCTCCGGCTCCCAGCCGGGGAAGGTCATGTTATACTTCTCAGTGAAGGACATGATGTACTCAGCCATAGCCTTGTAATCGCCCTTGATCTTGTCCTTCTCATAGAACAGTGCAGTGGAGCCGTCGCCCACGGGGTGGAACAGATCGGTACGGGTCCAGTCGAACACCGGCATGAAGTTGTAGCAGATGACCTTGACACCGAACTTGGACAGATTGCGGATGCACTGCTTGTAGTTCTCGATGTACTTGTCGCGGGTGGGCAGGCCGATCTTGATGTCATCGTGGACATTGACCGACTCGACCACGTCCATGTCAAAGCCGTAGGCGTGGATCTGATCGGCTACCTTCTGGATCTCGTCGATCTCCCAGATCTCGCCGGGCATCTTGTCGTGCAACGCCCAGACGATGCTGGTCACGCCGGGGATCTGCTTGATGTCGCTCAGGCTGATGGGATCGTTGCCCTCGCCATACCAGCGCCAACCCATTTTCATAGGCATAGGAAAATCCTCCTGTTTTATATTTTCTGCTTTGCATTTTCCGCGCAGCCGTGTGCCGCGCTCTTGTACTTATATTCTAGTATATCAGTTGTGTTTTTTCAATGGTCGCTTTGCTGGTTTTTAATGTTTCTTCTTGTATACTTTAGACAAAAAGAACAAAAATCCGTCGGACATCACCCGCCCGACGGATTTTCACACGATTCAAAATGCCGGTTTCAGCGTTTCAGCTTCTGCCGGATGGACGGAGCCAGCACATCCTTGAAATATTCAAAGGTGTCCAATTCCAGAATGGCAGAGCCTGTCAGATAAATGCCCAGACCAACCACCACCTGAATGATCACCGTCAGCAGATCCGGCAGGTGCAGGAAAATGACCAGATACATGCACAGGCCCGCGCCCGCTGCCAGCAGCAGGGTCGGCAGGATATCACGCATCTGTTCCAGATAGCCATAGCCGATCAGCTTTTTGTTGAGCTGTGCATCCAGGATCTGGGTCACAACATTCGTGATCAGCATACCATATGCAATGGCCTCGACGCTGACACGGAATGTTGCCAGCAGAAAAAGGATGCACACCCCTTCGTTCAAAAGCTGACATTTCAGGTAAAGATCGCTGCGGCCCACCGCCTTGGCTGCATTCAGGTTTGCCGTGATGATCGGCCAGCACACATACCCCAGACAGAACACCCTGAGGAACAGCACACAGGGCAGCCACTTCTCGGTGAGGATCAGGCGCACCAGCGGTTCGGCACAGAACGCAGTGCTCATCATCACCGGCGCAATAATATAGGTACAGGTCTTGATGGAGCGGCGGGTCATGTTCTTGACCTGCGCACGGTCATCCTGCAGTGAGGACATGACCGGGAACAAAACGCTCTCAATGGAAGTATCCACGCTTGACGCGATATTATAAGTCAGGTTATCGCCCTGATTGTAATACGCCAGATCCGCCGAGGTGTACATCTTGCCGATGATCAGGCTGCGCAGGTTGTTGTAGATGACGCTGCTCAGCGACGAGGCCAGCAGCTTCCAGCCATAAGAGAGCAGCCCTTTCAGGTGCTGCCACGAAAACTCCATCTTAGGCCGCCAGGAGGACAGCTTCCACAGCACCAGCGTGTCCACCGTGATATTGGATACCTGCTGCACCACCAGCGCCCAGACTCCAAAGCCCATATAGGCAAGGCCCAGGCCCAGGACCGTGGATACGATCGCGCCCGCAAAGGCGGAATAGAAAAAATACTGGAACTTCATGTTCCGGGTCACATGCGCCTGCTGGATCGTTTTGATGCCGCAGACCGCCACTGTCAGGCTGATGCCGCGAAAGATCGGGGTCATGCTGGGGTCATTGTAGAAAGCAGCCAGATACGGTGCCGCCACGAACATTCCCCCATACAGCACAAAGCTGATCACAATGCTGAAAAAGAACGCCGACGAGTAATCCAGCTCGTCCACTTCCTTCTTCTGCACCAGCGCGGTGCCAATGCCGCAGTCCAGCAGGACATACATGATATTGTTGAACACCGTCACCAGTGCCACCTTGCCGTAATCATCGGGTGTAAGGATGCGCGCCAGAAGGATGGACACCACCGCTGAGATCAGCTGCACACCGCACCGCTCTGCAAAGCGCCAGAAAAAACCGTTTACAATAACATTTTCTTTTTTCTCGTTCATTCCTGCGTCCACTCAAATTCCTTTCAAAAAACCGGTCGGTCTGCACCCTGCGCAGAAATGCATTTCCGCCGTATCCTTATCATCTTCTTCCCTGCTGCCAAAACAACTGAGCAGAGATAGTTAGTTATATAGTATCACACCCATCCATGCATTTCAACCAACATATTCTTAAGAAATGACGGCCCGAAAATTTCATTTAAAAAGAGAAAAAGCGCTTGACTATCTGCCTGGAACGTGGTAATATATTCAAGCAGTCCGCATCACGGTCTTTCACCTCAGAGATTTCAGGGCTGCGAAAACAATACGGTATGCGAGGGTGGCGGAACTGGCAGACGCGCACGTTTGAGGTGCGTGTGGTTTATCCTTGGGGGTTCGAGTCCCCTCCCTCGCACCAAACCATGAAAATCCGAACCTTTTCTCGATAGGAGAAGGGCTCGGATTTTTTGTTTTCTTCGGAAACGAGAACAATGGCTCTTCCCTTACGGCTGTGTGTCCAAAACCTTATCAGAAGAAAGACCGTATCACGAAGGTCACAACAGTAAGAGTGCCGTAAGGCAGAAGGGACGCAAGATTATGAAGTACGATGCAAGAGCCTGTCAGTTTAACATGGGCACCGGCTGTGTGGAGCTGCTGCTCCGGGATGGGCGCAAAATTTCCATCAACTGCACCGGTGTCGAGGATGCACTGGATGTTACCATGGCGCAGAGGTCTGAACTGGACTACCTCATCTACAATGACCCGCTGGCGTATGCAGAGCTAATTTTGAACGGTGAGCCAGAGGAGTATCTGAGAAATGCGGCTGGAAGTCACGGATTAGAGGACTGAACGCAAAAACAGGGTGCGCCCTGCCGGACGCACCCTGCAAAAATCCACACACGATAAGTAAGGCAGGGAGTTCCCCGACGGGAACTTCCTGTTTTTCTTTGGTTGCGATATGAGCCTGTTCCGCCTGCCATGCAGCAAATTCCCGTTGACCTTCCTCGCTGTTCCAGCAGGCAAGGATCGCCGGATAGAATGCCCGTGCCAGTCGTTCGATGGCTTCATCGGGGTAAGGGGAAATATTTGTGGACTTTTTCTTTTTGTTCAAACGCACACTCCTTTGGATTTCTGTTGACAGCATACAATGTGCCTGTTGTTATGCTGTCTGCTCATCCTCTGCGAGCGCAGATTCCAGCGAAGCAAGGTACTCCTTGTGCTTGTGGATGATTTCGAGAATGACTTCTCGCTGTGCTGTGTCTGGCATAGTTCTCAGAAGATAGTCAAACTCTGTGCGGAAACGTGTTGTAACGTGTTCCAGTGCGACATAATCATGCCGCACTTCTTCCGGGTAAGCATCGCTGTCGTAAACCGATTCGATTTTCTGAAACGGCAATACAGGTGCCTTTCCCGGTTCCCGGATGATGCCATCGGCATCCGGTTTCGGTTCAACTTTCAGTTCCGGGTGCAGGATTTCCTGCAAGGTCTGTGCGCGGGCATCATAGTTGGCTCGTGCAAGGCGGTGCATATCAGCCTTGCTGACTTTTACCTGTTTGTTCAGAATCTTCTCCCGCATACCGGGAATCAGGGATTCAGCAATTTCAACACCTTTCATGTACTTCGATGCGCGAAGTACAGTTGCCTTGCTTACACCATTTTCCTCTGCGATTCGTTCGCAGGTTTTCATGGCTTCACCGGAGTTATCAGTTTGAGAACTCCGGTGAAATCGGCCATTTTCATCATGCGATTCTTTGCGGGCTTCGCCATGAGAGGATTTTTCCGCTTCATATTGCTTCCCGATGAGGAACAGCTTCTGCTCCGGGGTGAGGTTGCGCCGCCCCAACTGATTCTTGCAGATCCATGCGAGGACTTCTTCTCTGCTTTCAAATCGGAGCGGCATGGTGGAAAAGCAAATCTCCGGGTGCTTCTGGAGAATTGCATAACGATTGTGGCCGTCAACGAGGGTGTTGTTCCAGACGATCAAAGGAGAGAGCAGCTTGCCTTCCTTGAGGATGTTTTCTTCAAGCTGCTTGTACTCATCGTCCGTCAGCGGCGGGATCTGATTCTGGAACTCCGGGTCGATTTTCAGATTGATCATACGCACAACTCCTTATCTCTCGTGATGTTGCGTCCGTTCGTCCTCCCGGAAGAACAGGGCAACATTCTGTTTTGCATCTTTCAGCTTGAGCAGTTCGATCTTGGCTTCCTTGTACTGCTCATAGAACTGGGCCTTTTCGGAAGCAAGAGCGCAGTATTCCGCTTCCAGCTTGTTCGGACTTGGCAGTTTAGTGATGTTGTTTGCCTTGAGATAGGCTGCTGCTGTCCGGTATGCTGTCAGCTCTGCACGATGCTGTTCTTCAAAGGTTGCGGGGGATTTGGCAGCGTTCCGTTTCTGCGCGAGCGGTCGGTACTGCTTGTAGGAAGCAGCATAACGGCGCAGTGTTTGGTTGTTTGCCATGCGGGTTTCGAGGTCTTTCACTACGGCCAGCGATTCATGGAACTTGGTGTCAAGCTCTGCAATTCTCTGGTCGAGTGCGTCCTCGTTGAGCAGACCTTTCTCCTGCAAAAGAATCAAGGTCTGCGCCATGGCTTTGAGGTTGTGCTTCTTCGCCCAACGCTCATAGCCGATGCCCTTGCCCTGCTTCAGTTTTGCCTGAATGTCCACCAGCTTCTTGATTCGGTCGGGTTTTTCCTCAAGATTGCTGTGGAGGATAATGGGCTGGCTCTTGGCATTTTCTTTCAAGGTGGCAAGCACGAGTTCTTTCTCAAACTTGTCACCGAGGCTGTGCGCCCGGATAAACTTCTTTCTTCCGGCTGGCAGGTAGCTGAGCCGCCCACGGCTTTTCTTGACCGTGATGCCGTACTGCTGCAAGAGCCTGTCCGAGAAATCTTCAAAGCTCGCTGCATTGTCCAGCACATCCGAGATCTGTTTCCGCAAAGTCTCCTTTGCGGTTTCAAACTCCGTTTGTGTAGGCTGCTGTCCGGCGGCAAGCAGGGCAGCGTTTTCACGGTCGAGTTTCATTTGACTGCGCCGTTTCATCCAGTATTCACGCTCGCTCACACGCTTTTTCGAGCTGAGCAGGTCGATCTGGTACAGCTTGGCATCCTGACACATTTCCATGACTGCGACACGCAGGTGCCGCATGGTCTGGGCTGTGCTGGAATGCTTCATGCCCTCACGCCAGTCACGGGGCTTTTGCATATAGGGCTTGCGCTCCACTTCTCGTGTCCGGACGCTGCCGATCACGATGTGGACATGGATATTTCCCGAATGGTTGTGTCCGTCCGGGTGGGTGCAGACGATAGCAGGATGACCGGGAAAGTTCTCTTTGCAGAAGTTCAGGCCGAGGGCCTGTGCCTTTTCCATCGTCAGCCCATTTTCGGCTGCATCCCGCGGGTCGAAGCTGATGATATACTGGTGACTCTTGATGTCATCCGGGTGGTTGTTCTTGTCGTACTTCCGGTTTGCCAGCAGGCAGGCCATTGCAAACGAGGCTTCGCCGCATTCAAGGGTGTCCAGAATGTACGATTCCCGCAGCTTGGGTCTGCTCTGTTCATCCAGAATTTTCTTGCCGGAAAATTCATCGTGCTGGTAAACCAGATAGGTCTCAGCGGCAGAGTAGTCCGAATTTTTAGAGGCGATATGCTTCAGCGTTGCCATACAGTTTACCCAGAACTTTCTCGGCGTTGAGCCGGAAGGCAGTCAGGTCTGCAAGTTCGTCCAGAAGTTTCGCCCGGAGCTGTTCGGTGTCTGCTCCGCCGGAGTTGAAGTGTCGTGCGAGTTGGTTCAGGTTGCCGCCCACCCTGCTGCACTGGGCAAGCAGAGTGGAAACGGCAGTCAGGGTTTCTTCTCCGCCGCCGGCAACGACAACGGTGCGCTCGATCTTCGCATTGTGCAGCGCACGGCGGATGAGGGTGGACAGGGAGAGATGAAGGAGTTTTGCTGTGCATTGGAGTTCCATCTTTTCAGTTTCCGTCACACGGAACTTGATGATGTGCGTTTTGTTGTTCGGCGTGTCGTGGCGGTGGGTCGTGCTGGGTTTCGTTTTGACATTCGTTTTGTTCATTGAACCTCCTGTCGTTTCGCTAGCTCCTCGGTGGAGCTATGTAAGCACGACACGCCGTTCTTTCGCACCGCAAGGTGCGAATATGAGCAGGGTTTGGGGCAGGTACGCCCCAACAAGATCACATCAAAACTCGCAAGAGTTGCAGATGTGAAGTCCCGGTGGAGCACAACATTTTCAAGAATTGAAAATTTGTGGCCACGGGACGATTCTTGCTCTCCACCGCTGCGCTCAAAACGCATTTCCGAAAGTTGTTTCCGAATT
>ERZ773210.1808-NODE-1808-length-19669-cov-4.389365_pt1 | contig 19669 bp, 12 predicted proteins | sample MGYA00580528_ERZ773210 | MGnify/ENA primary metagenome ERZ773210 (study PRJEB29015, sample SAMEA2737769) | human gut metagenome | biome: human gut; feature: human-associated habitat; material: faeces | place: China | collected 2012 ...
ACGGATTTATCTATGTAGATAGAGATAATGAAGGTAATGGTACACTTGAAAGAAGTAAAAAAGATTCTTATGATTGGTATAAGAAAGTTATTGCTTCTAATGGTGAAGAACTTTAAAAGAAAAAAACTTCCTAATTAAGTTTAGGAAGTTTTTTTGTGTCTATGAATATTTACTAAATAATACATTTAATTTAGTAAATAAAAATAAAATCAACATTATATAATAATTGTAAATATGCTTATAATAGCTAAATTTAGTAAAAATATACTTGTATACAAGTAATATATATATTGACATTTACTAAAAATATGTAATAATACTTATTTGTAAGCGGTAACAAATAAAAAAGAAAGGGAAAATATATGAAAAATAAAAAAGTTACAAAAGTTGTTTTATCCGTATTGACATCAATGTCAATGCTTAGCTCTTATTCAGCAATGGTATTTGCTGAAAATACAAATCAAGGTACAACGTCACAAGTGACTCATGAGAATGATTTAGTTAAATTAGATCGTAATAATGATTTAATTATTAATGGTGGCTTTGACAATAATGGATCCTCATGGAAAAAATCAGGTACAGGAACATTTGAAAATGATAATGGTAATTATTATGGAAAATTATCATCAAATTCTAATAATGCCGCAGTTTATCAAACAGTAAGTTTTAAGAAAAATACAGATTATGTCGTTAAAGCAAAAGTAAAGATTTCAAATGTTAAAGGACAAGTATTTTTAGCAGTAAAAAATAATGATTTAAGTGCAGGATTAAAAGATAATAATGGAAATACTATTGAAAAAACAATTTCTTCATCAGAAGATAAAGCTGGTCAATATCAAGATGTAGAATTTACTTTTAATTCTGGAGATAACACATCTGGATCTGTTGCATTTATTAAATGGACAGAAACAAATGGAAATCAAGATATTATTAATGAAGAAGTATGGGTTGATGATGTATCTGTTAAAGCGAAAAATGAAGCTACAGAAGATGATAACTATGAAATAGTTTGGGCAGATGATTTTAATAAAACACAATTAGATACATCAAAATGGGATTATGAATTAGGATCTATTAGAGGAGTTGAACAAGAACATTATGTTAATGATCCTGAAAATGTCTATGTTAAAGATGGTCAATTAGTATTACAAGTTACTAATCGCGATAAAGAAGACCAATATAAAAATCCTAGAGGAAATAGACAAGTTATTTATAATTCAGGAAGTATTAGAACTCATGGTAAACAAGAATTCTTATATGGAAGAATTGAAATGAAAGCGAAGCTTCCTAAAGGAAAAGGTGCTTTCCCAGCATTTTGGACATTAGGTTCTGATTTTACACTAGATGGAAGAATTAGTAGTGAACAAGGTGCTCCTTGGCCTGTTTGTGGTGAAATTGATATTATGGAAATGATAGGTGCTGCAGATGGTGACGCAGGTGGAAATAGTAATCGTAAAGTTTATCAAACTTTACATGCAGGATCGGCTGCTGATGTAGATCATTCAAAATCAGTTTCAACTTATACCTTGCCAGAAGGGATCTTCAATGATGATTATCATATTTTTGGTGTTAACTGGTCAAAAAATAAATTAGAATTTTATGTGGATGATAAAATCGTAGGTTCTTTCGATTACGGTGACAATGAAGAATATAAAAGATGTTTTAACCGCCCACAATATATTCAATTAAATTTAGCTACTGGTGGAAACTGGGCTGGAGATGCTGGAAATGATCTTGCAGGTCAAAAATATGAAGTAGATTATGTTTATTATGGACAAAATGCTCAACAAAAAGCAGATTCAGAAGAATATTATAAAAATGCGATAAAAATTAGTGGAGAACATGATGTGACAATGACAGAAGGAGAAATGCCTAATTTATTAGAAGGTGTGACTTCTGATCAAGATAGTATTTTAGATTATTCTATTGATAATGAATATTCATTTAAAACAAAAGGTGGTTTAACTTCGGTTGATTTAGTATGCTCAGGTAAAAATGATAAACAAAGTTTAAAGAAATTAAGACCTGGGAAATATAACTTATACTACACAGCAAGAAGTAGTACAGATTCTACAAAACCAGCCACAAGAAGAACGGCTATTCTTACTGTTTTACCAAATGGTAAACAAGATTTAATAGAATTAGATAGAGAACTTATTAAAAACGGTTCTTTTGAAAATGGAATAAATCCATCATCTGGTTATTATGAAATTAATAGTCGTACATCATGGAGTGTTACAAATGCCCAATTTACAAAATGGCCAGGATGTGCTAATGAAGGAGATTGGTGTGGTTTTTTACCAGAAAATAGTGGAAATGCGAATATTTACCAATATGTTAATTTAAAGAAAAATACAAAATATAAATTAAAAGCTAAAGTGCAATTAACAGAAGTAGGACAAACAATGTTTGTCAACTTAAAAAAGAACGCACAAAATCTTGTAAATGGCAATGAAGTTACAGTAAAATGTACAGAAGAAAATAAAGGACAATATCAAGATGTAGAACTAAATATTGATACAGGAAATGAAGAAAGCATATTTGGAAATGCAAATACTGCAAATTTAACAGTTTGTTTCATGAAATGGACGGAATCAACAAGCGATGCAACATACCGAGGAAAAGTATTTGTTGATGATGTTTCATTGACAGAAGTTAGAAATGAAGATGACAATTATAATCTTGTATGGGCTGATGAATTCAATGAAACTGAATTAGATAAAAATAATTGGGGTTATGAATTAGGACATATCCGTGGTTTAGAACAACAACATTATACAAATAGTAAAGATAATGTTTATCTTGAAGATGGAAATTTAGTTATTAAAGCAACAAATAGAAAAACAGAAGATCAATATGAAGTAACACAAGGAGATACAACAAGAAAAGTTATTTATGATTCAGGAAGTGTAAGAACTCATGGTAAACAAGAATTCTTATATGGAAGAATTGAAATGAAAGCTAAATTACCTAAAGGTCAAGCAGTATTCCCAGCATTTTGGACATTAGGTTCTGATTTTCATTTAGATGGTAACATTGCTCAAGGTATTGGATGGCCTGATAGTGGTGAAATAGATATCATGGAATTAATTGGTAATGGAACTGCTGGTGGGGTTAATGGTAATAGACAAGTTTATCAAACACTTCATTATGGTACTAATGGTGAAGATGATGGAAAGTATGCTGGACATGGTACTTGCTATACACTACCAAGTGGAATTTTCAATGATGATTATCATGTGTTTGGAATTAATTGGTCTAAAGGTAAAATAGAATGGTATGTAGATGATCAAATTGTTAGAACAGTTGATTATAGTGATGATCAAAGAGCTTTAGAATGTATTGATAGACCACAATATATTGAATTTAATTTGGCTTTAGGTGGGGCTTGGCCTGGTGCTGCAGGTGAAAACTTAGCAGGAACAAAATATGAAGTTGATTATGTTCGCTATGCTAGAAATGAGCAACAACAAAAAGATGCAGATACTTTCTATGCAAATGCTTATAAAATTAATGGTGAAAAAGATGTGACAATGACAGAAGGTGAAACACCAGATTTATTAGCTGGAATTACTTCTGATAAGGAAAGCATAGTCGATTATTCTATTAATGACGAACCAATGTTCACAAATGTTGGTGGAAACACACATGTATCACTATTATGTACAGGAAAAAATGATACAGAATCACTAAAATCATTAAAACCAGGATCATATAATTTATACTATACAGCTTATAAAGAAGGAGATACAGTTAGTGCAAGAACAAGAAGACAAGTTTCACTTACTGTTGAAGAAAGAACTTTTGAAAAAGATTTAGCAAAATCACAATTAGAATTAAATGGGGCTATCGGTAGCACATTAGAAACAATTAAATTACCTGATGGATGGGAATTTGTTGATCCAAAAGAAAAAATCTCAGAAGAATATCAAGAAGTAGATGTTATTTATCCAGCAATTGGTGGAAAAGTAGGTAAAGCTATTATTAATGGTTATGAAAAAGCAGTTATTGTAAGTGGTGAAAATACTAAGTTAGAATATAATGAATCAAAGCCATTAGAAATTACAATCAATGTATCTGCAAGAAATATTCAAAAAGTATTGGTAGATGAAAAAGAAATTGATACAAAATACTACACAATTGAAAATATTTCACGAGCAGTCAATGGTAATTCAAAAGTTGTATTAACTAATGAATATTTAAAAACTTTAAGTAGTGGAGAACATAAAGTAGAAATTCAAACAACTGCTGGAAATGTAGATACAATATTTACAGTTGTTAAATCAAATTCTGGAAAAGATGATAACGAAAATCCAAATCCAGGAACAGGAAAAGATGATAATGAAAAACCAAACCCAGGAACAGGTAGTGCTGATAATCAAAAACCAAATACTGGTACAGAAAATAAAGATAGTCAAACAAATGTAGATAATAAGAAAAACGAAAGTGTTGAAGGTGTGTCAAATACAAATAAAGAAACTACTAAAAATGCACAAACAACAACTCAAAAGAGTACAAAAACAGGTGATCAAGCACCAGTTGAAATCTTCATTGGTTGTTGCTTAGTATCATTTATCGCAATTATCGCATTAAAAAAGAAAAAAGCATTAAAATAGAAATATAGTCATACAGAAGCCAGAACATAATCTGGCTTTTTGTATTAAAATAGAAACAATTTAATTGACTTTATAACAAGAGTTTGATATTCTTTGAAAGAAAAATGAATAAATGGTAGAGGTGCATGAATCAAGAGTACTCTTTAATAATGTTTGGTGACAGTTAAAGAGGAAAGGGAAACGTGCCGAAGAGAATAAAAGCACCAACTTTTATTTATCTGGGAAATTATAGAATATGTAATTTCTTGTCACTTTTTAGTGGAGAGCTATCTTGTATGTAAGTACTTTGATTGCCTCAAAGTGCTTTTTTTATGGAGGAAAAGATGAATTTTGTAAGTACAGTATGGGCGTTATTACCGCCAATTATTGCGATTGTTTTTGCGTTAAAAACCAAAGAAGTATATCTATCTTTATTATTAGGTATTGTGACAGGGACGCTTTTATTAACGAACTTTCATATTGTAGAAAGTATGAATTTGTTATTTGATACGGTTGTTAATTGCTTGAGCAAACCTTCTAATATTGGTATCTTAATGTTTCTAGTGATGCTAGGAATGATTGTGACTTTAATGACTAAAAGTGGGGGAAGTCAAGCTTATGGAAAATGGGCAAAGAAGAAAATGAAATCCTCAAAGCAATCACTTTTTTCTACTTTTGTTTTAGGTGTGGTAATCTTTGTTGATGATTATTTTAACTGTTTAACAGTAGGAAGTGTTATGCGTGAAATTACCGATGAATTTAAAGTTTCTCGTGCAATGCTTGCTTATATTATTGATAGTACAGCAGCACCTATTTGTATTATTGCACCAATTTCATCATGGGCTGCTGCTGTCAGTGGTTATACTTCGGGAGATGGATTTCAACTCTTTTTAAATACGATTCCCTTTAATCTATATGCCCTTCTTACATTTGTAATGGTATGTTATGTTATAAAAAGTGAATTTCTTGTAGGTAAAATGAGAAAACATGAGCTTGCCGCTAAAGAAGGTGATATTCATTTTGGGGATGATTCTTATCAAACAAGTGAAGAAATTTCTTATAATAAAAATGGTAAAATGATAGATCTTATTTTACCTGTTATTGTTTTAATTTTTAGTTGTATTGTTGGGATGATCTATACAGGTGGTTTTTTTGATGGAAAAGATTTAATTACGGCTTTTAGTCAATGTGAAGCATCAAGAGGACTTGTTTATGGAACATTCTTTACTATTATTTTTGTCTTTGTTCTTTATATTCCTCGTAAAGTTGTTTCTTATAATGAATTTGTTGAATGTATTCCAGAAGGATTTAAAGCCATGGTACCATCTATTTTAATTCTTGTACTTGCTTGGTCTTTAGGAGACCTTGTATCAAATCAATTACAGGCTGGAACATTTGTTTATAATACATTACAATCAGCTTCAATTTCAACCGCAATTCTACCGGCCTGTTTATTTGTTGTTGGTGCTGGGTTATCTTTTTCAACAGGAACATCTTGGGGAACGTTTGGTATTTTAATTCCTATGGCAACCTCTTTATTTCCAGAAGGTTCAACAATGTTAGTTATTTCTATTGCATCTATTTTAGCGGGGGCAGTTTGTGGAGATCATATTTCACCTATCTCTGATACGACAATTATGGCTTCAGCAGGAGCACAATGTAATCATTTATATCATGTTACAACACAAATTCCATATGCTTTAATTGTTTCAAGTGCATGTTTTATAGGCTATTTAGTAGCTGGATTTACACAAAATATGTTACTTACTTTAGTTGTTTCGTTTGTTTCTTTAGGATTGATTATTTTAGGAATACGTATTTATCAAAAAAGAAAGTACTAAAAACTTTTGAACTTCAAAATATAATATGTTATAGTGTTGCGGGTGATAAAAATGAAAAGAAAGATTTCTCTAATTATAAAATTCATCGCAATACTTTCTTCTGTTTATGGAATGTTGCAATCTTTAGACCATTGGATGTTTTTTACGTACTTTACGAATTTATCAAATATCTTTATTGATCTTTGTCTTTTAATCTTTTTGATTTATGATTTAAAGAAAATAAAATATATTTCACAAGGAATGTATTTGATTAAATTTATGGGAACAATATCCATTACCCTTACATTCTTTGTCTATCTGCTTTTATTAGCACCAACCAATAGTCATGGTTTTATCGGTGCTTATTTAAGTGATGGAGCAGGAAGTTTATGTGTGCATTTTATAACCCCAGTTCTAGCAATCATTGATTTTATTTTCTTTAGTGAAAAATATCTTCCTGAAAAAAGACATGTCTTTTATTCAGTTATTCCACCACTTGTTTATGTTGGTTATGTTATTATTCTAGGACAAGTATTTGGTGTACGTTGGTATGGTGATATGTTAGCACCCTATAATTTTTTAAACTATGGTGCTTCTACAGGATGGTTTGGTTTTGATTTATCTTTATTAGGTTCTAAAACATTAGGAATTGGGACGTTTTATATGATTGTAGTTTTATTGATTATTTTTATTGGGTTAGGAAAACTCTTTTTAAAAATCAAGAAAACAAAGAAAGATTTTTATTAATTAAAGATATTTATCTAAAAAATTGTAATAATTTGGGAATTGACCATTTATTACAATTTTTTTGTTATGATAGTCAAGCTTTAAAGAATTATTTTTATAATATGAAAATGAACTGAGCGCAAAAAGAAATATGATAAGATGATAAAGGTTTAAGAGGGGGAATTTGATGGATATCATGGTTGTCTTTCAAACGATGTTAAAATTATTTTTATTACTCGTTTTAGGATTTGTTTTATTTAAATGTCATATCTTTGATGAATATACAAATAAAAAAATATCAGCATTAATTGTCAATGTGGCATCACCAATGCTTATTATTAGTTCTATTGCAGGAGTAGAAGGAAATGATAAAAGTATTGTCTTTTTAATGATAGGGGCAGGTATTTTAATGTACATAGGATTTATTATTCTTGGAAAGATTATAAATCGTATCTTCCCATTTCCTAAAAAAGATTGGCCTGTTTATGAATGTATGGTTGTTTTTGCGAATACAGGATTTATGGGATATCCTGTTTTATTAGATGTCTTTGGACAAGAAGCTGTTTTTTACGCATCACTTATTCACATGGCATTTAATTTCTTTGTGTATACTTATGCGATTATGTGTCTTACAAAAGGTGATGATAGTGAATTTAAATTGAATTTTAAACAATTACTTACACCAGGAATTGTTTTGATTTTTATAGGAATCTTAATTTACTTATTTGATATACAACTTCCAAGTGTGTTAATGGATACCATTAATAGTGTTGGTTCACTGACAGCACCACTTTCAATGATGATGATTGGATCATCATTAGCAGTTTACCCAATTAAAGATAGTTTTACTGATTGGCGTAGTTATGTCTTTGCTTTTGTACGTTTACTAATTGTACCATTTGTGACAATGATTGTTTGTCGTTTACTTCATATCAATCCTTACTATGCAAACATTACAATCATTACTAATGCTATGCCAGTAGGATCAATGGTATTAATGCTTGCAACACAATATAATGCAAATGTTAAAATCGTAACAAGAAATATTGTTGTTTCAACTTTATTATCAGTTATTACTATTCCAATTGTTGTTGCAACAATGTTGTTATAGGAGAAGTTTATGAATTATAAAATTTATGAACAATTACCTCAAGAAGCAAAAGATATTAGAATAAAAGTCTTTATGGAAGAACAAGGCTTTAAAGATGAATTTGATGATTTAGATCATGAATGTAAACATCTAGTTGTCTTTGATCAAAATCAACCCATTGGAACATGTCGCTATTATTATGATGATTCTTTACATGCTAATGTCATTGGTAGAATAGCAGTTATTAAAGAATATCGAGGTAAAAAAGTTGGACAATATATTGTACAAAGTGCTTGTTCGTTATTAAAAGGAACAGTATGTTTACATGCACAACTACAAGCAAAAAGCTTCTATGAAAAACTGGGCTTTAAAGCTTATGGTGAAATAGATTATGATGAAGATTGTCCCCATACATGGATGAAAAAATAAAAGAGACATCAACTTTAAGATTATATTCTTAAGTTGGTGTTTTTATTTTGCATATAATTTTTGTATGTGAAATTAACAAATAAAAGGGAAAGAAGTATATTATAGATAGATGAGACTTGTGGTCTCAAAAAACGGTGCTTGTACAATTTAAAGTAACGATTATTTATTAGTTTTATATGAGACTTGCGGTATCAACAATTAATAGTGAAGGAGGAAAAAATATGAATAAGAAACTCATTACAATGCTTGTAACATTTTGCTTTATGCTACTATTAGCGCCAGTTTCAGTAATGGCGGCAACACCAACGAATGCACCAATCGTTATTGATGTAGGAGGAGCAAATGTTGAAAATGAAAACTATAAAATTACAGATACAGGAATTAATATTCGTAAAAGAGATGTTAATTATGAATTGACAGGTACGACTGATAAAAAAATTAATTTTTGGGGAAGTAATAATCCTAATGAAGTTGATCAAGCTTTTTATTTAAAACTTAATAATTTAGTATGTAATGGGGGCTTTATAGTACAAAATAGCCCTGTGAAGATGGTAGTTGAAGTGCCTAAAGATACAAATAATAAACTAAAAAGAATTTCAGCTAATGATTTAACTATATATGGATCAGGAGTATTGAATACAGAAGGTTTTACTGTAACACAAAAAACATCTTATATGGATAGTGCACTTCATGTTACGGATACAACAATTAATGTAAATGTGGCACGAAATTCGGCTGAATGGAATGGAAAATGTGTGATATCAGGGAATGCGGTTCTTACATATACAGGAAATGGAATATACGCGCCTTTACAATTAGGAGTAAAGAATGGGGATACTACTCATTCGGTTTTATTAGAAGATAACGCGAAACTTATTTGTTTACAAGATGATCCTGAAACGCCATCGGAATATTCTGTTTCAGGACTAGAATCATTTGGTGCACCTATAACTTTAAAAGATAATAGTTATTTAGAAGCGGAAGCAAAATCATCAACAGGAAAATATGCTGGTTTTGGAATTGTTTCTTCTTCTATGAAAGTGCTTGGAAATTCTAAAGTGGTTGCTAGAGGCTATGATGCTGCTTTAAGCGTAGGTAATGATTTAGAAATTAATGGTGGAACTATTAAGGCAATAAGTAAAGGAAGTAACGGTATTTATGCGGAAAATTTAAAAATTGAAAATGCGCAAATTGAAGCTGAAGGATACTGGCCTGCTTTATTTGGAAATGATGCTTTATCTATTTCAAATAGTACAATTAATGCAACTAGTATAGATGATATCGCAATCTTTACAAGAGGTAATCTTTCTATAGAAAATAGTAAAGTAGAAGCTAATGCTCCACAAGATATAGAAGGAATAAAAGCTAGACAAACAACAACAATTAATCAATCTTGGATAACAACAACAGGAAATGAATCTTATGATTCTATTAATGATAGTGTTCTTTTCAATGGTAATGATGGTAAAGTTATTGGTAATGCTACTGTAATCGGTGAAGAAACGGTTTCACTGAAAAAACTTTAATAATACCAGAAGGAACAACATTATCAATTCCTGATAAAGCTAAATTTACGAACAATGGTAAGGTTGTTGTAAATGGCACAGTTATAAATAGTGGACAAATTACTTGTACAAATCATTCAGGTGGAAAAGCTACTTGCATACAAAAAGCTGTTTGTGAACTTTGTAATCAAGAATATGGTGATTTATTAGAACATAATTATTCTACAAAATGGATGAATAATGAAGAAATTCATTGGCAAGAATGTACAGTATGTCATAATCATAAAGATGAATCGAAACATATATTTGATGATGATAAAGATACTGTTTGTAATGTTTGTGGATATGAAAGAATGGTAAATATCAAAACGCCTAAAATTATAAAAGGTCAAAATAGTAAATGGAAAAAAGATAGCAAAATAGATTTTGTATTTGTTTCAGATGCAGATTATTCTGATTTTGTAAGTGTATCTATTGATGGTAAGATAATTGATTCAAAGAATTATGTATCTAAAGAAGGAAGTACGATTATCACATTAAAAAGTGATTATTTAAATACTTTATCAGTTGGAAAACATACAATAAGTATTAATTCAACAACAGGAAGTGCATCTGCTGAATTTATTATTGAATCAAATGTGGTGGAAACACCTGTAAAAGATGATAATAAAAAGAATGATTCAACATCAAATAATCAAGAAACTGTAAAATCAACGGTCAAAGCAGAAAACAAACAAGATGTTAAAAAAGTAAAAACAGGTGATGATGAAAATATTATAGGTATTGCTTTATTATTGTTAGGAAGTTTAGTTGTTTTAACTTATATTAGAAAAAAGAAAATAGATTAAAATAAATATCGTCCCATGAGGGGCGATATTTTGTAATATGCTTATAAAAAACTTATTTTGCATATAATTGACAAACAAAATAGAAGAAAATATAATAAATATAGAAGAGATACATAGTCTCAATAAAAATGATAATTGTTGTTGAAAGACAACAATTATTTAATAATTTAATTTGAGACTGCAGGTATCATTGAAAATAATTATTGGGAGGAAAGCGTATGAAAGCAATTAAGAAAATAATGGTTGCAGTATTATTATCATTATCCATGGTTGTGTCATTTGTGCCTATGAATGTATTTGCGGTAGAAGCAGTAGATATATGGGATGGGACAGCTGATACAAGTTGGTATGTCGGGCATGAAGTAGATAGTGAATATCATATTACAACCGCAGAACAACTTGCGGGGTTGGCTCAACTAGTCAATGGTAATATATTATTTAAAGATAAAACGATCTATTTAGATAATGATTTGGACCTTTCAGGGCATCAATGGATATCTATTGGAAATGGTAGTAATTTTAGTCAATATTTTGGCGGTACTTTTGATGGTCAATATCACAAAATAATGAATTTGTATCATCACTATACAGGAGAAGATTTAACACGAAATGGATTGTTTGGCGTTATATCTTCTGGTGGAATTGTGAAAAATTTGATGGTTACGAATGCTGATATTGTTTCGAATGATTGTTCTCTACTTGCTGGTATTTTGGCAGATTGGGTCAATGGTGGTATAGTTGAAAACTGTTATACAAGTGGAAAAATTGAAAATGATGTTGGTGATAAGATGCTAGGTGGTTTAATAGGGCAATGCACTTGGAGTACACAGGTAAAAGGTTGTGCTTCAAATGCTACAGTTATTAGTACTGAACCTAGCGAGGATAGTGTCGATACTGTAGGAGGATTAATTGGACAATGGGAAAACTCTGAGAGTAGTTCACAAATTATCGATTGCTGGTTTGGAGGTTCTGTTTCTTGCCAAAATATTTATTCAGCTGTCGGTGGCATTCTCGGCGCAAATTTTGATTTTAATGGGAATCCTGGTGTAATAATTAAAAATTGTATGGTAGCGACAAAAAATATTAATTGTGCAGAACCAGGCAATATCACTTGGATTGCAGCTGTTGCAGTAGCTAATATTACAAATTGTATTTGGCCAGATAGAGCACTTGATGATCCGGATAATAATTATAATGCAATTGTAAAACTTGTTGTAGACTGGGATGCAGGTACTGCATCCGCAGATCCAAACTTTGATCAGTCTATCTGTGGAAGAGAAAGTTCTAATTTTTCTTCTGCTAACGTACTTACTGATCTTCGAAATAATGCAAGTACAGGAATTGAATGGGTAGTAGGAATTAATCATCCAACATTTATATGGGATAAATTAAATATTTTAGCTGATTACACAAAAGTAAATGAAGCGATTGCGAATGCTCAAAAAATAGATGCTAATTTATATTCTAACTATTCTATTGTAGAAGATGCAATTAATGCAGTTGATCATGCAAAAAGTAAACAAGAACAAGTAACAGTAGATAATTACGCAGATGCAATTAATAAGGCAATAAATGAATTAAAATATAAAGATGCTGATTATACAAAAGTCAATGAAGCAAAAGCTAAAGTACCAAGTGATTTAAGTATCTATACAGATGAAACAGTAAAAGCCTTAAAAAATGCACTTGCATTAGTAGAAGAAGGAAAGAATGTTACGGAACAAACAACAGTAGATGGTTATGCAGATGCAATTAATAAAGCTATTGAAGGACTTGTAAAGAAAAATATTTCTTATAAAGTTATTGAAGGTGAAGGAGAAACTTTTGTTAAAGAAAGTGGAAAAGATATTTCAATAAGAATAGATCATGAATATACAGAAAATGTAAAAGTAGAAGTAGATGATCAAGAAGTTGATAAAGTACATTATAAAGTAACAAAAGGTTCTACAATTATTACTTTTGATGATATGTATTTAAATACACTTGCTGTAGGAACACATCATGTAAAAGTAACATTTGAAGATGGTATAGCTACAACAACTTTAGTCATCAAAGAACAAACAAAAGATGATAAAAAAGAAAATGAAACACCTGTAAAAGATGATAATAAAAAGAATGATTCAACATCAAATAATCAAGAAACTGTAAAATCAACGGTCAAAGCAGAAAACAAACAAGATGTTAAAAAAGTAAAAACAGGTGATGATGAAAATATTATAGGTATTGCTTTATTATTGTTAGGAAGTTTAGTTATTTTAACTTATATTAGAAAAAAGAAAATAGAATAAAATAAAGGAGGAAATAGCGAATAAAGTGGACCCCGTGTCAAGGACAATAAATAAAAAAGTACTTAAAACTAAATAGAAATAAATATATCCTCTAGGTATCTAAGACCGGGAGGATATATTTTTATGTCAAAAAGAGCTTCGTTTGAAGCTCTATCTGATTTGATTATATTTAGCGATACTTGTTTGACGGTGAATATCAAAGCACATTCCCATGGCAATCATATAGGAAAGTAAAGAAGAGCCACCATATGATAAAAACGGTAGGGTGATACCAGTAATTGGTAATAATCCTAAAATCATGGCGATATTCCAAAATTGTTGGAAAATCATACAGCCAAAAATACCGGCAATAAAATATTTATCACTTTGATGGGTTGCTTTTAACCCAACATAAAGAATAATAACATCAAGTGCTAAAACAGAAACTAACGTAATAGCAGCTCCGACAAAGCCAAATCCTAAAGTTATAACAGAGAAAATAAAGTCTGTATGTGCTTCTTGTAAGGAAATAATGACTGTCTCAAAGCCATGACCAAATAAACCAGCAGTTCCATAAGCCATCATCGCGTTGTAAAGCTGATAACCTTGATTTTGATAGGTTCCTTCAGGGTCTACCCAGCCATAGAAACGATCAAGTTTATGTCCTGTAATAATAGAAGAAAAGATATCTTGTCTAAAAATAAAGAGATATGTGAAAATAATCAAGACGACCGCTACAACTGCAAAACCAACAATATACCATTTTCTATTAATACCAGAGGCAAATAAAATAACGACAACGGCAAAAGCCATAATTAAAGTAACTCCGGCATCATTTTGAAGATAAGTTAAAATCATTGGTGGTAAGGCAATTTTCGCAACTTTCCAGATAAGTTGTAAATCTGATTCAAAAGTATGAATAAGATATCTTTCATTATGTAATGAGATGGTTTTAGACATACATATAATCATGACAACTTTCATAAATTCAGAAGGTTGGAAAGAAAATCCTGGGAAGTTATACCAAGATGTTGCTCCATTTATATCTTTCGCAAAAGGAATGATATGCATTCCTAATTTATAGATCGCAAATCTTTGAATGACAAGTCCTACGAGAAAAACAATAAGGATGCCGTAGAAAATCCACATTCCTGAATAAATACGATCATTTCCAAAACGACTAATAAGGTAAATAAGGCCGACACCAATACCATAATAAAGAAGCTGCTTTGTCCAATATCCTGTTGGATTTGGATAGGTGATATATCCTGCAGCACATTTAATTGTATAACAACTGATTAAACAAAGTATAAATAAAATCGTAGCCAATGGCCAACAAATTGTTGAATCAAAATATTTTTTCATTTTGTCACCCCTTGTGTTTTATAGTATACTATAAATATATCATAAAAGAAATTTTTTTTAGAAAGGAAATGAATATGTCAGATTATTTTATTTATATTCTTATAGCCGTAGTGCTTATTGTTTTAGTATGGTTTATTTTTGCGAAGGGGTTAAAGAATAAAAAGCCAAAAGAAGTGACTTTAAAGGATATTCCTATCGATTTAGAAGCATTGGTCAATGCTTTTGGTGGAATAGATAATATTAAAGAAACAGAAGCACAAGGAAGTAAGATACGTGTTTTTGTAGAAAATGATGATTTAGTTAAAGTGAATGTTTTAAAAGAATTAGGAGCCAGTGGAATTATTCAATCTACGGGGAAAGTAACTGTGATTCTTGGTAAATTCTCAAGTGAAATCAGTAAAATTATAAATGATAAAAAATAGAAAATATAAGGAGGGATAAGCATGAAAGAGAGAATACAGATGTATGAACCTTTTTTTCATCATTATTATATAGACGAAGTCTTGAATAATTATGAATTAGAGACATTGATTCGTGTAAAAAAAGATGATTATGAACAAAGTATTGCTTATGTTAAACTTGTTTCGGTGTATTCTCATCATGCAGACCTTGAAGAAATACAACAACAGGTAGACTCCATTCGCTTCATGATGGAAACTTATGAAGATTATGAAGAGTTTGAACAATATCTTATTGAAAATGAAGATCATAAAGTCATTGGTATTGATTTATGTGCGCTTACTTATAATCATCATTTTGATGAATTGGAATTAGAGGAGTTAACACCTGATCAATATTATCAGGTAGGACTTTATTACTATGATCAAAGAAAATATGATGAAGCTCTTGAATGTTTTCGTTTAGGAGAAGAATGTGAAGATGTTGATTGTTTATGTGTTTTAGGTTATATGTATGAAAAAGGGCAAGGTGTTAAACAAAATAATCAAGTAGCAATGACTTATTATAAACTTGCAAGTGATTTGGGAAGTGTTGTTGCTTCATGCAATCTTGCCTATTTTTATGAATACGGTATTGATGTTGAACAAGATTATGAAAAAGCATATGAATTATATTCGTTAGGCTTGGATGAAAAATTTCCCCGCTCATTGTTTTCAACTGCTTTTTTCTTGCAACATGGTTTAGGTGTGGAACAAGATTTGGAAGAAGCGTTTTATCGCTTTGAAGAAGCTGCGGCTTTAGGACATAATGATGCCATTTGTGCCCTTGGTGAATGTTATGAATTTGGTCAAGGGGTTAGTCAAGATTATCAAAGAGCTTTTCATTATTATGAAAAAGCTTCTTATGAAGAAAGCAGTCTCGCTAAGTATAAGTTAGGACGTTTTTATGATCTAGGTTTAGGTTGCAATGAAAATCATCAAAAAGCTTTTTATTGGTATCAAGAAGCTGCTAAAGATGATTTAGATGTTGCGATAACTGCACTTGCAACGTGTTATGAATTTGGTCGTGGTATTGAAAAAGATAGTCAAAAAGCTTTGGAATATTATTTAAAAGCAGCGCATATGGGTTATGTGAATGCTCAATATTGTTTGGGCTATTTTTATGAAATGCATAGTGAAATAGAAAATTCATTAAATGAAAGTTTTTATTGGTATTTAAAAGCAAGTAAACAAGGAGATAGCCAAGCGATGTTGGCTGTAGCTTATTACTATGGTCATGGTTTAGGAACAGATAAAAATGAAGAAAAGGCTTTTGAATTTTATCAAAAGGCTTTACAGTTTGGTGAAAAAGAAGCTTATTATCATCTTGGAATTTGTTATTTAGAAGGAAAAGGAGTCAAACAAGATAAATGCAAAGCAATTGCATTACTTGTTCTTGTTGAAGATCAATATAATTTGGCTGCTTATTTAATAGGACAATATTTTAAAGAAATGCATGATGATTATGAAGCAATTCGTCATTTTAAAATCGCTATTCAAAAAGAAGATGAAGAACAATCCCTTTATCAACTTGCACTCTATGGTGAACAAGGTATTGAAATAAGTGAAGATGAGATGATGGATTATCTTTTAAGAAGTGCTAAAAAAGGATATTCACCAGCACTTGTCAAATATGCTTATTATTTAGAAAATGGGATTTATGTTGAAAAAGATTATCAAATGGCTTATGAATATTATTTGTCTGCTTGTCAAAAACAAAATAGAGAAGGTTTCTATCATTTAGGAAGATGGTTTTTCTATGGAATAGGTCAAAAAGAAGATAAACAAAAAGCTATGCAATATTATAAACAAGCCAGTGATTATCATTATTCAAAAGCAAGTTTTATGCTTGGTTATATGTATCATTATGGTGATGGAACATCTAAAGATTTAAAAAAAGCAAAAGAATATTATCAACTTGCACTTCAAGATGGTTATCTTGAAGCACAAAAGGAATTAGATAAATTAGAGGTAGAAAAATGAGTTTTAAAACAAAATTAGAAAAATACGCAAAATTAATAGTTCAATCTGGATTAAATGTACAAGAAAAGCAAACTGTTGTCATTAGTGCATCTATCGAAAGTTATCAACTTGTTCGCGAAGTGACAAGACAAGCTTATCTTGTGGGAGCAAAAGAAGTTGTTGTTCATTACAGTGACGAAGAAGTGACACGTATGAAATATGAAAATATGGCAGAGGATGATTTCTTACAAGTACCAGCATGGTTTTCAACTTTTAGAAATGATTATGCTTTAATGAATGCATGTTTTTTATACATTGATGATGAAAATCCAGAAATGCTTGCAGGGATTAATCCTAAAAAGATTTCAAATTGGCAAAGAGCGGTTAAAAAAGCATGTAAAACCTATTTTGATTTGTCAGATAATATGACAAATGCTTGGTGTATTGTTGGTGGTGCTACCCAAAAATGGGCAAATAAAGTCTATCCAGATATGTCAAATCAAGAAGCTCTTGATAGCTTATGGAATGCAATTTTTAAAGCAGCTAAAATTGATGAAGAACATGATCCCGTTGAATTATGGAATCAACATCGCCAATCTTTTGAAAAAAGAGTGAATCATTTAAATATTCTTAATTTAAAGAAACTTTATTATAAAAATAGTAAAGGAACAGAAATTACGATTGGATTAAATGCGGATTATTTATTTGCCGGTGGGGGAAGTTATTTAAAAAACGGTGTTTATAATTTCCCAAATATTCCAACTGAAGAAATCTTTACATCACCTAATAAAGATGATGTAGAAGGAATTGTTTTTAGTTCTTTACCTTTAAGTTATGGTGGAAATATTGTTGATGAATTTTATTTACGCTTTAAAGATGGACAAGTGATTGATTTTGGTGCAAAAGAAGGTTATGAAGTTTTAAAAGGAATTATCGATAGTGATGAAGGTAGTAAACGCTTAGGAGAAATTGCTTTAATTCCTTATCATTCACCAATCAATGAATTAAAAACATTATTCTATAATACGCTTTATGATGAAAATGCTTCTTGTCATATGGCTCTTGGTATTGGGTTTTCAGAGTGTATTAAAGGTGGTATTGATATGAATAAAGAAGAATTATTTAAAAAGGGTGTTAATGATTCTTTAGTTCATGTTGATTTTATGATAGGAACAGAAGATTTAATGATTGATGGTATTTTAGAGGATGGTAGTCATGTAAAAATCTTTGAGAATGGAAATTTTGTATTTTAACGAAAGTGGGTAAAACCCACTTTTTGTGATTTAAAGGAAGAATTTTTTCATAAATAAGTAGAAATTCTACCTATTTTGTGGTAATAATTGTAATGTTGAAATTAAAGAAGAAAAATGTATATAGATTGAGGGAGGACGCAATGGAAGATTTAAGACAACAAATTGAAAAAAGAAGAACATTTGCGATTATTTCCCATCCGGATGCTGGTAAAACAACATTAACTGAAAAGTTCTTACTTTATGGAGGAGCAATCCAACAAGCAGGAACAGTTAAAGGAAAGAAAAACAGTAAACATGCGACAAGTGACTGGATGGAAATTGAAAAACAAAGAGGGATTTCAGTAACATCTTCTGTATTACAATTTAATTATCAAGGATATTGTATCAATATTTTGGATACTCCAGGACATCAAGACTTCTCGGAAGATACTTATCGTACTTTAATGGCAGCAGATTGTGCTGTTATGGTTATCGATGCAAGTAAAGGGGTCGAAGATCAAACACGTAAATTATTTAAAGTTTGTACAATGCGTCATATTCCTATTTTTACTTTTATTAATAAGATGGATAGAGAAGCAAGAGATCCATATGAATTAATGGAAGAAATTGAACAAGAATTAGGAATTGAAACATGTCCAGTAAACTGGCCAATTGGTTCAGGAAAACGTTTTGCAGGGGTTTATGAAAGAGATGATAAAGAAGTTATTCGCTTTATTCCTGTAGATGGTGGAAAAAAAGAAGTTGAAACAGAAATTTTAAAAGCAGATGATCCTAAATTAAAAGAATACGTTGAAGATGAACTATATGATAAGTTACAAGAAGATATTGAATTACTCGATATGGCAGGAAATGAATTTAGCTTGGAAGCAGTACGTGCTGGTAAGTTATCACCTGTATGTTTTGGTTCAGCTCTTACAAACTTTGGAATTGAACCATTCTTAAAACATTTCTTAAATATGACAACACCTCCAACACCAAGAATGGCAGATGGTGAAGTCATTGATCCTTATCAAGAAAATTTCTCAGCCTTTGTTTTCAAAATTCAAGCAAACATGAATTCAAGACATCGTGATAGAATGGCATTCTTTAGAATTTGTTCAGGTAAATTTGAAAAAGGAATGGAAGTTTATCATTATCAAGGAAAGAAAAAAATTAAATTAAATCAATCAAAACAATTAATGGCAGATGAACGTAGTGAAGTAAATGAAGCCTATGCAGGAGATGTCATTGGTGTTTTTGATCCGGGTATTTTCTCTATCGGAGATACGTTATGTACGCCGGGAAAGAAATTCCAGTACGAGGGAATCCCGACCTTTGCACCGGAACATTTCTGCAGACTGGTTCCCTTGGATTCGATGAAACGAAAGCAGTT
>ERZ773210.1828-NODE-1828-length-19496-cov-3.724243_pt1 | contig 19496 bp, 7 predicted proteins | sample MGYA00580528_ERZ773210 | MGnify/ENA primary metagenome ERZ773210 (study PRJEB29015, sample SAMEA2737769) | human gut metagenome | biome: human gut; feature: human-associated habitat; material: faeces | place: China | collected 2012 ...
AAAATAGACTATATCATAGAAAAAGCATACAAAAAAGGAATGTGTATAATATTTAATCCTTCACCGTATAACGATGAAATAAAAAATCTTGATTTTAATATGCTTTCCTATATAATTATCAACGAAGTGGAAATGTCGGAGCTTACCCAATGTGATAATCCCAAGGACGGTTTAAAATATTTTGCAAAGAATTATCCAAAACTTAAAATCATTATTACTCTCGGAAGTGAAGGAAGTATGTATAGTGATACCGAAAAAGTCGTTTTTCAGCCGTCATTTAAGGTTAATGCCATTGATACAACTGCCGCGGGAGATACATTTACAGGATACTTTTTTGCACAAACAGCAATGGGGAACACTGTTGAAAAATCCTTAAAAATTGCGTCAGTTGCATCAGCTATTGCAGTATCAAGAAAAGGTGCGTCTGTATCTATACCTATGTTAAACGAAGTTTTAGCGGCTGAAAATTCATTTCAAAGTTCTTAATCACATTTACCGCAATCACAACAACCGTTGCAAATTAGTTTACTTCCGCAATGTTCGCAATTTTTGCGATAGTGGGGGACATATAATTCATTTTCAGGTATATCAAAGCCGAAATTATCACACAACTTAAATTTAATCGGTTTACCGACGTAATTCATACCTGATTTGTAAGCCATTTTACTTTGGGTGGATTTTTTCGGTATATGATATTTTTTACCGTCTTTTATAAAATAAGTACCCGTTTCAATAAAGCAAAATGTGACATTATGCAATACACATTCTTGACGCAATGATTTAACCCAATCAAAATTACAAGGACGTGAGCCGTCGTAATTTTCACCGCCACATACTACACGCTCTACCTGACTGCTTTGCAGATATTTTTCGATACTGATAGGACCGATAAATGGAGCACACATTATTCCTTTGTGTTTAAACGGTAAATCAAGTAATAGCGGAATACGTTCATCGGCACGTTTTTGATTTTCGGCGGTAACATTAAAAAATACATTTTCCCAACCGTTGCCCCAATCTGACGGAAGGCATTTATGCACTCTCTCGGGACGTTTTGTAAGCAAATAAAATTTTACGTCACTGCGTTGCTTTATAATATCCCATACTTCTTCACGCCACTTGTCAGCCTCTTCTAAAAAGAAATCTGACGTCATACATACGCGAATAAGCTCACCGCTCTGCACTTTATAATTGCCGTAACGGTCTTTTTGCAGAGGATAGTCAAATCCTGATTTTGTTTTATAAATATCCGAGCCGCTTTTGTCACGAACACGGTCTAATAAATACATATAGCAATTTTGGCAACCCTCACTGCATTTCACGCAACCGTGCCACGGATTCCATATATCGTGCATTATATCACTTCCTTGACATCTTTTATAACTTTATAAATATCTTCATCTAAACATATTGATTGTTTTTCTATTTCCTCTGGGCATACCGACTCGCATTTATTAATGCAGACGTATATTGAATTTTTGTTGCCCGATACTATTCTCCAAAACGGATATTTTATAATTGCGGGTGTGTTGTAGCCTACACCTAATTCCAAGAATACAATATTTTGACCTTTTCTTGTTCGTAAAAAATTGTCATATCTCTCCGCCGCATTATGCCAGCCTTCATCTTGCACAAAGCTGTTGTCACAGCGCAAGTTTGTTGTTAATGGCTTTTTGCAATGCGGACATAACGGAATTAATTCCGTAGGAATTTTCATATTTGATTGACTTTTATACATTTGCTTAATTATATCTTCATTATCAAAAGTTTCATTACAACATGGAGTAGGGCATTGAAGTAAACCGTAGTCGCCTTGAGTGTAAAATAGGCGTTTTTTATCAAAACCAGCTTTCTGAAAACAATGGTCCACGTTAGTGGTAATAACAAAATAATCTTTACCGTTTACCAAACTCAAAATCATATCATATAAATTATTCGGTATATCCATATAGCGGTTGATGTAGATGTATCTGCTCCAATACGCCCAGTATTCTTCAAGTGTTTCAAACGGGTAAAATCCGCCCGAATACATATCTGTCAAGCTGTATTTCTGCTTAAAATCAGCAAAATACTTGTCAAATCGTTCACCCGAATAATTAAATCCTGCCGCCGCAGAAAGTCCTGCACCTGCACCGATTACAACAACAGCGGCTTTATCGAGTTTTTCTTTCAAACGAATTATCTCATCTGAGTAATTTTTCGTAGATTTCTTTGTCGGTATCCTTAAAAACATTAAAAATCACCCTTTCCAATTTAGAATATTTTAAATACTCTTTCGCTGTTTCAACGGCTATTTGTGCGGCAATATCATTAGGAAAATGAAATTCACCTGTTGATATACAACAAAAAGCTATTGATTTTACGTCGTTAGCTTCAGCTAACTCAAGACAAGAACGGTAACAACTTGCTAAAAGTTTGCGGTGTTCATCTGTAAGATGTCCGTAGACAATAGGACCGACCGTATGAAGAATATAATCACAAGGCAAGTTGTATGATTTTGTTATCTTCGCAGCACCGGTCTGTTCCTTGTGACCTTGTAGCTTCATAATGCGATTACATTCCAATCTAAGCTGAACACCCGAAAACGTATGAATTGCATTATCAATACACTTGTGGCAAGGCACAAAGCAACCGAGCATTGCACTGTTTGCGGCATTTACTATTGCACCGCATTTTAATGTTGTTATATCGCCTTGCCAAAGGTATAATTTGTTCGATATTGCTTGTAAATCATATGCGTTGACTATGTTAATTTCTGTCAATCGTTCTTGCAAATAATCATCTTGTAGCTTTATAAATTCGTTACTAATTTGTTTCGGTTCTCTGACGTTTACAAGAGAACGGAATAAATTAAATTTTTCTTCGGAATCTTTTGGGATAACTATATTGCTATATCTGTTGTCCTCACTTATCAGATGATTAATAAGAAAATCAAGTCTTTCATTCTGTGTCATATTACCACCTCTGAAATGATTATAACGTGTTTTTGTTATTATAACAAGTAGGCACTTTTAAGTAACTATCAAAAAAGTCTTTACCGTATGGCAAAGACTTTTTGAATTTACTGTGCTTTATAGAATTTTAATTTAACAAGACCATTGTAAATTTTTGTACCCATAGGAAGCTGTTTGATTTCGTCTTCTGAAAGGATTTTTAGCATAAACACCGTAAAGAAATATACAACCGCCGCAATCGCTATTGCAATTACAGTGGAAATCAAATTACCTATAAATCCAGATGGGCATACAAGCATTGAAAGCTTATAAACACCGACTGCAACAACGCCCATAACAACACCTGCTATAATCGGTTTTACGATATATTTCATTGGCTTGATGTTAAGTTTGCAGTTCTTTGCAAGAACAACAAAGCATATTGCACATGATATGAACTGACAAGCAATAGAGCTTATTGCCGCGCCGTAAATATTGATTGACGGTATTCTGATAAGTACAATATTTAATATAATTTTCGCTATACATCCAAACAACAAGCTGATTGCAGGAACATAAACTTTTCCAAGACCTTGAAGCGAACCTGTCATAGTTTGTGCAAGTGCTGCAAATATAAGCGATACTGAAACAAGCTGTAAAAGCTCAAAACCGCTAGAAGTGCTGAAATACAATATTTTATAAATCGGCTCAGCAAGAGTTATCAAACCTATTGCGTAAGGCAAGATAATTAATATTGAAATAAGCAATAATAAACTTATATTTTTAGATTTTGCTTGGTTTTTCAACATTTGCATAATATCCCCCTTATAATATTTCTTATTATTTTTAATTTAACATGTATATTTTTTTTATTCAAGTACATTATTTTTATTTTACAATAGTCTGATTTATAACACTCTGCGGAAGCTAAACTTTCATTATTTTATAACTTGAATATTATATTTATATTACATTTTTATTACATATTTTTATATCAATTTAAATGCTAGTTATAAATACAATATTTAAATCATAAAAAATATATTATTAGCTAGCACTCAAGCCTTTTGGCTCAAGTGCTAACTTTATTTTATAGAATTTTTAGTAACATTTTATTTAATGTAGATAAATCTGTTGCTGTAATATTATTGTTTTCATCTAAGTCGGCTGCTAACTTATATTCATTTTCTAATTTTGTTGTTTTTAAAATTGTTTGGTTTATTGTTGATAAGTCTGTTGCCGTAACTTTTCCGTCTCCATTTAAATCTCCTGATACTGCTATTTTCAATTCTATTTTTTCTTTATCTTTTGTTACTGTTAATTTCATGCCTGTTCCGACATACTCTTCTTCTGTTAATTTTGTTCCATCTTCTTTTGTTACTGTTATTTCTCCATTTGTTTTTAAATTATTTATATAATCTTTTAACTTTGTTTCTTTTGTAATTCTTGATATATATTTATCTCCATCTTCATAATCTTTTATATTGTTTTCACCAATTTTGTATTTTTCTGTTGATAAATATAATTTTTCTTCATCATTATTTTCAGCAAATGTTTCTGTGACATCACCAAATTCTATTGTTTTGTCATCATTATAAGAATAACAATTTCCATGACTAACTTTAAATTTTGTTGTACTTATATCTTCAATATTGTCCAATACTTTTAGTTTTAGTTTACAAAGTTCTGTTACCTCAGTGTCTTCATCAAATTCGACTACTATTTTGTTGGCTTTATTACTATAACTAAAGTAACTTAAAGTATTTTCATTTAAACTATTTGAAAAATCTTTTGATGTAACTTCTTCAAATATTTCTTTGTCATAATCTATATATGCTTCAATATATGATATTTTATTTTTCATATTTTTCAAACTAATTGTTAATTCTATTGTTTTGTCCTTTTCATAATTAGTCATATCTTTAGTGATTTCTATATATGGTTTTTCTTCTGTGGCTTTTGAATATATGAATGGCGTCATTATTATTGCTAATACAACAACTAGAACTATAGTAGTTTTAAATATTTTATTCATATTCTACACCCCCATTCCACTGTTATCATCATTTGCTAATGCTTGTCTTAGTACTGTTAAGTCTGATGGTCTTATTTTTCCGTCTAAATTTACATCTAATGATAATCTCTTTTCTATTGTATCAAATCTAGTTGAATCATCTTTGCTTATAAAGTTACTTGCATTTGTTTTATCTGAACCGTCCAAACTTCCATTGCCATTTACATCACCTAATACTATTGCAATAATTTCAATTTTTTGATTTCCCTTTGTTAATACAATTTTCATTCCAGTTCCTATTAAATCTCCATTTTCTAGTATTGTATTGTCTTGTTTTATAACCTCTATTTTATCAGCATTTGTTGTAATATGATTTTTTAATTCTTCTAGGTTTGTTCCTTTATTTTCTTCTGAGTTTTTCATTGCTCCTATTGCTGGCTTAATTCCAAATATATATTTATCTCCATTTACATATTCATTTGAATTTGTATCTGTTGCATAATCATTTTCATTTGAAATTTTATATTTATCAGATTTCAAGTATAGTGCTTCTTCCCATATTGCATATAGAGTTATATCTTGATTTAATGTAAATGTATCTCCTGGTTTAAATTGTGCTACTGTTCCATTTGGTAATGTTGCCCAACCTTCAAATGTATATCCTGTTCTTGTTGGTTCTGTTGTACTTAATGCTATATCAACATCTTTGTCTTTTATTTGATCTTCTGGTACAACTGTTCCTTCTCCATTATCATTAGCGTCATAATGTATTGTAAATTTATTCTGTTCTGCTGGGTAATTTATAACATCAACACTAAATCTTACATTAGTTTCGCTAGGTGCTTGTGTATTTATTCTTAAGTATTTATCATTGCTTGATGTTGCGTCTGCAATATAAAGTTTTCCATCTTCCTCGTGTCTTACAAATTCTAAAGTTAATGTTAATTCTTCATCAATTTTTTCATATCCTTCTGGAGCAACAATTTCTTTAATAACATATGTATATCTTCCTGGTTTTGATGGTAGTTTCATGTGTGTTAATCTTACTTGATAATCTTTATCTTGTTCGATATAACAATAGTCTAGTTTTCCAGGTCCTAATTTTGTTTCTGAGGTTTCTGTATATACTGATGTGTTGTAATCATCTGGTAATGCTACTTTATAGATTGCTGTTTGTGGAATTGGTTGATTTGTATTTCCATCTATTTTTGTTAAATCTAATGAATATTCATCTTCTTGTATTTTATCGTCAACATCATTTCCTACATTTAATCCTATTAATTGTTTTGTTATCTTTGATATTGTTACATTATGCTCTTCATCTTCTGATACTGTTGAAATTATAATTTTTCCTGCTGAATCTCTTTCAAATGTAACTTCCAATTCTACTGGTTCGGCTAATTTTTCATATCCTTTTGGTGCTTCTATCTCTGTTAATATTAATTTATATTTTCCTGTTTCTGTAGGCATATCTATATTGTCCATAATAGCTTTACCATTTTTATCTGTAAATATGTTTTCAATTGTATTTTTATAAGTTATTTGTCCCTCTTCGTTTTCTTTTTGTAATTCAGCTCTGAATTCAGCTTGGTCTTCTGTAATACGTTTGTTACTTGCTGTTGAATATTTATTTACTATTAATGTAAATTTATCATCAGCTTGAACATCTACTGGTTTTAAATAAACTTCTGTACAATCTTGATTTGTTGTAAAGTTTACATCTCCACTTATTTCTTCTATTTTTCCAGTATTTGCATCTCTATATAGTCTTATTTGTCTTAATGTATCTATTGCAAATCCATCTGGTGCTTCTAATTCTTCAAGAGTTATTGTTATATAACCATAACCATTGAATGTTAATCCTCTAATTATACCATCTTCGTCTGTTACATCTGTCCAAGTTGTATATTCAATTCCAGCTTCTTCTTGATTTACTGTTATTTTATATTTAGCTCCTGCTAATACTCTATTATAAGCTTCTTCATCAATTTCTGTATCCATAGCATGTTTTTCAACATATACTGTATATCCATTTAATATTTTTGTATTATATACATTAATTGTTATTGTTCTATCTTTTGTTTTTTCGATACTTATACTTGCATTATCTTGTGAAGATAATAGTTCATAGTACTTAATATAACCATTAGAGTCATATTTTACTTCTATTTGAATATCTTCGATAGCTTTATATTTCTCTGGTGTATTTTGATGTATTGTATAAACTATTGTTTTTCCAGCATAAGCTTTTCCAACATTTCCTATTGTTTGTCCATTTTCATCTGATAATGGTGTTGTAACATCAATATCTGTTAAGATACTATCTGTTGCAGTTTGAATTTCAGCTGTAATATTGTAGTTTACTCCTTTTATTACTCTTTCTGTTTCTTGTTTTGATGCTTTTTCTGTTGTTGTTATATCAAATACAACTTGTGATTCATTTAATATTTTAATTGTTATTGTTCTATTTGAATTATCAACTATAACATTAAATCCATCATTTTGTACTACTGTAAATTCAGCTGTAGGATCATTATCTAATTGTGGTACATATTTTGTTGATATTTGAATATTTCCATCTGTATGTTGTGAACCATAAACATATCCTTTTGCTGTTCCTTTTTGACTTATTTCTATGTTTATTGTTCCTTCATAATCAATATTATCAATATATGTTAATCCTCTTTCTACAATTACAGGCGCATTACTATCTTCTGCATTTATTTGTTCATCTGTATAATTCTTTCCGTCTATTCCTAAATTTGATGTTTGAGATATTGAACCATTACTAGCTGATGCTCCTGTTTTTGGTTGTACTGTTATCAAGTTTCCTGTTGTTGCATCTGTTATGTTCATATATATACTTGAACCATTAATTCTCTTTCCTGTTTCTGCATCTTCAGTTACTACTTTTACTGTGTAAGCTGGTGATACATCTCCATTATATATGATTGCATATATGTTATGACAATTATAATAATTATCTTCCATAACTGCATTTAATCTACTTTGTTTACTTGATACTTGATTTGATATTCTTCCATATTGGTCAAATGTTACTGTCATTGCTAAATCAACAATTGGATTGTAACCTTCTGGTGGATTTATTTCTTTGAATGTATATTTCCATATTTGAGATTGCGGAGCAACTCCTAACTCAAAACTTAACATACCATTTTTATCTGTTGTTTTATTTTCATCTGTTGTTAATGTTATTGCTTCTCCAATTTCTGCTCCGTTATTGTCAACTTGTTGTGCTATAACTTCAAATTCTGTATCTTTTAATCCAACTTTTGAATTAATATCTTGTTTTAATACTGTTAAAGTTGTTTTTGTTTCATTTTTAAATGTAACTTCTATATTTCCATATGTTTCATCAACTTTTACTATTGCATTTGTTGTTGTAGCATTTTTATCATCAACATAACCTTCACTTTCAGAGTCTAAATTCAAACTATATATATCTACACCTTTTTGTAATTTTATAGATACTTTATTATTTATATCTGATTTATAGCCTTCTCCTATTTGACGTTCAGCAATATTAATTGTTATTTCTCCAGATTGTGTTAAATCTTCTATTGTTGTTATTCCATTTTCATTTGTTTGTTCTGCTGAATATGATTCTCCATTTATACTTACATCATATTGAGTTCTTTCAATTCCTAATCCTGCATAATTTATATCTTCGTCTTTAATTATTAAGTTGTATGCATTATCATTTGGAATTGTTGCTTTAAAGTGTACTCTTTGTCCATTAATTATCTTAATATTACCATTTGTAGCAATTTCTAATTTTGTTTTTATATTTAGTATTCCATTATCATTTGCAACTTGATTACATGATGCAATACTTCCATCTGCATTATATCTGATTATAAATACTACATCTTCCATACTTCTATATGAAGTTGGTGTCTCTTTTTCATGTATTGTATATTTTATTGTTTTACCACTTAATGATGTATTAAATGTATCTATTGATGTTATAACAACTCCATTTGTTTCTGTTATAATATCTGTTACTGTACTTTTTCCTGAATTAATATCTGTTTTTGTTATTTCAAAAGATACTCCTGCCATAGCTGAATTTGTTGTTTTATCATATTTGTATATACCCATTTTTATATCTTTTGGCATATTCATTATTTGCATTGATATTTCTCTAGCATTCATAAATTTACTAGAATCAAAATTATTAATTACATCATTTCCTTTTATTATTTTATAATCTTCTATTTTTCCTGCCTCATTATATTTTACTTGTAATTCTATCTTTGTTGTATTTGCATAATATTCATCAATTGTATTTGTTTGTTCTATATAATAGCTTACAATTTCATTTGGATATACTGGTCCTGCTATTACATTTGCATAGCCTCTGCTGTCTGTTTGTGGATTACCTGCTGCAACATCACCTTTGCTACTTGTAACTTTAAGATATGCATCTTTCAAACCATAATTTTTATAAAATTTATCAATTACTTGTAAATCTAAATTAAATGATGGTTTATTTTTTATATTTATTGTTAAATCTGGTGTTGTTTTATTTATTTTTTGTGTATCTTCAACAGTATTTACTGTTTCAAAGTAATCACTATCTGATTTTACATTATTTTTTGAGAAATTACCTTTATCATTAAATGTTATGTAATAATCTATTGGTTTTGATATTGGGTAATAACCTTCTGGTAATCTTGTTTCAGATAAAGTATATTTTACTGTTGTGTCTTTATAGACTTTTCCTAATATTGTCATTTGTTTTGCATTTATAGATGTTTGTAATCCTTTATTAGATGTGACATTAAATCCGGCTGATAAATTATTTATAGTATTATCATAGTAGTCTACTTTATTTAATGTTACTTGTAGTTTTCTACTATATAGCATATTTATATAAACGTTTCCTGTTGCTGAATCCCATGAAATATTTGCAACATTGTCATCTCCCCATAAATCCGCTTTTAGTGATTGTACATTAGAGATTTTACCATTACTATCATATGTTATATCTAATTCTGTATAATAATCTGATTCGTTTCCACTTCCACCAAGTTCTGTATTTGCCATATCGCTTGGGAAGAAGTAACCATTATAGTTATTTCCTATTCTTGAAGAAGCTATTATGTATTTATTTACATTATCATTTGTTGCAGCTCCCCAATAATTCCATGAAGCTTTTCCATCTGAATTTGTATCTCTGAATGATACTGTATTATACTCATATGAAGTATTTGATACATATGCATTATTTGTAAATGGATACAATCTGATATTAGCTATTGGATTATTTGATATATCATCCACTGCTTTTATACTTATTTTTGTTGTTAATGCATAGCCTATATAGAAATCAATATTTCTATTTGAACTATCTTTGTTGTAATAATAATTATATTCTTTGATGTTGTTAGCTGATAAAGATGCATTTCCACTTTCATTCATATATGGTTTAATTATATTATCATCTATTTTTCTAACTATAGAATTGTTATAATCAATTTCTCCATTTTCATCAAATTTTACACTTATTATTGCAACTAACTTTTGATTTTCTCTTGTTATGTATCTATCTACATATTTTTGATAATTCTTTGGTTCTGATTGCTCATATACATAGAATAATCTTGTATAATTCTTTTCTATTGGTACAAATAATTCATTTGTATCTTCATAAATAGATCCATCAACAACATGTCCATTTCCATATGTGCTTCCATATCCGATATATCCAGCTCTAACAAATTCATCTTCGTCTCTTGAAGTATTCTTTCTTTCTGTTGATACTGTATATTTAGCACCATCTAATGAAATTGGTTTTCCATTTTCATCAACTTCACTTTGGAATGTATAATTATCCATTGCATTTAATTTTAAATCAAACATTGGGAAGAATTTTAAAGTAATATTCAATTTGTAATTTGTATGATCTATTAAGTTGTTTTCATCTATTTGAACATATCTTCCATCTACTAGCCATCCTATATATGTATTTAATCCTGTATTTAATCTTGCATCAGTTATTTTTCCTTCATCATCAAAAGTTACATTAATTAAACATTGATATGCAACTGTTTGATATTTTGCATCTTGATTGTAGTGTGTTCCTGTATAGTAACCAACATTATTTCCAGAATTACTTCCATCATAACTATCTAAGTAATAACCACTTTGGCTTGTTTGTTTTGAATCATTCTTTATAACTAGTCTTAATGTTCTAGTTCCTGCACCTTTTGTATATTGTCCCATAGATTCATAATCTTCACCATAAGAAATATCAGGTGTTCCGTTATTATCTCTGTCAGCTCCTGTTAATAATGCCTTATCTCCAACTAATTCATATTTTCCATCTGAAACATAATCAGTAGGTCTTGTAGAATCTGTCAAGAATGCTTCTACTCTCATTCCATTTAATTTTTTATTTACATTGTATGTATCAACTGCTGTTAAATGAATTCCAAATTCTTTAATTTCTTCATTATATATTTCCATATTTATTTCAAAGTTATCTTTATCAAATGATGTAATATTAATTAATTCTCCTCCTTGTGTTGGAGTAATTGTTGATATTTTTCCATCATTATCATATGTAACTTTTATAATTATGTCTTTGTCTTGCCAATTATAACCTGCAGATTTTTGAACTTCTTTAATTGTATAATACATATCTTTGTTTTCTAATGTTCTATCTAAATATGATGCTGTATAACCATTTATATCTGTATAAGATGTTTCTGGTGTTTGAGTTTGATTTACTTTATTTGTTGCTGATGAATTAGAATATACATTTTCAGCATATTTACTTACAATTTGGAAACCAATATCTTTTATTTTTGTATTATGGTCTACACTATCTTCTGCTGTTAAGTTAAATTTTAATATTGGATTATTTTTTAATTGTACATTAACTTGGAATTTGTCAACATCATTAGTCATAGTTTCGCTTTTTGATACACTAGCAATTTGACTAACATTATCATTATCTTTCAATGTTACATTACTTACATATCCATTTTCGTCATATGTAACTACAACATCTATGTCTTTTCCTAATGTTTGGTAACCAATTGCTGGTTTAACTTCTTTTATTGTATATGTTACTACTGTGTTATCTTTTGTTTTATCTAAATGTGCTATTCCCATTCCATCTGTATTTGTTATTACACCACTTGTACTTGTAAATGAAACATTTTGATTTTCACTTGTTGTATATTTAGAAGATACACTATATTCAGTTCCTGCTATTTTTGTTGTTCCATCTCTTCTATCTACATTTTCAATGTTCATTTTAAATTCTGGATAATTTAATACTTGTATTTTTACTATTCCTTTTGTATTACCATTGTATGTTGATGCTGTTGAAGTTTTTGTATATGATACTGTTACAAATCTATTTTCTTCAACATCATTTCCATTGTTATCAACAAGTTTTGCTTCTGTTATTTCTCTATTTTCGTTATATTTAACTTTTACATAGAATTCTTCTACAGTTGCATAAGAACTTGCTCCTGATGTTTGTTTTACTTTATATATAAGTTCTTGATTTGTTCCTAATATACCTGAATATATTCCTGTTATTCCATTTGCATCTGTTGTCCCAGTTCCTCTATCTCCTCCAGATACTTCTGTTACTTCAAAATTTGCACCTTGTAGTTTTGTTGAGTTTTCAAAATAATATAAGTTTGTAATTTCAAATGGTACTTTTGGTTCTACATATATTCTTATTTTTATTGCTTTATTACCAGTTATTGTTATAGTATCATCATCTCTATCACTATCTAGAGTTGCATCTGTTACTTTTTCATTTGTGTATGTTATTTTAAATGTCTTATCTGACATTTTTGCATAAGAATTATTTATTTTCGTTTGAATTAGTTTGTATGTTTTTACTCCATTTTCTAAACAATATCCTACTTGTATAGCTTCTTTTCCTGTTCCTGGTAATTCTTGAGAATCTGTTATTTTATATTCAGTATCTCTTAATACTGCATTTGTTATTTTGTCAACAGTTTCTACATTTACTACTAATGGGTCTTGATGATCTAATAGGATTTGTATATTAATTTTTCCACTTGTCTCTAAGTTTTTAATACTCCATATTCTTCCATAATTAGCATCTGTTTGTGCATTCATTGTGCTATCAATATCAACATTACCCGAAACATCAAATACTACATTTACTTTTATTGTATTTTTAAATGGTTTATAATAATCTGCTACCTTATTTGATGTTATTGTGTATGTTATTGTGCTATTTTCTATATTTCCTCCAACATTAACTAATCCATTTCCATTAGAATCTGTTATTACTGTTTTTTGGGCACCTAATGAACTCTCTACTTTAAATCCATAACCATTTATTCCATTTAATGTTGTAGAATCAACTGCATTAATATTAAATTCGAATTTATCTAAAGAATAATCTGTTAATGTTACTAAATAGTTACTCTTTGTTGTTCCTGCTGATGTAGTTGTTGATTGTTGTTTTTCTAATTTTAATCTGTTTGCTGAGTATGCTTGATCTATTTGTTCTAAAACAACTTCTCCATCATCAGTAATTTGTTTTACTTCTAATGTTTCAGCATTTGTATTTACTCCATAACCAATTGGAGCTGTAGTTTCTGTTATATAAATTAAGCTTCCTACATTTACAGATAATCCTGTTAATTCTATTGCAGAGTTTTCATCTCCATTATCAACTTTAACATGTTTTCTAACTACTGTTGTATCAGGATTTACAACTTTTATATCATATTCTGCTCCTGTTAATTCATTTCCTGTATTATTTTGTTTCTTTAAGTCTAATGCTAGATTTCCTACTTCATCGTAATTTGTATATAAATCTAATGTAATATTTGCTAAATATACACCTAAAGAATCTTCTTCTGCTCTTCCTTCACTATTATCTCCTGCACTTGAGAATGTTTTACTTTTTACTAGTCTATTTCCATATATTGTTTCAACATTTGTTAATAAAATTCTATTGTCTTTTTCTCTAAATATTAATCTTAATTTTACAGTTGTTCCATTTTTTACTGTATCTTGTGATGGATCATTATTCTTTCTTGATAATTCAGATATTTCTAAATCATAAATTATTTCATCATTCTCTGTTCCTTCTTTTCCTATATTTGGAACTCTTATATAATCATTATGTGTTTTATCTTCTAAGTAACTCTTATAATCATATGCAATTGTTCCTGCTGAACCTTTTTCACCTGTTGTCTTTTTGTCATTTAATGCCCCATTAGTTTTGTCTTTTAAAATATTTGATTTTATATTAACTAAAACTCCATCTACATATGCTCCATTTGTATCAAGTTTATTTATTGTTAAATTTAGATAAGTATCTTCTGCTGTTCTCTTTTTGTTTAAATGTTGATATACAATTGTTGATCCACCATTTATATATGCTCCTTGATTTGGTTCATTAACATTAGTTTGTCCTCTATCATATGGAGATTGTGATGTTATATTTGTTTGACCATTATTTTTAAATCCTAAATATATTTCTTGTGTTGTCGTGTCAATAGTATATCCTGCACTTGCTCCAACTTGTTGTACATATATTCTTACTTGATCAGCTTTTACAATTCTTGTAGATAAGTTTCCGCTAGTATTTGTTTGTCTTTCTTTTATTGTTTTTGTTCTTGTTACACCATTAATATCCCATTCAATATTAATATTATATTTTGCTCCTTCAAGAGCTTTACGAGTATCGTCTTTATCATTCAATTGTACCCTAAAATCTACCGTGTTATCTTCTATTAATTTATAACCAACTGTTATAAAACATGTATATTCCATACTTGTTTCATTAGTTACTTTTGAATAGTAGTCTTTTATAATAGTTTGATTATCTATAACATTTTCATCTACTATATAGCCTTCTCCATCAAATACCAAATTAAATCCGATATGATCTGCAACTTGCTCAACATCATATTCTTGTGGAACACTTGATTTATCTACTATTAATGAATATCTGTGTTGTCCTTCTTCTTTATTTTCTATTGTAAATGATAATTCACCATTTTTATCTGATACTGCTGGTCCATATTGGATTTCTGTTTCTGTATCTTTCAAATAATATATAACATTTTTTCCAACATCAACATCATTTTCATCAGCATCTACTAAAGATACTCTTACTATATTTTGTTTATTTTTCTTTGTACTTGTTAAATTTACAATTATATCTTCTTGGCTTGTACTTTGTTCTACATTTAGATTTTCTGTTTTATACCAAATTGTTATTATATTATTATTTCTGTCAATTGTTAAATTTTTTGAAACTGTATCTGCAACATATCCAACTTTTGGACTTTGTTCTGTAATTTTAATATTTAAATTACCACTTCCATATATTTTTGTGTTTATTTGACCATCTTCATTTGTTGTTACATATTCATTTCTAACTTGGTTATTTGAATTTGTTGTAGAAACCAAATATGTTACACCTTCTAGTTTTGTTCCATCTTTATCATCACTTAAATTTATTTGTAAATCAAATGGATTTGTTTTTAAGCTTTCATCTTTTACTGTAATCAAAACATGATTTTCTTTATCTGTACATACTTCTGTATCTATATTTGGATTAAATTGTTTTGATATTTTTGTTATTATTCCATCTTTATATGTTATTTCTATTAATGTTAAATTTGTTACTTCATACATGTCTGGCGCTGATACTTGTCTTAAAATATAATTGTATGTTCCATCTTTTGTCATAACTGTTGGAGAAAAATGTAAGATTCCGTTTTCATCAGTTTTACCTGCTAACACATCCATTTCATATTTGTTATTTAATTTTGGTTGTATTAATTCAAATTCACAATCAGATACTGTTGTTTGGTCATTTCCATTTTCAACTGATTTTATTTCAAAGTCTATTCTTTGTGCATTAATAGGCATTATGACTTCAACACTTCTTTTTTCTTCATTTACAGTTCCATTTACATTAGATTCATGATTGTCAAATACAAGTTTTCTTGTTGTCTTATTATTTGTTATATCAAATGTTATAGGATCTGTTGAAATATAACCTGTTTTTACTTCTGTTGGTGAAACTGTATATGTTATTGTTCCATCTCCTCTTAATGCTCTTGCATCACTTGCTGTAATAGTTATATATCCATCACTATCTGTTTGTTTAGTAATATCACAAACTACTTCTCCCGCTTCATTTTTTCCTTCTACTTTTACAGTTGCTCCGTCTACTGCTAATTTATTATTAGCTTCATTTACTGCTTTTATTTTTAAATCGTAACCTTGACAAATTTTTATAACTGTTGATTCTGTATTTTCTCTTGCATCTGTTCCTTCTAATTGTTTTTTATCTGTAGAATTTTTATATGTATTGTATTTTATATTTTGTGTTTTGTTTGTGTATAATTCGTTAAATATTACACCTGCATCTATATCTACATTTGATTTCAAGGTAACTTTAAATGTTAATTTTTCTGTTTGTGAAAATTTCATTTCTTCAACATTCCATGTATAACCATTTTCTGTTTTTTCTACAGTTCCTTTTGTTGTCTTAAAGTCTGAAATATCAAAATAATTTAAAATTTCATCTGAGAAAACATTATTTACTTCTACATTTCTTATTGTTTTATTCAATTCATCATATATCAAATCAAAATCTAGTACTTTTGCATTTGTAATTTCTTCTGCTGAAACTTCACTTGGTAAAACATATACTTCTCCTGCTGTTGCTACTCCGTTGTTTATGTAAGATGTACTTGTCATATCAACTAAGATTGATATAATTTGTAAGTTTTTATCATTTTCCATTAATTGTTTCATTTTTTCTGAAACTTCATCTGTTGAATCTGTAAAAACAATTATGTACTTATTTACAGTATTTTTTGAATCCAATGGTGTTGTAAATGTCTTATATGCATTATCTAAACCAATGTTACTATCACTACCTTCTCCATCTTTTAAAGCATTTATTTGATTATTTATGTTGTTTATATTGGTAGTAACATCCGTTTTTGTACTAGTCATATTAAGTTTAACGTTATTATTATTTGATACAGAAATTCTAGAATTTTTAACATTATTCATTATACCGCTTGCTAATTCTTTTGCTTTAGTTTTTGCAGTATTTTGTGCATCATTTATTCCCATACTGTATGAAGTGTCTATTACCATAGCAACTTGTGTTTCAAAGTTTTCTTGCATTATGTTTTTTAATTCTACTTCATAGTTTAATTCTTTTGAATCAAAATACTGTTGATTAGCTGGTTTTACAATCTTTTCTGTTATTTGCATTTCTTCATTTTTGCTTGCTGCACTTTCATTTACAACATCAATAACATAATGATTGTCATTTGCTGAATATATTCCTTTCACTAAAATTCCTAAAATTGTTATAACTGAAATCGCTATAGCAATTATTTTCAAAAATGTTTTACGTTTTTCCATTTTGCTTTCTCCTTTGATTTATATATATATATTACTTTTAGTTTAACAAATTTATTTTTTATTTCAAGATGCACTTTTTCCCATTTGTTTCTTTACCTTCAAATGTACTTACGGAAGTTATATTTTTAGTTTTTTTGTTAATTCTTGACATTTTAATTAAACTTTTGTAACAAAAATATTATTTTCCTACTTTTTTCTTACGGCATACTGGATTTTGGGCAAAATAAAAAATCCAGCACTTTATGCTAGATTTTTTATTTTACATATTTTTGTAATAATTTATTTTTTCCTCTTGAAACAGTATATTCATCTATTTTTAGATAAGCTTTATATTTTTCTTCAATGTCTTTTCCACTTCTTCTTAGCTTAGATATTGTTGAATTTTCCAAGTTCATCGTAGTCCTTAACTTGTTTATATTTCCTATCGCTTTTATAACATATGGTGAACTAACACAATTACTATCTACTAAGATATATTCCTTGTTAATGTCCATAAGGTCTGTCATATTAACAATTCTGTTATCATTTATTGATATTGCCTCTGCTCCAGCTGAATTTAAATCATTTATTAATTGTAATAATGTAATCGCTGTTATATCACTAGTTTTAGATGTATCTATTGTTATTTCTATACCAGAACCAGAAGCATCTAAATTTCCAATCAATCTATCTATCTTTTTCAACTTTTTTACACTATTTGTCTCGTTTGTGATATTTTGCATTATTGCTTTATTTGTTTTTGATATTTCTACATTTTCGCTTTTCTGTACATCTACTTGTATTCCATCTTTTGTAAGTGTTGCTACATAACCTTTATTTCTAGTAATTGCCCCATAAATTGTTTCACTGTCTCCTATTGCTTTTATAACAAATGGGTTTCCTATTTTTACTCCATCTATTAATATCACACTTCCATCACAATAAACATATGTATTGCTTATAATTCTTTGTTCATTTACTGATATTGCTTCTGCTCCAGCGTTTTTTAATTCATCCAATAGTATAACTATATCTTCTTGATGAATTAAATCATTTCCATCATTTATATTTATTACAATTCCCTCTCCATGTACATCTGTAGTTCCTAATAAAACTTCTTTACTTGCAATTTGTTCTTCTATATTAGGTGTATTAAAATTTATATAAATATTTTCTGCAATTATTATTAATATTGATATAATTAGTAATATTAATATGTTTCTTTTTTCCTTTGTTTTCATATTTTTCCTCTTTTCTATTTTGTATTTACAACAATTATATTGTATATTATTTTACTGTAATTATCAAGCTTATGTTTTAATAAATTCTTTTATTTTATTAAATTTACTTTCACCTATTCCATTAACATTTTTTATATCTTCTATTTTGTTGAATTTTCCTTTTTCTTTTCTATAATTTATTATTTTTAATGCTGTCGATGGTCCAATTCCTGGTAAGGTTTCTAATTCTGTTTGTGTAGCACTGTTTATATTAATCTTCGATGTTTTTGCACTATTAGTATTATTTGATGAATTTAATTTTTCCTTTGTAATATAGTTTTCTGTATTATTAATATTTTCGTTTGAATTGTCGTTTTTTGATGGTATATTTATTTTCATTCCATCCTCTAATACATATGCCAAATTTATTTGTTTTAAATCTGCCTCTTCTTTTAATCCCCCTGCCATTTTTACAGCATCTACTATTCTGGAATTTTCTTCTAATTCGTAAATTCCTTCATTACAGATTGCTCCTGTTATATGTATTACTATTTTTTCTTGATTATTTTTCCATGCTGAATATTCTTTTCCCTTATAAATTGCAAATTGTCCATCCTTCATAATATTCTCCTCATCTATATTTATCTTTTTATTTCTACAAATTTCTTTGTATCCTTATCATATATAGCTCTTAGTTTTTCTGTTCCGTCTTTTCTAAGTTCTATTAGTTGTGCACCATCTTTGATGTCTATATATTTACTACACTGAAATTCTGGTATTATGTTACCATTAGTAGCCTTTGTAAACCCATTACCTGTAAACGGTGTCTCTCCTGACGCATTTCCTCCCATCTCAGTTCTGTACGGAATTGTAATTTTCTTAAAATCTTCTGTTGTAAAACGTATCATACCCATCACA
>ERZ773210.1830-NODE-1830-length-19486-cov-4.528588_pt1 | contig 19486 bp, 20 predicted proteins | sample MGYA00580528_ERZ773210 | MGnify/ENA primary metagenome ERZ773210 (study PRJEB29015, sample SAMEA2737769) | human gut metagenome | biome: human gut; feature: human-associated habitat; material: faeces | place: China | collected 2012 ...
AAAAATGTGCGGGATACCCGCGTGGGTGATACGGTGACGAACGCCGCACATCCGTGTGCGGATCCGCTTCCGGGTTATAAAAAAGTCAATCCGATGGTATACTGCGGCATGTATCCGGCGGACAGTGCCAAATATCCGGATCTGCGCGATGCGTTGGAGAAGCTGCAGATCAACGATGCGTCGCTGCAGTATGAACCGGAGACGTCGCTGGCGCTGGGCTTCGGATTCCGCTGCGGTTTCTTAGGACTGCTTCATCTGGAGATCGTGCAGGAGCGTCTGGAGAGAGAGTTTCATCTGGATCTCGTGACGACGGCACCGGGCGTTATCTATAAGGTGCACAAGACGAACGGAGAGGTGATCGATCTGACGAACCCGTCTAATCTGCCGGATCCGTCCGAGATCGAGTATATGGAGGAACCGGTCGTTTCGGCGGAGATCATGGTGACGAGCGAGTATGTCGGCGCGATTATGACGCTTTGCCAGGAACGGCGCGGTGTATACAACGGTATGGAGTATCTGGAGGAGACCCGTGCGCTCATCAAGTATGATCTGCCGCTCAATGAGATTATCTACGATTTCTTTGATGCCTTAAAGTCGCGCTCGAGAGGATACGCTTCCTTCGACTATGAGCTGAAGGGTTATGAGCGTTCCGAGCTTGTGAAGCTGGACATCCTGATTAACAAGGAGCAGGTGGATGCGCTCTCGTTCATCGTCTTTAAGGACAGCGCTTACGACAGGGGCAGAAAGATGTGCGAGAAGTTAAAGGAAGAGATTCCGAGACATCTGTTTGAGATTCCGATCCAGGCGGCAGTCGGCGGCAAGGTGATTGCCCGTGAGACAGTCAAAGCGCTGCGCAAGGATGTGCTTGCAAAGTGCTACGGCGGCGATATTTCACGTAAGAAAAAGCTTTTAGAGAAGCAGAAGGAAGGCAAGAAGCGCATGCGTCAGGTCGGAAATGTAGAGATTCCGCAGGAGGCGTTTATGAGCGTCTTAAAGCTGGATGAAGATTAAAGGAACAGATCGGAAAATGCAGCGTCAGTGATGGCAGTGTCAGGAATATTTTTGGGAAAGGAGCGGCGTGTGGAGTGAGTCAGAAAACAATGGAATTGTACATTCATATTCCGTTTTGCGTTAAAAAATGCCAGTATTGTGATTTCCTTTCCTTTGCGGCGGACGAGGCAACGCAGGCAGCCTACGTGGAGGCGCTGCTCCGGGAGATTGCGTATTACGGACCGCATTGCAGCGACTACCTGGTATCGACGGTCTATATCGGCGGCGGCACGCCTACGGCGCTTTCAGCGGCTCAGCTGGAACAGCTGATGAGCCATATTGCCCGCACCTTTGATTTGGCTGCTCTTGATGAATACACGGTGGAGGCAGGCCGTCCCGATTGCACCGATGCCGAAAAACTGCGTATCATCAAGCAGTATGGCGCAACCCGCATCTCCATCAACCCGCAGACTTTCTCCGATGAAGTACTGCGCAATATCGGCCGCCGCCACACCGCGCAGGACATCATCGACTGTTTCGCTGCCGCCCGCGCCGCTGGCCACACCAACATCAACATGGACCTCATCGCGGGCCTGCCCGGCGATACGGTGGAGGGTTTCACCGCCAGCCTGCGCCAGGCCATCGCCCTGGACCCGGAGAACATCACTGTGCATACCCTGACGCTCAAGCGCGCCAGCAACCTGGTGGTGGAACACCGCGCCGCCGCATACGATGATGTATCCGCCATGCTGGAAAGCTGCCGCGAACTGGCCGACGCCGGCTACCGCCCATACTACATGTACCGCCAGAAAGGTACGCTGCAAAACCTGGAGAATATCGGCTGGGCCAAGCCCGGCTGCGAGTGCCTGTACAACATTTATATCATGGAAGAAATCCACACGATCCTGTCCGCCGGTGCGGGCGGCTCCACCAAGCTGGTCATCCCCGGCCAGCGCCGCGGCAAGATCGAGCGCATCTTCAACTTCAAGTATCCTACCGAATATATTGACCGCTTTGAGGAGATTCTCGCCCGTAAGCAGGGCGTGGAGGACTTTTATGCGCGCTACACAACAACGTAAACGTTTCGTCAGCCGGGAGCTGGTCGCCCTGGCCGCCAACCAGCCCCAGGCCTTTGCCGATTACAGCGAGGGTCAGTACCGTGCCCAGATCGAGTCCATCGCTGACGATGTGCTGTCCAGCGGGCGGCATATCGTGATGCTGACCGGTCCGTCTGCCGCCGGTAAGACCACCTCGGCCCACAAGATCGCCGATGCCATCGCCGCCCGCGGCTGCCGCAGCGCGGTGGTCAGCCTGGACGATTTCTATGCCGGCGCGGGCCGCTACCCCAAGCACCCAGACGGTACCGACGACTACGAGAGCTTGGGCTCGCTGGACCTGCCGGTGCTGCAGGAGTGCCTTGCCAAGCTGTACACCGAGGGCGTCTGCAAAGCGCCCATCTTTGACTTTAAAATTCAGCAGCCCAACGGCACCCGGACCATCGATTGCCGGGACGGCGTGGTCATCATCGAGGGACTGCACGCTCTGAACCCTGCCCTGACTGAGCGCCTGCCCGCCGACGCCGCCCTGTGCCTGTACGCGGGTCTGCGGGAGGAGTATGCCGCCCCCGACAACACTCGCTGCCTGGCCACCCGGGACATCCGCCTGGCCCGTCGCCTGGTGCGGGACTGCCTGTTCCGCGGCCACGGCGCCGCCTTTACGCTGGGCTTGTGGGGCAAAGTCTGCGCGGGCGAGGACCAGTACATCAAGCCCTTCAAGTCCCGCGCTGACCTGCTACTGGATACCACCCACACCTATGAGGTCTGCCTGTGGCACGCCCTGCTGGACACCATGCCCCCGGACGAGGACCTGACCGCCACCCAGCGCCGCCAGCTTGATACGCTGCTGGCACGGTTTGCGGCTTTCCCGCCGCTGGATACCGCCCTGGTCCCGGCGGACAGCATGCTGCGGGAGTTTATTGGCGCATAATTCACGGAAAATATACATTTGCGCGTTGCAAACCGCGTAGGAATCGGCTATAATAAGGCTACAAAGCGCGATGGAGCAGAAACGCGCAGGGTTATAGAAAGAGGTGTTTTCTATGTTTGAACTCGATATTGATATGCTGAAAGAGCAGGGCATCCAGCTCTTTGACACTGCCAAAAAGACCGCCCAGGACATTGCTGATAAGGGCAAAAACCAGCTCGAGCTGCTGAACCAGCAGGCACGCCTGTCCAAGGCACAGCGCCAGTTGGGTGCTCTGGTCTACAGCCTGCATAAGGCTGGCGAGGAAAACCAGCCCCTGGTTGATAAATACATCGACGCCGTGGCTGAGGTGGAAAAGTCCATCGCGGAGCTGAAAGCCAACATGACTCCCGAGGAGTGCGCCGCCTGCGAGTCTGAGGAAGAAGAGCAGATCATCGAGGATGAGCCTGCCACCGGGGAAGAAGCTGCCCCCGCTGAAGAAGCTGCCGAGGAAGAAATCGAGGAAGAGCCCATTAAGCTGCGCGGCGAGACCAAGATCTGCCCCGTCTGCAAGGCCGAGGTGGACGGCGACGCCCTCTTCTGCAACCATTGCGGCGCCCAGCTGTAAAGTTTACAGCTTCCGCAAAATAACGGAATAACGCAACGATTTTGATGCCTGCGGGCGGCGCTGTCAACACGGCTCCGCCCGCAAGGCTTGACAAATCCTGATTTGGGAGTAAAATGTTACGAGCTGCGCGGCAGCATAACAAACCATGCCTATGAACGCCTACCCGCAAAAAGAGCATTATACCGCCGACGACCTGCTGGCCATCCTGGCGATCCTGCGCGACCCGGAAAACGGCTGCCCCTGGGATAAGGTGCAGACCCACACATCCATCCGCATGAATTTTCTGGAGGAAGCCTACGAGGCCGTGGACGCCATCGACCTGGACGACCCCGAACTGTTGTGCGAGGAACTGGGCGATGTGCTGATGCAGGTGGGTTTCCATACCCAGATCGAGCAGGAGGCAGGCCGCTTTACCTGGCAGCAGGTCTGTGACGGCGTCTGCCGTAAGCTGATTGACCGCCACCCGCATATTTTTGGCGGTGACACCAGTATAAAAGACTGGGATGCGCTCAAGAATAAGGAAAAGGGCCGTGTGACCCTGCAGGACGACCTGGACAGCGTGCCTAAAGCCCTGCCCGCCCTGATGCGCGCCGCCAAGCTGCAAAAGAGGGCTGCCCGCGGCGGGGTGACCGTCACCACCGACCCGGCAGAACTGGAGACCCTGGCCCGCCGGGTAGAAGCAGGGGACAACGCCGAAGCCGCACTGGGTGAGCTGCTGTTTAAAACCGCCGCCCTGGCCCGTCTGGCTGGCCTGGACCCCGAGCAGGCGCTGCAAAAGGCCAACGCCGCCTTTACCGCAGCCACGCACCAACTGTAAGACAAGAAGCATAGCAGGACCGGGCACGCCCCGCGTTCGCAGCTGCTTTTTGCTGATAAATTTTTGGAGGTACAAACCATGACGAAAGTTGAACTGATCGCCGCTGTTGCGGAAAAAGCAAATCTGACCAAGAAGGATGCCGAGGCTGCTGTCAACGGCGCTCTCGATGTCATCACCGAGTCCCTGAAGGGCGGCGACAAGGTCACCCTGGTTGGCTTTGGCACTTTCGAGGTCCGCGAGCGCCCCGAGCGCAAGGGCCGCAACCCCCAGACTGGTGCCGAGATCACCATCGAGGCTTCCAAGCTGCCCGCATTCAAGGCTGGCAAGGCCCTGAAGGACGCTGTTCAGTAAGTTATCCCAAAGTTCTGCACCCCGTCGCTTCGGCACGGGGTGCATTTTTAGTCAATAAGAAGGAGAAGAACCCCATGCGTTTGGACAAATACTTAAAGGTCAGCCGCCTGATCAAGCGGCGTACCCTGGCCAACGAGGTCGCCGATGCCGGCCGCGTGATGGTCAACGATAAGCCTGCCAAGGCCAGCTATGCCGTCAAAGTCGGTGATGTCATCGAGATCACCTTCGGCAACCGCCCTGTCAAAGTGCGGGTGCTGGCCGTCGAGGAGCCGAAAGGCAAGGATGTCGCCCGCGAATTGTTTGAGGTCATCGAGTAATATTTCCGCCCCGCCCCGCATATCTTATAGGGAATTCGCACTTTAGGAAATTGCCACGCGGGAGGGAAACATGCCCATGCAGGAGACCAGGCAGGAAAGCAAGACCGTACCGCTGCACCAGCCCGCCGCCCCGGCGGGCCCGGCGCAAACTGCAAATACACCCCGCAGCCATAGCCTGGCGCTGAAAGACCGCAGCCGTTTAGCGCTTACCGGCGTTACCCGCATCATCAGCTGTGATGAAAACGCTGCCGTGCTGGAAACGCCGCTGGGCAACCTGACGGTGGGCGGGCAAGGCCTGCAGGTCAGCGAACTTTCGGTGGCCAGCGGCCAGGTACAGCTTTCCGGCAAGATCGAGTATCTGCAGTATGCCGAGAACCGCCAATCCGGCGGCAGCCTACTGGCTAGGCTTTTCCGCTGATGGCCGCCGCGCCCGCCGCTGCGGCTGTCTGGGCGGATGTGCTGTGGTGCTTAGGGCTGGGCTGTCTGCTCTGGGCTGTGCGGGATGGTGCGGAGCTGCTGGTGGGCCGCGGCCCGGTGCGCTGCTTTGTGCTGGACTTGCTGGCCTTTACAGCGGCTGCAGTGCTGCTGGTGGGCTTCTCGGCGGGCGTCAGCGCGGCCGGGCTGGCCCGCTGGTACATGGCGGTGGGGCTGGCTGCCGGGGCACTGGCCTGGCAGAAAGCCATCGTGCCGCCGCTGCATGTCTTGACCGAATGGATCGTCCGATTGCTGCTGGCCCCGGCTCGCTGGGGGCGGCGGTACATTGCCGTACCGCTGCGCAAAGCCGCCTGCGCCCGCCTGGCAGCACTGAAAAAGCGCTGCTGTCCCAGCCGACCGCGGAAAAAAGCGGGAAAATCAAAAAAATCTGGAAAAAACCAGTTGCAAAAGAAGTCGAAGATATTATATAATTAGCTATACGTAAGCTGTAATGTGGATTTGTACGGAAAGGAGGCGGTCTTTAAGATGAAAAAGCGAAAAGGACTGCTTCCCGGCTGGCTGGTGCCCCTTGCTTTTGTGGCGCTTTGCGGCTACCTGTTTTTCCTGCTGATCCAGTACCAGGTGTCTATTGCCTCCAAACAGCAGGAGCTGCAAAGCCTGCAGGACCAGCTTACAGCCCAGGAAACCACCAATGCCGAGTTGTCCAGCACGCTGGACCAGGGCGACAGCGCCATTATTGAGCGCTACGCCCGCGAGCAGGGCTATGTGCGCCCGAACGAGCGCGTGTTTGTGGACATCAGCGGAAAATAATTTTGTTTTAGCGGGGGCGCTTTGCGGCAACCCCTCTGAATATTCAGTCTAAAGAAAAAAGGGGTATCATAGTTTGGCATTACAAGTTGGGGATATTGTCGAGGGGAAGGTCACCGGTATCAAGCCTTTCGGCGCATTTGTTTCTCTGCCCGAGGGCAAGACGGGTCTTGTTCATATTTCTGAGGTTTCGTATGAGTTCGTGCAGGATCTTTCTGCCGTGCTGAGCGATGGGCAGACTGTGCAGGTCAAGGTGCTTTCCATTGCACCGGACGGCAAGATCGCGCTTTCCATCAAGCGCACGCAGCCTGCACCGGAGCGCGGCCATCGCCCCCAGGGCGGCGGCAATGGCGGCCCGCGCCCGAACCAGCCGCGCCAGAAGCGCGAGGAGAAGCCCCGCGTCTGGCAGCCCAAGCCCCAGGCACCCCAGGGCGAGATGAGCTTTGAGGATATGATGGCCCGCTATAAATCCCGCAGCGAGGAAAAGATCGCCGACCTCAAGCGCGTGACCGAAAACCATCGCGGGGGCTATTCCCGCCGCCGCGGCTGATTTTGGCCCACAATTAGTTTGAATAAAATGGGCTCTGCTCCGGCAGCAACAGCGCCGGGGTCAGGGCCTTTTTGTGAATTTTACCTGTCTTATAATAACGAAAGGATCTTTATGCCTACACTGTATACCATGGTGGCGCCGTGCTTTTTCGGCACCGAATCCACGCTGAACTTTGAGGTCAAGCGCCTGGGTGCCCAGAACATCCAGGTCACCGACGGCCGCGTGGCGTTCCAGGGCGGGGCCGACATCATCGCCGCCGCCAACCTGAACCTGCGCACCGCCGAGCGTGTGCTGCTGCTGCTGGCTACCTACAAGGCCACCACCTTTGATGAACTGTTCGACGGCTGCTATAACATCGCCTGGGAAGAACTGCTGCCTGCCGACGCGGCCTTCCCGGTCAAGGGTTCCAGCCTGTCCAGCCAGCTTTCCAGCGTGCCCGCCTGCCAGAGCATCGTAAAAAAGGCCATTGTCAAGCGCCTGATGACCGGCCACAAGACCAGCACCCTGCCGGAAAGCGGCGCACTGTACAAGGTACGCTTTGCCCTGCGCAAGGATACCGTGGAGATCTACCTCGATACCTCCGGCGACGGCCTGCACAAGCGCGGCTACCGCAAAAACGCCACGCTGGCCCCCATCAAGGAGACGCTGGCCGCTGCCATTGCCGACCTGGGCCGTGTGCGCCGCGACAGTCTGGTGCAGGACCCGTTCTGCGGCTCCGGCACGCTGGTCATCGAGTCTGCCCAGAAAGCGCTGAACCTGGCCCCCGGCCTGCGCCGCCGCTTTGCCGCCGAGCATTTCGACTTTGTGCCCGCGTCTATTTGGGCCGAGCAGCGCCAGAAAGCTCTGTCCGAGGTGCGCACCGATGCCGCCTTTGAGGGCATCGGCTACGACATCGACCCCGCTGCTGTGGCCCTGGCTAACGCTAACGCCAAGCTGGCCGGCGTGGGGGAGCGCTGCCGCTTTGAGGTGGCCGACGTCAAGGACTTTACCGCCGCCGACGCCGCCACCGTGCTGACCAACCCGCCCTATGGCGAGCGCCTGGGCGACGCGGGCGAAGCCGCCGCCCTGGCCAAAACGCTGGGCCAGGTCTGGCAGCGCCACCCGGCGCAGGGGTTGTATGCCATCACCGCCGATGCTGACTTTGAGCAGCATTTTGGCAAAAAGGCCGCCCGCCGCCGCAAAATATACAACGGCATGATCCCGTGCCAGCTGTATATGTACTTTGAGCAGCCCAAGCGCGAGAAGAGGTAAGCCTATGCAGGACCTGAAACTTGCGATTCTCATTGACGCGGACAACATCTCGCCAAAATATGTAAAGGTGATTTTGGACGAAGCAGCGTCCTTTGGTGTGGCCGCCTGCAAGCGCATCTATGGCGACTGGTCGGACGTGCGGCTGAAAAGCTGGAAAGATGCTTTGCTGAACAACTCCATCATCCCCATCCAGCAGTACAGCTACACCACCGGAAAAAACGCCACCGACTCGGCCATGATCATCGATGCTATGGACCTTTTGTACAGCGGCAACCTGGATGGGTTCTGCATCGTGTCCTCGGACAGTGACTTCACCCGCCTGGCCGCCCGTCTGCGGGAGGCCGGCAAGCTGGTCATCGGCATGGGCGAGAGCAAGGCTCTCGGTCCCTTTGTCAAAGCCTGCGACCAGTTCAAGTATCTGGACCTGATCCTGGACCATGGCGAGGCCGACAGCGCCCCGGCGGTGCCTGCCGCCGAAGCCGGCGCCCGCGCCGCCGCAGGGGACGATACCGCCATCAACCGCGAATCCATCGGCCGCATCATCGACGGCATGATCGATGAGATGGACGACGGCACCGGTTGGGTGCGCACCTCCCGCGTGGGCGACCAGCTCATCAAGCGTTACCCGGACTTTGATGTGCGCAACTTCGGCTCCAAGAGCCTGAACAAGTTCCTGGCATCCCTGCCGGAACTGGAAGTGGAAGAGCGCATTTTGGCCAATGGCAATCCGATCCAGTTCGTCCACATGCGCCCGGCCCCCGCGCCGAAAAAAGCGACACGGAAAACGACCACCAAACGGCGGACGACAAGGAAAAGCAAATAAAAACAAAACGGCTGGCACCTATTCAGATGGGTGCCAGCTGTTAATCTTTGTGTTGGCCCCTCTCCAAGAGGGAGGCTTTAGGCCGCGGCTGTTTTATAAATTCTGCATCCCGTATCCTCGTACCACACCGGGAACCGCTCCGCATACCAATCTTCATCAGTGTCAAACCGGGCCAGGGCAGAGCCGTCAAATACCACGTAATCCACGCCCCAGGTCTGCAAAGTATCCTCATCCGGAGTCTCATACAAAGCCTGCATGGCCGCATACTCAGCCCCGTAGTCCATGCCATGGAAATACACCCAGCTGGACGAACCACAGACAATGTGCCGCCCGGCCAGGGCGAACACCGGAGTCAGGTGGCTGTCACTGGTCAAAAACAGCGCGTCGCTTTCGGCGTTTTCGCTGATATAGTCGGCTAACGCAATGTCAGAGGCGTCCCACTGCTGGTAGTCGCTCACCAGCTCCCGTCCCACGGTCAGCACGCTGCCGAACATGCCCACAAAACAGCAAACCGCGATCACCGCCGCCCGCAGGGCAGGGGTGCGCAGCCGTTTGGCCCAATCCGCCAGCAATTGCGCTGCCAGCATACAGCCAAGGGCGTGGGTAATAAACAGCAGCTTGTTATTATCGTAGTTGTTGGGCTGGAACACCACAAACTCTGCCAGCAGCCAAAGCGCCGCACCGCCGCCAAACAGCCAGCGCTGGCGGGGGTCGGCATGGCGCACAGCCGGCAGGATGAGCAGAAACACCAGCCCGATATTTTTTACGTAAAACCACAGCCACGGGTCTTTCAGCGTGCCGTCGCCGTTGCCGTTGACCCAGTTGAAGTGCAGTCGCAGCATGTTGGTGCCGTCCAGACTTTGGGCCAGCACCGTGCCGGACATCTCGGCCAGCCAGCACACGCCGCACACCGCCGCCAGTCCCAGCCAGGGCAGCAAGTTTTTGGCCGTGCGGGGGCGGCGGGTCAGCGTGTACAGCCCGCCCGCCAAACAGAGGAACACCAGCGCCAGCGCACTGTGGGTCTGCAAAAGGGGCAGAGGCAATACCAGCACCGCCAGCGGCAACCAAAGATGTGACTCACCCTCAAACGCGAATCGCCACAGCAGGTACAGCGCCGCAAACAGCACACACCATCCAAACAGCGTGGCCCGCTGGGGGATCAGCAGGTCCACGATGGGGTTGACCCACACGATATTTTTCGTCGTATAGTTGGTGGGCGTAGTGTAAAACCCGGTAAAGATACCTTTAAACGTCGCGGCATCTTTTAAAAAGTAGGCAAAACCGAACCCGCTGCCCATGAAAAACAGATAAAACGCCAGACACGCCTTGCTCGCGCTGCCCAGCATCCGCCGCGCCAACTGCCAGAACATGCCGTATACGCTGACAAAGGCGGGCACCATCGGCAGCAGATACGCCGCCCGCCGCCCGGCCCCCAGCAGACGGAACACGCTGGACACGGTCTCGCACAAAAACGGGTAGCCGAACCGGTGCGCCCCGGCCAGCAGGGGATACCGGGGTGGGAACTGGCCGCTCTGGGCAATGTACTCGATGAACCCCAGGTGCATCGGCATGTCGCCGTAGCAGCTCTGACCGGTGTGCAGCGTGCCGTTTACCTTGTGCAGCACATGGGTGTGCAGCAGGTACAGCGTCACGGCCAGCACCGGCAGCAGGCAGAGCCACATCGCGCCGCGGTCGGGGTCCCTAGCAAAACGGATATGTCCGCGCCCGGCAAAAATCAATACCGCGCAAAGCAGGGCGGCCCCGGCAGCCGCAAGCCAGACGGCCCGCAGCGTGAAGCCGCACACCAGCGCGAACCCGGCGGGCAGCGCCGCCAGCAGCGAAACACCAAACCCGCACCCCAGCGGGACCGCCACGGCAGGGGAGCCGTCCGGCACGGCCCACCGTGCCAGCAGCAGCCCGGCGGCCAAAAACAGCGCCAGATACGCGATACCGATAAGCATCACACGCCCTCCAGGTCAAAGGGCGGGGTGTATTCTTCCCGCGCACTGCTTTTCTCCTGCATGTAGCCGTCGGTCAGGCCCAGGCGCACCGCCTCGTCGATGACCTTGCGGTACTCGTAGGTCGTGATGCGCCGCCCCAAATTATGTTCGGCCGCCTTATAAAACGGCGTGAACTGGCTCATCAGGCTGGGAATGAAAGGCACGCCCTCCTCGTCCCGGATGCGGGCCAGCAGCGCCAGCACGGCAAAGCTGTCGTCAGTGTGGCCGGGCAGGGCCAGGTGCCGCACGATGACGCCCTTTTGCAGGTAGCCGTCGGCATCGTACACCGGCGCACCGGTCTGGCGCAGCATCTGCCGCAGGGCGGCTTCGGCCGCGGCGGGATAATCCCGCGCGGCGGAAAGCTCGGCCGCCAGGTCCGGGCTGGCATATTTTACATCGGCCAGCCAAATATCTACGTAGTCAGCCAGTGCCTTGACGGTCTCCAACGTCTCATACCCGCCGGTATTGTAGACGACCGGCAGGGCAAAACCTGCCACCCGTGCGGCATCCAGCGCGGGCAGCACCCAGGGCAGGTATTGGGTGGCGGTGACAAGGTTTAAGTTTTTCGCGCCGCTCTTTTGCAGCGCGAGAAAGATTTCCGTCAGCCGCTCCACGGTAATTTCTTTGCCCACATCCCCCTGGCTGATGGGATAGTTCTGGCAGTAGCAGCACCGCAGCGCGCAGTTGGAAAAAAACACCGTACCGCTGCCGGTGGCGGCGTTGGGGTCGCCGCTCAGGCACGGCTCCTCCCAGTGGTGCAGGGCGGCGCGGGCCACCCGCAAAGTGCCGTCGGCCCCACAGAAACCCCGCTGCCCGTGGGCGCGGTCCGCCCGGCAGGCACGGGGGCAAAGGGTACAAGGATTCGGCAGCTGCATGGTTCCAACCTCTTTCACAACTTTTTTCCATTTGATTTTACCACAAACGCCCGAAATGTGGTATACTATTATATTACAATAACCTGAAAAGGAGAGTACGTTTATGTCTACCCCTCATAACCGCGCCGAAAAAGGCGATTTTGCCAAGACCGTCCTGATGCCCGGTGATCCGCTGCGTGCGAAGTTCATCGCCGAAACCTTTTTGGAGAACCCGCGCCTCGTCACCGACGTGCGCGGTATGTACGGCTTTACCGGCACTTACCAGGGCCGCCCCATCAGCGTGATGGGCAGCGGCATGGGCATGCCGTCCATCGGCATCTATTCCTACGAGCTGTTCAGTCAGTATGGCGTCGAGAACATCATCCGCATCGGCTCTGCCGGTTCTTACACCGACAAGGCCAAGCTGTTTGACGTGGTGCTGGCCACCGGCGCTTACTCGGAGAGCAACTACGCTGTGACCCAGAGCGGCGACACCGACGACATCCAGCAGCCCAGCTGCGAGCTGAACAACGCCCTGCGTGCCAGCGCCGCCGCCCAGAACATTCCTCTGATCGAGGGCAACATCCATTCCTCGGACGTGTTCTACCGCCAGCCCAGCGATGCCAAGCCGACTTATTGGGAAAAGCTGCGGGACGAGAAGGGCTGCCTGGCCGTCGAGATGGAGAGCTTCGCCCTTTTCCACAATGCCAAGGTGCTGGGCAAGCGCGCCGCCTGTCTGTTGACCATCTCGGACAGCTTCGTTTCTCCCGAGATCACAACCGCCGAACAGCGCCAGACCAGTTTTACCGAAATGATGAAGGTGGCCCTGGGCGTGGACGCTTATTTGGAGAAGTAATATGGAAAAAGCAGAGATCCAAAGCCTGATCCGCGACGCCTTTGAAGCCCAGAAGTTTGCCTACGTGCCCTACTCCCGCTTCCATGTGGGCGCGGCGCTGCTGGGCAAAAACGGCATGGTCTACAAAGGCTGCAATATCGAAAATGCCGGTTACACCCCCACCAACTGTGCTGAGCGCACCGCCCTGTTCAAGGCGGTCAGCGAGGGTGAGCGGGAGTTTACCGCGATTGCCATCGTGGGCAGCAAGGTGGGGGAGAAGAACACCCTTGTCACCGGCCCCTGCGGGGTCTGCCGCCAGGCATTGTTTGAGTTCGGCGGCCCGAGCCTGACCGTTATCATGGCTAAGAGCGAGGACGATTACATCGTGACGACCTTGGGTGAACTGCTGCCCTACGGCTTCGGCCCGGCGAACCTCGATTAAACCTATGTTAAGGAGTTTCCCGAATCCCATGAAAAAATTCATTGCGCTGGTCCTGACCATGGCGCTGGCGGTAAGCCTGTGCGCCTGCAGCAGCAAGGCCGGCAGCCAGACGGTGACCTTCACGGTGCCGATGGACGACAGTACCTATACCTTTACGGCCCCGGTTGACGAAAACGGCGAGTCTGCCACCCTGCCCGGCGGGGCAACCATCGCCCTGGCGGCCGAGCAGGCCAGCCTGGACGACGGCGCCGACACCCTGCTGTGGAAGGGCATCCAGACTTTTGCCGGCACCTACGGCTACACGGCCGAGAACCACACTGCCGCCGATACCTCGGTGGAGGCGGCCGAAGCCGCCCTGCGTGAAGCCGCCGAGAGCGGCGCGGCGCTGGTCGTCTGCCGCGGCGAGACCATGGCCCAGGCGCTGTTCAACATCCAGAACAACTACCCCGGCGTACACTACCTGCTGTTTGACGGCGAGCCCCACAACAGCAGCTACACCAACTATACCACCGAGTCCAACGTCCACTGTGTCCTCTTCCAGGAGGAGCAGGCCGGTTTCCTGGCGGGTTACGCCGCCGTGACGGACGGCTACACCCAGCTGGGCTTTATCGGTGCCGAGGAGATCCCCGGCGTGGTGCGCTACGTCACCGGCTTTTTGCAGGGGGCCGAGTATGCGGCCGAGCAGCAGGGCCTTACGGTGGATCTGCGCACCTGGTTTGCCGGTACCTACAGCGCCAGCGATGACACCACCAACCGCATGCTGGATTGGTGCAACAACGGCACCACGCTGCTCTTCGTCAACGGCGGCAACCTGATCGCCAGTGCTATCGACGCCGCCAAGGAGACCACCAGCGGCAACGAGGTCCGCGTGATGGCCAGCGACTATGACCAGAACGATTCCTCGGATCTGATCCTGGGCAGTGCCATCAAGTGCTATAACTCCGCCGTGCAGCAGGAACTGTATGCCTTCTTCTCCGGCAATGCCGCCTGGGACCAGACTGTGGCAGGCCAGAGCGAAAAGGTGGGCTACACCACCGGCGCCGTGGCCCTGGCAGGCCCCCACTGGCGCTTTGCCGAGCTGAGCCAGCACGACTATGAGCGCCTGTACACCCAGCTGCGCAACAGCGACCTGAAGGTGGACGCCTATGCCGACATGAATACCCTGCCCGACACCCCCAACGTGACGGTGGAGAAGCAAAACTGATGAAACAACGAAAAAATTGCATTTTGTAATGAAATTGTGATTATTATTGCGTTGAAATGCCCGCCAAAATGCGGTATACTGAAACTACTGTGGCAGGGAAGGCCCCTGCCCTGAAAAAACCATTTTTGGTTCCATGACAAAGGAGAGCTTACACCATGAAGAAGTTTATTTCTATGGCGATGGCCGGCTGCATGGCCCTCTCTCTGGCTGCCTGCGGCGGTTCCTCCGCCAGCACTGCCGAGAGCACTGCTACCAGCACCGAGGCTACCTCTGAGGCTGCTGCTTCCGGCAGCAAGACCGACGTCGCTTTCGTTACCGACGTTGGCAACATCGACGACCAGTCCTTCAACCAGTACACCTGGCAGGGCGTGCAGGACTTCTGCTCTGCAAACAGCCTGAACGCTAACTACTATCGTCCTACCGAGGACTCCGACGCTGCCCGTTTGGAGCAGATGGACAACGCTGTCAATGACGGCGCTAAGGCCGTCGTCGTTGCCGGCTACCTGTTCGGTTCCTCTATCGCTGAGGCTCAGGCCAAGTACCCCGACGTTGAGTTCCTGGCTCTGGACGTTTCCACCGTCGACCTGGGCGACACTGCCCCCGCTGAGAACACCGCTCTGATCACCTACAAGGAAGAGCAGGCCGGTTATCTGGCTGGCTACGCCGCTGTTTACGACGGCTACAAAGAGCTGGGCTTCCTGGGCGGCATGGCTGTTCCCGCGGTTATCCGTTACGGCTACGGCTTCGTGCAGGGCGCTGACGCTGCTGCTAAGGAGCTGGGCGTTGACGATGTCAACATCAAGTACTGGTACTCCGGCGGCTTCGCTGCTACCGATGAGGTCAAGAACAAGATGGACGGCTGGTACTCTGAGGGTACCGAGGTCGTCTTTGCCTGCGGCGGCCCCGTCTGCGAGAGCTGCGACGCTGCTGCTCAGGCCAACGGCGGCAAGATGATCGGCGTTGACGTCGACCAGTCCGGCCGGTACGACACCGTTATCACCTCTGCCATGAAGGGCCTGGCCGAGTCCGTGAACGAGGCTCTGACCGACTCCATGAACAATGGCTGGAAGTTCACCGAGACTTACGCCGGCAAGGAGACCAAGCTGGGCGCTGCCGAGAACTGCGTTGGCCTGCCCATGGAGACCAGCAAGTTCAACAAGTTCACCCAGGAGCAGTACGACGCTATGTATGCTTCCATCGTTGACGGCACCCTGACCATCGACGACAGCTTCGATACCACTGTTACTCCTTCCGTCACCAACGTGACCGTGGACTACCAGGGCTAATTCGTAACTGAATAAGTCAACCGCTCCGTGCTTAACCGCGCGGGGCGGTTTTTTATATATAAGAGTAAGTTGAACCTGTAGGGGCGGATGCAAGCATCGACCCCTACGGAAATACTCTGCTAAAGTAGCCAGCCTTCCGGCGCTGCGCACCACCTTCCCTCAAGGGAAGGCTAAAGGCTCCCCTTGGAGGGGCGCTGTCGCCGCAGGCGACTGAAGAGTGGCTGCTTCAGCCGCACCAATAAGTACACCTTCTCCAACTTTTTTTCGCTTTTTGCGCAGTTTCTCTTGTACAATACGCGATTTTTTTATATAATATAAATTAATATACTATGAAAATAGAAAGGGGCGTGTACCGATTGGCAGATAATTTCGTTATCGAGATGCTGCACATCACCAAGGAGTTCCCCGGTATCAAGGCCAACGACGATGTCACGCTGCAGCTGCGCAAAGGCGAGATCCATGCGCTGCTGGGCGAAAACGGCGCCGGTAAATCTACCCTGATGAGCGTACTGTTCGGTCTGTATCAGCCGGAAAAAGGCGTTATCAAGAAAAATGGCAAAGAGGTCAAGATCCAGAACCCTAACGACGCCAACGCGCTTGGCATCGGCATGGTGCACCAGCATTTCAAGCTGGTCGAATGTTTTACCGTTCTTGACAATATCATTCTGGGCGTCGAGGATACCCGCCATGGTTTCCTGCAAAAGGACGCTGCCCGCAAAAAGGTCATGCAGCTCAGCGAGAAGTACGGCCTGAAAGTCGACCCTGATGCGCTGGTCAGCGACATCTCCGTCGGTATGCAGCAGCGTGTCGAAATCCTCAAAATGCTCTACCGCGACAACGAGATCCTTATTTTCGACGAGCCTACGGCGGTTCTGACTCCGCAGGAGATCGACGAGCTGATGGAGATCATGCGCGGCTTCAAGGCCGAGGGCAAGAGCATCCTGTTCATCACCCACAAGCTGAATGAGATCATGGCGGTTGCCGACCGCTGCACCGTCCTGCAAAAGGGCCGCGGCATCGGTACCGTGGATATTGCCAACACCACCAAGGAAGAACTGTCCCGCATGATGGTCGGCCGCGACGTGCAGTTTGCTGTCGACAAGGCCCCTTGCAAGCCGGGCAAGACCATCCTGGAAGTGGACGGCCTGGTCGTGCCCAGCAAGGCGCACAAGAACAACGCCGTCCGCAGCGTCAGCTTCAAGGTCAACGCGGGGGAGATCGTCTGCGTGGCCGGTATCGAAGGCAACGGCCAGACCGAGTTGATCTATGGCCTGACCGGCCTGGAGAAAGTCACCGGCGGCACGGTCAAACTCAACGGCAAGGACATCACCCACGCCCCCATCCGTGAGCGCTCCAAGGACGGCATGAGCCATATCCCGGAGGACCGCCACAAGCATGGCCTGGTGCTGGACTACACCGTGGCCGACAACATGGTATTGCAGCGCTACTGGCAGCCAGAGTTCCAGAACCACGGCTTCATCAAAAAAAGTGCTGTCATGGACTATGCCGAGCGCCTCATCAAACAGTACGACGTGCGCAGCGGCCAGGGTCCCATCACCATCGCCCGCAGCATGTCCGGCGGCAACCAGCAGAAAGCCATCATCGCGCGTGAGGTCGATAAGGACCCCGACCTGCTGGTCGCTGTGCAGCCCACCCGTGGTTTGGACGTCGGCGCGATCGAGTATATCCACAAACAGATCGTGGCCGAGCGCGATAAGGGCAAGGCTGTTCTCCTCGTCAGCCTTGAGCTGGACGAGGTCATGAACCTGTCCGACCGCATCCTTGTCATGTACGAGGGCGAGATCGTCGGCGAGTTCGATCCAAAGACCACGACGGTCGAAGAACTGGGCCTGTATATGGCAGGCGCCAAAAAGCAAGGGGAGGCGAAAGCATGAGTAAAAAATCCAAACAGCCGCTTTTGCAGAACCCCGGCGTAGTTGGTGTTCTGGCAAGTCTGCTGTCCATCGTCATTGGCCTGGTGCTGGGCTTTATCCTGCTGGTCATCCTGAACCCCGGCGCATCGCTGGACGGCATGAAAGCCATGATGACCACCGGCTTTGCCAGCATGGACAAGTTCGGCAAGGTGCTTTACCAGGCTGCGCCCCTGATGATGTGCGGCCTGTCGGTCGGCTTTGCGTTCAAGACCGGCCTGTTCAACATCGGCGCGCCCGGCCAGTACACCATGGGCGCGTTCTTCGCCCTGCTGTGCGGCATCCAGTTCCAGATGCCGTGGTTCGTCTGCCTGCTGGCTTCGGCCATCGGCGGTGCGATCTGGGGCATTTTCCCGGGTCTGTTCAAGGCCTACTTCAACGTCAACGAGGTTATCACCTCCATCATGTTCAACTGGATCGGCATGTACCTCGTCAATCTGATCCTCGCCAACTCGCCCCATATGCTGGCTTCCGGCTGGGGCGCTTCCAACTCGGACCGTACTGCGGCGCTCTCCGCCGCCAACCCCGGCGCGATTCTGCCCAAGGGCCCGTTTGCCGGGTTGTTCGGCAATTCCAGCTGGATCAACATCGGCATCATCCTGTCCATCATCTTTGCGCTGATCGTCTGGGTCGTGCTGCAAAAAACCACCTTTGGCTATGAGTTGAAAGCCTGCGGCCTGAGCCGTGACGCGGCCCAGTATGCGGGCATCAATGCCAAGCGCAATATCGTGCTGTCCATGGTCATTGCGGGTGCGCTGTCCGGCATCGGCGGCGGCATCTACTACCTGGCCGGTACGGGTCAGTACGTTATCGAAAAATCCATTTTGGGCATGGGCTTCAACGGCATCCCCGTTGCGCTGTTGGCAAGCTCTAACCCCATCGGCACCATCTTCTCGGCGCTGTTCATCAGCTACATCCAGGTGGGCGGCGCTGCCATGCAGCCGGCTTACTCCTCCGAGACGATCGACATCGTGATCGCTGTCATCATCTATCTGGCGGCTTTCGCCCTGCTGATGCGCGGCGTGATCGCCAAGGCGGTTTCCGGCCGTAAAGAGAAAGGGGGCGCTGCCAAATGATGATCGCTGCTAACATTATCAGCTTGACCGTCCTGTTTGCGGTGCCGCTGCTGCTGGTTGCCCTGGGCGGTATGTTCAGTGAGCATTCCGGCGTTATCAACATCGCGCTGGAAGGCATGATGATCATTGGCGCTCTGTTTGCCTGCTTCACCCTGCAGGCGTTTGACCAGAGCGGCTTCGGTCCGGCACATCCGCAGCTGGCCATGCTGGTTGCTATCCTGGTGGCGGGCCTGACCGGCATGATCTTCTCCTTCTTCCTGGGTTTTGCTGCCATCAACCTGAAAGCTGACCAGACCATCGGCGGCACGGCGTTGAACCAGTTCGCCCCGGCCTTCGCAGTCGTTATGACCTGGGCCATCCAGGGCCAGGGCCTGACTACCATCGCCATCCCCAGCTGGGTGCGCATCACCCGCGAAACTTTCGGCCTCGCCCCGGTGGATGGCCCCAGTTTCTGGAACAACCTGATCTTCAAGTATTTCTACCTGACTACCCCCATCGCCGTCATCCTGTTTATCGTGGCCTATATCGTCATGTACAAGACCCGCTTTGGCCTGCGCCTACGCGCCTGCGGCGAGCATCCCCAGGCAGCGGACTCTGTGGGCATCAATGTCTACAAGATGCGCTACGCTGGCGTGCTGATCTCCGGTTTCCTGGGCGGTATCGGAGGCCTGGCCTACACGGTGGCAGCCGGTTCCGGCTTCAACTCCGACGTGGGCGGCTATGGCTTCCTGGCGCTGGCAGTTATGATCTTCGGTAACTGGAAACCGTTCCCAATCCTGGCATCCTCGGTGTTCTTTGCGCTGTTCAAGGTCATCGCGGCTTACAGCTCGTCGCTGTCCTTCCTGCCGAAGTTCGATGGCGTTAAGGAGATCTCCAACTTCTACCAGATGCTGCCGTATATCGTCACGATGATCGTGCTGATCTTCA
>ERZ773210.1838-NODE-1838-length-19379-cov-3.835438_pt1 | contig 19379 bp, 21 predicted proteins | sample MGYA00580528_ERZ773210 | MGnify/ENA primary metagenome ERZ773210 (study PRJEB29015, sample SAMEA2737769) | human gut metagenome | biome: human gut; feature: human-associated habitat; material: faeces | place: China | collected 2012 ...
TTTGAACCAGTTATATATATATATATCATATTTTTCTTCTGCATGTAGACTATTTATTGTTCGTTCAAATATATAATATTCTGTTTTTATTTCATTCAAATTTCTAAAAAATAAGTATTCCTCAGATGAATAATAATAATTAGGATATTTCTCTCCTTTTTTTAATATTGCCACTACTTCTTCTCTTGTCATTACATTGTCTTTCTTTAGAAAACAATTGAAATGTATAGTTGAAAAATAAATTAATATAATAAGTATTAATGCTAGTATTATAATTCCAACAATTTTTAATATTTTTTTTATTTCCATATAAATCTTTATAGTCGATATTCACTTTAAGCAAATCATCTGATACTTCTTCAACTGTATAAATTGTTGTCCTATTAAAATAGGAATTTTGACATGATACTATATTTTTGGATTGAGTATAATCACCGCTATCTATAAACTCATCTGCAATATATGCCGAATAGAATCCATCATTTCCAAATGACACTACATAATTTTCACTTTCCCAAACACCTATAATTAGTGATTTCGTATCATCACTCGTCGATCCGGGTTCTCCGTCCTCCGTTCGTGCACATGATTGTAAAATAATAATTGATAATAGAATCAATATATATAAAAATAATTTCTTCATATCTTTATTTTTTTATTTAATTTATTACCTATCTATCCTTTAGATGGATCTAAGCTTTTTCTGCTTTTTTTATCTTATTTTGTAAATTATAAAAAATGTTTTCAAATTCAAATCAAGCTATCATTACTTACCCTTTCTGTTTTATTTGCTTATACAAAACAAATAGGACGTAAAATTGTTATAGGTTATCTTTTATATCAAACAATTGTTTATTTAAAACAATACTCATATATTTACGTTAAAACTTTATTAAATGATCATTTAAAGAAAAAACGAATAAAAGTAAATAAGAAAATGAATTATTATCGACCTTATCATAATCTTTATGAACTTAATGGAAAACTCTATGATTTTGAAACAATAAAAATATATTTGTTAAAATCAAGATAATTCGTTGACTTTATATTTAAAATCTAGTATAATGCACTTGTTGTAGACCTCTAGACTACAACCGCACATAAAAGGTATTAAACGCATTTGCTGCCTTGGTTGGCGAGTCTTAGAAAAAATTTTATAGGAGGTGCGGTATGTACGCAATTATCGAAACAGGTGGAAAACAATTAAAAGTTGAAGCTGGTGATGCAATTTTTGTAGAAAAATTAGAAGTTGAAGCAGGAGAAAAAGTTACTTTTGATAAAGTATTATTAGTTGGTGATGAAACTGTAACTATTGGTGCTCCTTATGTTGAAGGTGCTACTGTAGAAGCTACTGTTGAAAAACAAGGTAAAGAAAGAAAAGTAACTATTTATAAATATAACGCTAAAAAACATTACCACAAAAAACAAGGTCATAGACAACCTTATACAAAATTAATTGTTGATGCAATCAACGTTAAATAATGATTAAAGTTTTAATAAAAAACAATAATAAATATATTACACATATTCAAATCAAAGGTCATGCAGATTATGGTGAATATGGTAAAGATTTAGTTTGTGCAGGTGTGAGTGCAATTGCCACAGGTATTTGTAATACGCTCGCCAAAAAACAATTTCTTGAAAAAAAGATGTGTGCAATTTCTTTTGAAAATGGTAATATAAAGATAGATGTATACAAAGAGGATGAAACGATGCAAGTGATACTAGAGACACTGGTCATTAGTTTAGAATCTTTTATGGAAGACTATCATCAATATATCAAGATAACCTATGAGGAGGAATAACACTATGATGTTTAAATTAGATTTACAATTATTCGCTTCTAAAAAAGGGGTAGGATCTACTAAAAACGGTCGTGACTCAAAAGCTAAAAGATTAGGAGCTAAATTATCAGACGGACAATTCGCTAGTGCAGGTTCTATTATTTATAGACAAAGAGGTACTAAAATCCATCCAGGTACTAACGTAGGAAAAGGTGGAGATGACACTTTATTTGCTATGTGTGATGGAATTGTTAAATTCGAAAGAATGGGAAAAGATAGAAAAAAAGTATCAGTTTACCCAGCTGCATAATGAATAAAATCCCTGAAAAGGGATTTTTTTTTGAAAGAGAGGTGGAAGTATGCAATTTATTGATAAAGCAAAAATATATATTGAAGCCGGTAAAGGTGGCGATGGAACAGTTGCTTTTAGACGTGAAGCTCATGTTCCAAAAGGTGGACCTGCTGGTGGAGACGGTGGAAAAGGTGGAAGCATCATTTTTGAAGCAACAACATCTTTATCAACCTTATTAGATTTAAAATATAAACGTGTTTATAAAGCGCGTCCTGGTGGTAATGGAATGGCTAAAAAAATGCACGGTGCGGATGCAGGAAATTTAGTAATCAAAGTTCCTGTTGGAACTGTTATTACCAATGAAGAAACTGGAAAAATCATGGCTGACTTAACAGAAAACAATCAACGTGTTGTTCTTGCTAAAGGTGGACGTGGTGGACGTGGAAATGCGCGTTTTGCGACTTCACGAAATCCAGCTCCACAAATTTGTGAAAGAGGAGAACCGGGAGAAAAATTTGATGTTTGTTGTGAATTGAAACTTCTTGCGGATGTTGGACTTGTTGGTTTCCCATCAGTTGGTAAATCAACATTCTTATCTGTTGTTTCTCGTGCAAGACCTGAAATCGCAGATTATCATTTTACAACAATCGTACCGAACTTAGGTGTCGTACAAGCTAAAGATGGTCGTAACTTTGTTATGGCTGATTTACCAGGTTTAATTGAAGGAGCAAGTCAAGGAAAAGGATTAGGTCATCAATTCTTAAGACATATTGAAAGATGTCGTGTTATTGTTCATATTATTGATATGGGTGGTATTGAAGGACGTGATCCTTATGAAGATTACTGTACGATTAATGAAGAACTTGGGCAATATCAATATCGTTTATTAGAAAGACCACAAATTGTTGTTGCTAATAAAATGGATGAAGAAAATGCAGAAGAAAATTTAAAAGCATTTAGAGAAAAAGTAGGAGAAGATGTTAAAGTATTCCCTATTTCCGCAATCATTCATGAAGGTGTTGATCAAGTTTTATATGCTGTAGCGGATGCCTTAGAAACAGCGCCTAAATTTGATATGGAAGAAATTGAAGAAAATACGGTTGTCTATAACTTTGAGGAAGAAGAAGCTCCATTTGTTGTTCATAATTTAGGAAATGGGCAATGGACAATTACAGGTAAGAAGATTGAACGTATTGTATCGATGACTTCTCTAGTAAGTGATGATGCAATTAAACGTTTATCAATCAAAATGCGTAATATGGGTATTGATGAAGCTCTTAGAAACGCAGGCTGCCAAGATGGAGATACAGTTTCAATTCTTGATTTTGAATTTGAATTCTATGATTAAAAAATCTGTGTTGCTTTTGCAACCGGATTTTTTTATTTCAAGATAGGAAGGACTATGCTATAATTGAGATAAATTTGACACAAATTTGAGACAAAATGAAACGCTTTTTAGATTATAATAGATATAGGAGAATTATATGTATAGTTATATAAAAGGAACGATTGTTGATATTCAAAGTGATCATATAGTTTTAGAAAATAATGGGATTGGTTATTTGGTTTATGTAAGTAATCCTTATGCTTTTTCTAAAGGAAAGGAAATGATTGTTTACGTTTACCAACAAGTGAAAGAAGATGGTATTTTATTATATGGATTTAATACGAAAGAAGAAAAGGAACTTTTCTTAAAACTTATTTCCGTTAAAGGAATAGGTTGTAAAAGTGCTTGTACAATGCTTGCAAGTGGTGATGTTGATGGTATTTGTGAAGCTATTGAAAGTGGAAATATTGCGTATTTAAAGAAAATACCAGGGATTGGGCCTAAAGCTGCAGGTCAAATTATTCTTGATTTACAAGGAAAAGTAACAGCCTCAAAACAAATTGTTGTTAATCAAGAACTTGAAGAAGCGATGGAAGTATTACTTGCTTTAGGATATAAACAAAGTGAAGTAGATAAGGTTGTTAAAAAAATAGGGGATGAGTCCCTTGATACGAATGGATATGTAAAAAAGGCTTTAAGTTTAATTGTAAAATAGGAGGGATAGAATGAATGATGTTTTAAATCCTGAAATCGTTGAAGATGAAGAAAGTTCTCTTCGTCCAGGTGATTTTGATGAATACATTGGACAAACCAATCTCAAAGAAAATTTAAAGGTTTTTGTTGGGGCAGCTAAATTACGTGATGAGTCACTTGATCATGTTTTACTCTATGGTCCACCAGGTCTAGGAAAAACCACAATGTCTATGATCATTGCTCATGAAATGGGAACAAATATTAAAATTACAACAGGACCAAGTATTGAAAAAACAGGAGATCTTGTTGCTATTTTAACGGCACTCGAACCGGGAGATGTTTTATTTATTGATGAAATTCATCGTTTAAATAAAGTGGTTGAAGAAATCCTTTATCCAGCAATGGAGGATTTTTGTGTGGATGTTGTTATTGGAAAAGAAGCGTCAACACGTTCAGTAAGAATTGATTTACCACCTTTTACGCTTGTAGGAGCGACAACAAGAGCGGGGGATTTGTCGGCACCGTTGCGCGATCGTTTTGGAATTGTTTCTCAATTAGAATATTATAGCGAAGATGAACTTACACAAATTATTGATCGTACAAGTCGTGTTTATAATATTGAAATGGATGAAGATGCAAAAAGAGAACTTGCTAGAAGAAGTCGTGGAACCCCACGTATTGCCAATCGTTTATTTAGAAGGGTAAGAGACTTTTCACAGTTCTATGGAGATGCCACAATTACCAAAGAGCGTACAACAGAAGCACTTGAACGTTTAAAAGTTGATAATTTAGGATTAGATGATGTTGATCATAAATATTTATTAGGAATCATTCATCGTTTTAAAGGTGGACCGGTTGGTCTAGAAGCTATTGCGGCTTCTATTGGGGAAGAACCCCAAACTTTAGAAGATGTAAATGAACCTTATTTACTACAAATTGGCTTAATCAAAAGAACACCAAGAGGACGTATAGCAACGGCAGAAGCTTATCGTCATCTTCATATTAGTCAAGATGAATAACTTTGAAAAGATAGGACTTATTGTCCTATTTTTTATTTCATTGATCTATAGTTATATTAAGCCGAGTGATGTTGTAGAAAATATAGAAACTAAACAACAAATAACGATTTATGTAGAGGGAAAATATACAAAAAAACTCTCTTTTTCTTATAAACCACAAATCAAGGATGTTTTAAATGAATTACAAGTAGAAAACATCTATCGTTTTGAAGAAACTACACAACTTGCAAGTGAATCGGTTCTTTATTTACCTTATGGAGAACATTTAATCTCTTTAAATCAGGCAAGTCTTGAAGAATTGATGACACTCAAGGGAATAGGTGAAAAAACAGCGCAAAAAATAATTGATTATCGCCAAGAAACACCTTTTAAAACGATTGAAGATCTTACAAACGTTAGTGGAATAGGAGAAAAAATGTATTTAAAAGTGAGGGAGTTTTTATGTCTTTAAAGGGAAGGGTATTTTACGTTTGTTTTCCTTTGTTTTTAGTAGTTCTTACTCAAATGATTCATAATGTTTTTATGATTTTTTTAGGAATATACTTTTGTTTTTTATTTAAACGCTTTTCTAAAGGTTTTGGACTAAGTGTTATTTTAATAACAATTATTGCTTTTTTATGTTTGTTACTTCCTCAACCTTTGAATAAAACAGAAATAAAAGGAAAAATCGTTGGTCTTGATGAAAAGAGTATTGTGGTAAAAACAGGATATCATAAGGTCAAGGTTTATGGTGAATTTAAAGAAATAAAGATGTATGATGAAATTACACTCATTGGAAAACCGTATGTCATCAATGAAACTGGCAATGATTATGCCTTTAATTATCAAAATTATCTTTATAGCTTAAATATTTTTGATACTTTAAAATTAGAACAAGTGACATCATTAAAACATGTAACTCATCCTTATCATTATCTTGAAAAGAAAGTAAAAACAAAAACGAAAGTCAGTTCTTTGCTTTCGCTTTTTATTTTAGGGGTAAAGGATGAACAAATGAAAGACTATTATGAAAAGCTTACTAAGCTCTCTCTTGTTCATCTTTTTGCATTATCAGGAATGCATTTAATGATTTTACAAAAGTGGCTCAATCATTTAACAAAATTTTTCTTTTCAAAAAGAATGCAAAATATTGTTTCATTAGTTGTTATTGGATTTTATTTAAGCATCATCCCTTATAATATTTCTTTTTTAAGAGCTTATTTAATGATGCTTTTAGTGCCATTATTTAAAAGAATATTCAATCCGTTAGATCTTTTTTCTTTACTGACGGTAGGAATGCTTTTTTATAATCCTTATTTGATTTATAATCTTTCGTTTATTTTTTCTTATACAATTTATTTTTTTATTTTGTTATTACAAAAACAAGATAGAGGAAAATATTATCTTTTTTTAGGCTCTGTACCCATTATTATTTCTATTCAACATGCACTTCCTGTTTTTTCTTTTTTAACAGCACCATTACTGATGCCGATGGTTGAAGTGATTTATCAAACAATGCTTTATTATTTAATATTAGGAAAACCTATTTTATATGTACTTTCTTTTGAATATGAAATACTCTTAAAGATGATTGATTTTTTGACAGATTTTTCTTTTTCATTCCATTTTAGTCAACCAACTTTCTTTTTTATAGGTGTTTATTATTATCTTTATTTGAAAGGAATTTATAAAATAAATATGCAACGGAAGATACATCAAGAACTTTCTTTGTTGTTTGCTGTATTGCTTGCATTTTACTTTTATCCTTTCTATAACATGAAAGGTCAAGTTGTTATGATTGATGTAGGACAAGGGGATTGCTTTTTTATCCAACAACCTTTTCATAAAGGAAATATCTTGATTGATACAGGTGGACTCAAAAATACGGATGTTGCTACTAAAAGAATTATTCCGTATTTAGAAAGTCAGGGTGTTTTTTCTTTAGATGCTGTTTTTATTTCACATCAAGATTTTGATCATTGCGGTGCTTTAGAATCTTTGAAAACACATTTTAAAGTAAAAGAGGTTATTGAAAGTTTTAAAGAAAAAAGGATTGGTAATTTGCATTTTAAAAACCTTGCATTAGATAAAAGATATGTGAGTGAAAATGATCGTTCTTCCATTATTTATGTCACAATCAATCATTTGAATTATTTGTTTACAGGTGATATCTCTCAAGAAGTAGAAAAAGACTTATATCAAACGTATCAAAAATTAGAAGTAGATGTTTTAAAGGTTGCTCATCATGGAAGTAAGAGTTCTTCAAGTGATGATTTGTTTAAAATGATGAATCCAAAAATTGCTTTGATTTCTGTAGGAAAGAATAATCTTTATCGACATCCTTCGTATACGACTTTAAAAAAATTAAAAAGTTATGGAATTAAAATTTATCGAAGTGATGAAATGGGAATGGTTAAAATCGTTTATTACGGAAATAAGAATTATATTTTCATTCATAATAATCCATGACTTCATGTATGTTTTAGTTTATAATAGCTTATGGTGATGCTATGTTATTTGTATTTTATGGAACAGAAAGATTATTGATGGATCAACGTCTACAAAAATTAAAAAAAGAATATCAGTGTAGTCAAGAACTAATGAATTATAATAGTTACGATGTCTCAAAAGAAGGAATGAAAGTTGCTTTAGAGGATGTAATGACACCTTCTTTTTTAAGTGAACAAAAGATGATTGTTATTAATCACTGTGATTTTCTAACGACTAAAAAATTAAAGAAAGAAAATAAGGATGCAGATTATTTAATGAAATGTATTCCTTATTTAAATGAAACAAACCATTTAGTTATTTTTCATCCAGAAAAAAATTTTGATGAAAGAAAGAAAATAGTTAAATATTTACGTAAAGAAGCTCAGTTTTTTGAAATTAATCCTTTAAATTATTATAAAGTTTCTGATACAACAAGACAGGCAATTAAAAAGAGAAGTTGTACGATTGATGATGATGCTTTGGAATTATTATTAAGTCGTAAAGGAACGAATTTGATTGATATTTCAAGTGAAGTTGAAAAGCTTTGTTTATATACAAAGCATATTGATTTAAAAAGTGTTGAAGAATTAGTAAGTCGTCCGCTTGATGAAAATGTTTTTGATTTAACAACAGCTATTTTAAGTAAAGATAAACAAAAGATGATGTCAATCTATAAAGATTTAATGACATTAAATGAAGAACCGGTAAAACTGATTGTTTTGGTTGCAAATTCAATGCGCTTGATTTATCAAGTGAAATTATTAGATCGAAAAGGTTATACTGATCAAGAGATTGCAAAGATGTTATCTGTAAATCCTTTTAGATTAAAATATGTTCGAAAGGAAGGAAAGCTTTTTGAACTTGATGAGCTGTTATCGTGTTTAAATCAACTTTCAAAGTTGGATGTAAAAATTAAAACTGGGAAAATAGATAAAAAACTTGGATTAGAATTATTTATGTTAAGAATATAGGAGATTTTATGGAATCATTAAGAGAATTATTTAAAATAGGTTTTGGTCCTTCTTCGTCACATACGATGGGACCGCAAAGGGCTGCTTCAAAAATCAAAGAAAAATATCCGCAAGCAACACACTATGAAGTGGATCTCTATGGTTCACTTGCATTAACAGGAAAAGGCCATTTAACTGATTATATTATTAAACAAACTTTAGGAGAAGAAACGCTTGTTCATTTTAAAAGTGATAGTCTTCCTTATCATCCAAATGGTATGAAATTTTATGTTTATCAAGATGAACAACTTTTAGATACAATAACGGCTTACTCTATCGGTGGAGGAACAGTTGAATTTAAAGGGTGTCAACTCCAACAAACTAAACAAGTTTACCCTCATAAAAATCTAAAAGAAATTATTCAATATATTGAAGATAATGGGATTTCTTTTTATGACTATGTTTTAAATTATGAAGATGAATATTTTAAAGCCTATTTATTTGAGGTATTAGATAGTATGTTTACATGTGTTCAAAATGGTCTACATCATGAAGGAATCATTCCAGGAAGATTGCAACTTAAAAGAGTTGCGAAAAGTATGTACCAGCAAGCAATTAATACACGTCGTGAAAGTGAAAGAGAAAGGTTATTGATTTCTAGTTATGCTTATGCCGTATCTGAAGAAAATGCTTGTGGTAATAAAATTGTGACAGCACCAACATGTGGTGCTAGTGGTATTTTACCGGCAGTTTTATTTTATTGTTATAAACAATTAGAAATACCTCGTAAAGAATTAATTAAGGCTTTAGCGGTTGCAGGGTTATTTGGTAATGTCATTAAACACAATGCGACGATATCAGGAGCTGATGGTGGATGCCAAGCGGAAGTGGGAAGTGCTTGTGCGATGGCAGCAGCAGCATATGGTTGGGTTTTGGAACTTAATAATTCTTTGATTGAATATGCTGCAGAAATGGGATTAGAACACAATTTAGGACTTACTTGTGATCCAGTTGGAGGATATGTACAAATTCCATGTATTGAAAGAAATGGTTTTGGGGCGTTACGCGCTATTGATGCCGCTAGCTATGCTAAGCAGCTTGGTTATTTAAGAAAAAATAAAGTTTCTTTTGATTCGATTGTCAATGTTATGAAAGAAACTGGGAAAGATTTAAATAGTGCTTATAAAGAAACATCGCTTGGTGGACTTGCAAAGGAATTTGGGCTAAAAGATGGAGACGCATAGTTTATACGTACATATTCCTTTTTGTGATTCTATTTGTCGCTATTGTGATTTTTGTAAGGTTTATTATGATCACAAACAAAGTGATCTATATTTACAAAGATTGCAAGAAGAATTGTCTCAAATTGAAAATCATAATTTAAAGACGATTTATATTGGTGGGGGGACACCTAGTGCTTTAAATGATGAACAATTAGAAAAATTGATGGGGATATTAAAACCGTATAGTTTAAAAGTACAAGAATATTGTGTAGAAATGAATCCTGAATCCATGGATTATTATAAGTTAAAGATTTTAAAAAAAGGTGGTGTCAATCGTTTAAGCATTGGTGTTCAAACCTTTCAAAATAACTTATTAAAAGAAATTGATCGTCATCATAATGCGACACAAGTTAAAAATCTTATTCGCTATGCTAAACAAATTGGTTTTGATAATATTTCTATCGATTTAATGTATGGTTTACCAAAACAAACAAAAGAAGATATTGAAAAAGATATTGATGTTTTAAAAATGTTAGATATCCAACATGTTTCTTATTATTCTTTAATTTTAGAAGAGGGAACAATCTTAAAATATCAAAATTATCAACCTTTAGATGATGAGCAAGAATATCAATGTAATCTTTTAATTGATGAAAAATTACAAGAACTTGGTTTTGATAAATATGAAGTCTCAAATTATGCAAAAAAAGGATATGAGTCAAAACATAATTTAGTTTATTGGCATTTTGAAAACTATTATGGTGTCGGACTTGGCTCATGTGGTAAAAATAATCATCAAATTATTGAACATAGTCGTTCATTGACTAAATACTTAAATGGTGATTTTAAAACAACAACGATTGAACAAAGTAAAGAAGAAATGATGTTTGATCAAGTGATGATGTCACTAAGATTAGTAGAAGGATTAAATCTTGAAGTGTTTAAAGAAAGATATCAAGAAGATGCTTTGGAGATTTATCAAGATGCTATTGATAAAAATAAAAAAGAAGGACGTCTTGTAATAGAAGATAATTTTTTAAAAGCAACCAAAGAAGGACTTTATGTTTTAAATGATATACTTGTTGATTTTATGAAATAGCACATTGTGCTATTTTTTAAATTTTTTAGCACCAAGTTGTTGACAGTGCTAAAATAAAATGTATAATGTATTTAGCACAAGAGAAATAGGAGTGCTAAAGGTGGTGGACTTGATGTTAACGGCAAGACAAATGCTGATATTCAAATGTATCGTTGAAGAATTTATCGAAAATGCTGAACCGGTTGGATCCAAGGCATTGATGATGAAATATCAACTTCCTTATTCAAGTGCAACAATTCGTAATGAAATGAACTTTCTAGAAAATTATGGTTATCTAGAAAAAACACATATTTCTTCTGGAAGAGTACCTTCTAAAGAAGGCTATCGTTTCTATGTTCATAATTTAGGAAAAGTTGATTTGGATGAAGGAACAAAAAATCAAGTTGCTACAATTATTAATAAGCATCGTCGAAATTTAAATGAGATGGTGCATGAAAGTTGTAACATGTTGAGTGAATTAACTCATCTTACAAGTGTTGCATTAGGAAATGCATCGGATGATACATTGCAACGTATATCTGTTGTCCCTTTGGATGATGGACGTGTAACAGCAATTATCATTACAAGACAAGGACATGTTGAAAATAAAGTTTTCCAATTCTCAAGTGATGTTGAAATGGAAGATTTATTGAGCTGTGTTAACGTGATGAATGAATTACTTATAGGAACACCTATTAGTGAAGTGGCCTTTCATTTAGAACGAGATGTTCGACCAATTCTTACAACACAAGTGAAACAACATGAAGAATTGTTTAATGCATTTTTAGAAGCATTTGTTAAATTTGCTTCAAATAGTGTTTATTTTTCTGGGAAAGAAAATATCTTATATCAACCAGAATTTAATGATGTTGATAAATTAAGAAGGCTTGTAAGTGCTTTTGAAAATTCAAAAGTATGGAAAACTCTACCGTTATCGAGTGAGGATGGTATTCAAATCAATATTGGTAATGAAACACCTCTAGGAACGATGAATGATGTTTCAGTAATCTCTGCTTCTTTTAAAACAGGGGAAACATCAAAAGGTTCTATTTCGGTAATCGGTCCAACAAGAATGCCTTATGAAAAAGTTGTGGCATTAGTAGAGTATATAACTGAAAATATTGAAAAGGCTTGTTTAGAAGATAAACAAGATGAGAAATAGAGGTGAACAAATTGGCTGAGGAAAATAAAGTTGAAGAAGAAGTAACTGAAGAAGTTGAAGAAAACAAAGAAGCTGAGGCTGAAGTTGTTGAAGAAAATCAAGAAGATCAAATTAAGATTCTTCAAGATGAAGTTGATAAATGGAAAAATGATTATTATAAAGTGTTTGCGGATATGGAGAACATTAAAAGACGTATGCAAAATGAGCATGCAAATAACTTAAAGTTCATGATGCAAGGTTTTATTGAACAAATGTTACCAATCGTTGATAACTTTGAACGATCATTAGCAATTGAAAATCCAAATGAAGAAGTAGCAAACTTCTTAAAAGGATATGAAATGATTTATAAACAAATCATGACATTATTAGAAAACCAAGGCGTTAAAGTAATTGAAGCAGAAGGCAAAGAATTTGATCCTAACTTCCATCAAGCAGTAATGACTGTAAGTGACGAAAACTTTAAACCTGGCATGGTTGTTGAAGAATTACAAAAAGGTTACATGTTAAAAGATCGCGTTATTCGTGCATCTTTAGTAAAAGTAAGTGAATAAAAATAGGAGGATTTATATTATGGCAAAAATTATTGGTATTGACTTAGGAACTACAAACTCATGTGTAAGTGTGTTAGAAAACAATGAAGTAAAAGTAATTGCAAACCCAGAAGGAAATCGTACAACTCCTTCAGTTGTTTCTTTCAAAAATGGAGAAATTATTGTTGGGGAAGCTGCAAAAAGACAAGCAGTAACAAACCCTGATACAGTAATGTCAGTTAAACGTTATATGGGTACTGATCATAAAGAAAATGTAAATGGTAAATCTTATACACCACAAGAAATTTCAGCAATGATCTTACAAAACTTAAAAGCAACTGCTGAAGCTTATTTAGGCGAAACAGTAACAAAAGCGGTTATTACTGTTCCTGCATATTTCAATGATGCACAAAGACAAGCTACAAAAGATGCTGGTAAAATTGCTGGTTTAGATGTTGAACGTATTATCAATGAACCAACTGCTGCAGCATTAGCATTTGGACTTGATAAATTAGATCAAGAACAAAAAGTATTAGTTTATGACTTAGGTGGTGGTACTTTCGACGTATCTATCTTAGACTTAGCTGATGGTACATTTGAAGTATTAGCTACTGCTGGTAACAACAAATTAGGTGGGGATGATTTCGATAAGAAAATCATGGACTACATTGTAGAAGAATTCAAAAAAGAAAACGGTATTGATTTATCTAATGATAAAATGGCAATGCAACGTATTAAAGAAGCTGCAGAAAAAGCTAAGAAAGATTTATCTGGTGTAATGCAAACTCAAATTTCATTACCATTTATCTCAGCTGGTGCTGCTGGACCATTACACTTAGAATTAACATTAACAAGAGCTAAATTTGATGAAATTACAAGAGATTTAGTTGTGGCAACTGAAGGACCAGTTAGACAAGCATTAAGTGATGCTGGAATGCAACCAAGTGAAATCGATCAAGTATTATTAGTTGGTGGATCTACTCGTATTCCTGCTGTACAAGAATCTGTAAAACGTTTACTTGGAAAAGAACCTAACAAATCAGTAAACCCAGATGAAGTTGTATCTATGGGTGCTGCTATCCAAGGTGGAGTTATCGCTGGTGATGTTAAAGACGTCTTATTATTAGATGTTACACCACTTTCATTAGGTATCGAAACAATGGGTGGAGTTATGACAGTATTAATCGAAAGAAATACAACAATTCCAACTACTAAATCACAAGTATTCTCTACTGCTGCTGACAATCAACCAGCTGTTGATATCAACGTATTACAAGGTGAAAGATCAATGGCTAGAGATAATAAACAATTAGGTTTATTTAAATTAGATGGTATTGAACCAGCTCCAAGAGGAGTACCTCAAATCGAAGTTACTTTCTCAATTGACGTTAACGGTATCGTAAATGTTAAAGCTAAAGATTTAAAAACTCAAAAAGAACAATCAATCGTTATTCAAAACTCAACAGGATTATCTGATGAAGAAATCGATCGTATGGTAAAAGAAGCGGAAGCTAATAAAGCTGAAGATGAAAAGAAACGTAAAGATATTGAAACAAGAAATAAAGCTGAACAAATGATCAATGAAATTGATAAAGCTTTAGCTGAACAAGGTGACAAGATTGATGCTAATCAAAAACAACAAGCAGAGCAATTAAAAACTGAATTAAAAACTGCTTTAGATAACAATGATATGGCTACTCTTGAATCTAAAATGTCAGAATTAGAACAAATGGCTCAACAAATGGCATCTTATGCTTATCAACAACAACAAGCTAACCCTAATGGTGGAGCTGGACAAACAACATCAAACAATAATGATGACAACGTTGTTGATGCTGATTTTGAAGAAAAGAACTAATCAATTAAAAAAACCAAGGTTCTTCCTTGGTTTTTTAAAAGTATTATAGAAAGGATGATTTTATGGCAAGTAAAAGAGATTTTTATGAAGTCTTAGGGATTTCAAAAACAGCGAGTGCTGATGAAATAAAACGTGCATATCGTAAAAAAGCAAAACAATATCATCCCGATATCTGTAAAGAACCTGATGCAGAAGAAAAATTTAAAGAAGTTCAAGAAGCTTATGAAGTTTTATCTGATGATAATAAAAGAGCAGCTTATGATCGTTATGGACATGCTGCCTTTGAACAAGGTGCAGGTGGTGCCGGAGCTGGTGGCTTTGGTGGCTTTGGTTTTGAAGATGTCGATTTAGGAGATATTTTTGGATCATTCTTTGGTGGCGGGGGAAGTCGTCGTCAAAGACAAAATGGACCACGTCGAGGTGATGATCATTTAATGCGTCTAGAAATTGACTTTATGGATGCTATCAATGGTATTAAAAAAGACATTAAAGTAACTTACGATGCAGAATGTTCGCATTGTCATGGTAGTGGAGCAAAAACACCAAACGACGTACAAACATGTTCTCATTGTAATGGTACAGGAACAGTTTCTAAACAACAACAATCTCCATTTGGTACATTTGTAACACAAACAACATGTCCACACTGTAACGGTACAGGTAAAGAAATTAAAGTTAAATGTCCAGATTGTCATGGTAAAGGTTATATCAATAAAACAGTCACTGTTCAATTAGATATTCCTGCTGGTATCAACGATGGACAACAATTACGTGTTGCTGGAAAAGGTGGCAGAGGTGCAAATGGTGGACCTAACGGTGACTTGTTTGTAGAAATTCGTGTTAGAAATAATACTCACTTTGTAAGAGAAGGTAGAAATATTCATATGACAATTCCTATTAGTTCAATTGATGCAACTTTAGGATGTGAAGTAGATGTCCCAACTGTACAAGGTGATGTAAAAGTTAAAATCCCAGCTGGAACTCAATCTGGAACAACTTTACGTTTAAAAGGTAAAGGAGTTAAGGATTTAAGAGGAAGTGGCTATGGAGATCAAATGGTTAAAGTGGATGTTAAGATTCCAACAAAACTTTCTAGTAAAGAAAAATCACTTTATGAACAATTACAAAAGTTAAATAAAAAAGAATCAATCTTTGATTCATTTAAAAAACAATTTAAAAAATAAAAAGATTTCAGTCCGTTATGGATTGAAATCTTTTTTTACAAAGTATAATAAAAAAACAGTACATATTGTACTGTTAATCTATTATCTATCCAGCTTTTCTTAATGTTCTTAACTCTTTAGCAGAAATTCTAACTTTTGTAGGTTTACCATCTACTAAAATAGTAGCTTTTTGTAAGTTAACATTCCATTTTCTTCTACTTGAGTTTAACGCATGAGAACGAGTGTTTCCTGATAATGGACCTCTACCACTGATTTGGCATTTTCTTGACATGTTTTTTCCCTCCTTTAGTAGTTGTTCTACGTACTGTGTTATAATAGCATTTTTATTTATATAATGCAAATGTTTTTTAATAAAAAACACATATTTTGTCATTTGTTTGTTAAAAATATTTTAAATATTAATAAAAAATCTTTAAATTCTATTTTTTTAAGTTAAGTTGTGATATGATTGCAAAGATTTAAAAAAGCGACTAAAAGAGAGTTAATAATTTGTAAATATTCTATTTTTAAGGTATAATTAATTTTGAACATGAAATCATTTTAAGGAGGATAACTTGATGATTGAAAAAAATACAAATTTAGGATCAGTAAATATTTCTTTAGATGTTGTTTCTACCGTTGCTGGTGGTGCAGCAACTGAATGTTATGGGGTTGTAGGAATGGCAAGCCAAAAGAAATTAAAAGATGGATTTTATGAATTACTTAAGAAGGAAAACTTTTCTAAAGGAATTATCGCAAGTGATGGTGAAACTGGCTTAATTTTAGATTTATATATCATTTTAGGATATGGTATTAAAATTAATGAAATTTTAGTTGAAGTTCAAAAGAAAGTAAAATATGTCGTTGAATCAACGTTAGATGTAAATGTCGAAGCTGTTAATGTTTATGTTCAAGGGCTTCGTAATATTGATTAGTGGAGGAAAAATATGCAAATACTTACAGGAAAGCTATTTAAAGAGATGGTTTTATGTGGTGCGAATACTCTTCATAATAATCATCCTGAAATTGATGCTTTAAACGTATTCCCTGTACCTGATGGAGATACTGGGACAAATATGTCAATGACTTTCAATGCAGGTGCTGCAGAAGTAAAAGACATGGATACAGACAATATCTATGATATTGCTAAGAAATTATCTAAAGGATTATTAATGGGAGCTCGTGGAAACTCGGGTGTTATCTTATCTCAAATCTTTAGAGGATTCGCAATGGGTTTAGAAGGTCATGAAAGTGTTGATGCTGTAGCTTTTGCGAATGCTTGGAAAAGTGGAGCAGAAGTTGCTTATAAAGCTGTCATGAGACCAGTTGAAGGAACAATCTTAACAGTTATTAGAGAAGCAAGTGAAAAAATCGTAGAATATACTCAACCAGGAATGGAAATTGAAGATGTATTCTCATATTTTGTTAAAGAAGCAGAAAACTCATTAGAAAGAACACCTGAATTACTTCCAGTATTAAAAGAAGTAGGTGTTGTAGATAGCGGGGGAGCTGGTTTATTACTTGTTTTAACTGGATTTATGGCTGCTTTAACAGGAGACCGTGTTGATTTTGTTGATATTAAATCAGAAGGTCAAGTAAATGCAGGAACTGAATTAGAATCAGGTGAAGAAGGATATGGATACTGTACAGAATTTATTGTTCGTCTTGAACCTTCATTAATTGATAAATTCTCAGAAAACCAATTAAAGAAAGAATTAGAAAGAATTCCAGGAAACAGTATTGTCGTTGTGCAAGATGAAGAGATCGTTAAAGTACACGTACATACATTAAAACCAGGAGAGGCCTTAAACTTAGCACAAAGATTTGGTGAATTTGTTAAATTAAAAATTGAAAATATGCAAGAACAAGCAAATAATTTACAAAATGCTGCAGCAAGTCAAGGAAGTATCGTTGGTGTTGATGATAAAAATCCTCAATCTAAACGAGAAGCTAAAGAAACAGCAATCATTTCTGTTTGTGCCGGACAAGGTGTAGAAGATGCTTTCTTAGAATTGCATTGTGATTATGTTGTTAGTGGTGGACAAACAATGAATCCATCTACTGAAGACATGGTTGCAGCAGTTAAAGAAGTAAATGCTAAAAATGTAATCATTTTACCAAATAACTCTAATATCATTATGACTGCTCAACAAACTGCAACAATTTTAGAAGATGAAGTAAATGTGATTGTTATTCCAACAAAAACAATTCCACAAGGTTTGTCAGCATGTGTTATGTATAATCCAGAAGTGTCTTTAGAAGACAATATTGCTGAAATGGAAGATGCTGTTGCTAATGTTAAAACTGGACAAGTAACATTTGCGATTAAAGATACAAACATCGATGGTGTTGAAATTAAAGCAAATGATTACATGGCTTTAGTTGAAAAAGATATCGTTGCTTGTAAACCAAATAAATTAGATGCTTTAAAAGTATGTTTAGAAAAACTAGTAGATGAAGATTCTGAATTAATTACTTTACTTGTTGGTGAAGATGTTGTTGATGAAGAAGTAGAAGAAATTGAAAGCTACATTGAAGATAACTTTGATGCAGAAGTAGATATTATCGAAGGAAAACAACCTGTTTATTCATTTATTATTGGTGTCGAATAAAATAAAAAGTCAAAAAACGTTGATAAATTCAACGTTTTTTTGTAATTGATTTATATTTTCCGTTTATTTTCCGTTTAAAATAAACGTTTTAGTCGTCTACAAGGTTAAATTCAATGATTTGAGCTACTTTTTGTTGCTGAGATTTTAAAACATCAGTATATATATCAGCTGTTGTACTGATATCATTGTGTCCTAAATGAGCGGAAACTATTTTAATGTCGACGCCACTATTTAATAATAATGTTGCATTTGAATGTCTAAGAAAGTGAACTGTTATGTGCTCATAATCAGTTCTTTTTTATAGTATTTAATCTGTTATTAATATCTCTTCTATAAATATAATTACCAGTGACTTGACTGAAAACCAAATTATGATCTTCATATTGATCTTTTAATTCTCTTTTTCTTTCATTTTGTTCTTTTTTAGCTAGTTTTAACAAATTATAGATTGCATTATTCATTCCTAGAGTTCGATAAGAATTTTCGATATATTTTTTTTAATTTTTATATATACACCAATCATATATAAATAATTTTCTTTATTGTATAACATTGAAAAGTAGCACATTGAATGGAGTGGCAAATATGTGTTCTAGTAGACTGTATTATAGTGATGTAATATAATATGATAAAAGGAGGAGATTAGCATGAAATCGAAATTAATGTGTATAGTTATAATCGTTGTTAGTTTTATTTCTGGGTACTTCACTTGCTTTTCTATAAAACAAAATCAAGTAGATAAAAAAGTTAATGATATAACCTTAGAAGGTACATTTCAGGATGAAAGATTCGATAAAATCTCTCTATATGATAACTTGTTATATTATTATTATGTGGTAGATGGGGAAAAAATGTCTACAAAAACCTCTTTAAAAAAAATAAATAAAATTGTTTATACTTTCTATGATAGTTCAATACCATTTGATATGTTAATAATTCAAGAAAAATATATTATACTTATGGATAGCTCTTCAAAAAATAGCGTATATTTTAAAAAAGTTTTTAAATATGCATCTTTTGAAGAAAAATAATTAATTTTATTCATTAACTTCAAGTTTTACGTAAATATAAGTTCTATAGATAAGAAATATCCATCAAATTGAGTGACCTTAAACGATTATAAACAAATTTGTATATGTAAATATTTTAATAAAAGACGGTTCTTTGGAGCTGCACTTGGATGTATGGATTTCAAAGCAGCTATTATGGTTATTGGTTT
>ERZ773210.1843-NODE-1843-length-19358-cov-4.218463_pt1 | contig 19358 bp, 16 predicted proteins | sample MGYA00580528_ERZ773210 | MGnify/ENA primary metagenome ERZ773210 (study PRJEB29015, sample SAMEA2737769) | human gut metagenome | biome: human gut; feature: human-associated habitat; material: faeces | place: China | collected 2012 ...
ACTTCAAACGGAAGTGGTCATCCTTTTTCTATGCCGAGCAACCAGTCTGTTGATACATTCAGTGCTTCCGCAATGATAGGAAGCTCAAAGTCAGGGACAAGGCGTTTACCGCTTTCAATTCTGCTGATTGCCATTTGGCCCATTTGCAGGCCCGCTACTTGCAGCCTTGCCGCAAGCTGATCCTGTGTCAATTTTGCTTTGGCGCGTGCAGACTTAATCCGCTCGCCGGAGATATTGCATTTGCCGTCTAACGTGTATAGCCGCACCGTGTCGCCCCCATCATAATCATCTTTGACATATTCTTTGTTGACGGTAACACAAATATGAGCTATTCTTATAAAAAATGATTAAGGAGGCCGAGAATACTTCACTTTTTGAGGAGAGAGAAAACCATGAAATGTAAGCATTGCGGAGCTGACAACTCCAACGAATCCAAGTTCTGTTTTCAATGCGGTTAAGAACTGAGCTCGGACGATGTACAGCATTCAGAAGATTCCCCTGTTGATCCGACACATCCCATTTGCAAAAATTGCGGTGCGAGTAACACGGCGGATGCAAAATTCTGTCATCAGTGTGGACAAGAGTTATCTTCCAAGGCCGAAGATCCCGAGCAGAAGTCAGACGACGATTTAGGAAAAGATGCGCTTGTATTTGGGGCGGGACTCTTGGATGAATCTGCCGCGAAGACTCATAACGATACGGTTTGCCCCTTTTGCGGGGAACCTGATTGCCACCCTCTGCAAAAGAACGAAACTACCGTTACGAACAAAAGCTATGGTTGGGGAAGTGGTTGCTGTGGTATGCTCCTGCTTGGGCCGTTTGGACTGTTGTGCGGCTTGTGCGGCAAAGGCTCTAAAGTGGAATCAAAAAGTGAATTGTGGTGGGTGTGCAAAAAATGCGGAAAAGCTCATATCGCCCTTGCCGATGCGTTAAAAAAGTGGGAAATTGCAACTGATGGAATCTATGGAAGTGCGGTTGCCGCTGCACTCGTATTGATTGTTGCAAAGTACCTATTTAATTTTGAAATTTTTGCGTATATTACAGCAGCGTTTCCCGCACTTGGGCTTGCCTCTGTTCATAGTGAGATATCAAAAGAACTGGGAGAACCTTTAATCAACTTCCTGACGCCTGAGCAGAAGAAGGACTGCTTATCCTCTATTGCATTCGCTACCGTGATCGTGATAGCGCTCGGCCTGTTCGGAGTCCCACTGTTAAATTCTTGGCTTGGTGACTGAACGTGAGCAGTAAGTTCTATTATTCCTGCATGAGCTTTGGAAAATTTGCAGGATGCCACCAGCGTCCAGACCGGAGTTTTTTTATCAACGGGCACCAATTCCTGTATGTGCTCGCTGTACCGGTGTGTTGATCGGGCAGTACAGCGCGTTGATCCTGTACCGGATGCTTTCTTTACCTGCTGTGATCTTAGTCAGTTTTTGTGCCGTCATGTTTCTTGACTGGCTTCTGCAATACTTAGATATGATCATCACGAACATATTTACGACTACCGACCCCGCCGCTCTGGCTGCGTGTGCAGGACAAGCTCTCAAACAAGGCACAGCTTCCCCGCGCCAATGCGGGAAAGTACTCCTGGCTGACAGGCCTTCTCAAGTGCGCCAAGTGCGGCTACGCGCTCAAAGTGAGCTGCGTAAAAATTGAGCAGCGCTGCAAGCTCATCTGCTCCGGCCGCAGCAACTTCGGAAACTGCGATGCGGCGATCGACGTCGACCTGCGCGAGCTGGAGGACTATAACGCGCATGAACTGCAGAACATGATCGACGACTGTCCCGCCGAGCTTCCGGCTATTGAAGATAACGCGCAGGCGGAAGCCATTCTGGCCGTCGAACAGAAAATTGACCGTCTGGTCACAGCACTTGCAGAAAGCAGCGAAATCTCGGCATCGTACATATCCAAACAGATCGAAAAGCTGCACGCCGAACGCGAACACCTGCTGCACGAGGTGTCTCATCCTGCGCCGCAGCTGCTGCAGTTCGATTTTCTACGGGCATCCTTTGATGAAAAGAAGCTTGTCGCCGCAGAATTCATCGAACGCATCGAGATCGAAGGAAAAAATGTGAACATTACTTGGAAGACCTGATGGGGTTGCAATGCAACAAACTCCATCAGGCTTTTTCCTGTCTTCTCGTGATTTTTTATCATCTTAGCAACATCTCGGTAAAGTGGCGTAAGACATCTGCGCCTCTTGCCAAGGCAAAGAAAGGAACAACCCGATGAATAAATCAAAAAACAGCACCAGTATCACAGTTCGCCTCTCTGCCGCCGAACGGCAGAAATTAGAACAGGATTCCCGCGCTGCGGGATTATCAACAAGTGATTATATTCAAACTCTTCTGCGTGGTGTTACCCCCACCGCAGACAGGAAGCGGCAGGAATAGCTGTGATAGCTGCAGCTGCGATGAGGACAAGAAGGGCCCAATCTAACAGATGCATCACAGGATCCCCACCAAGGTATAGACAGCAAGAGCCACGATCCATGCCACGCAGCACTGCATCATCACGACCCCAACTGTCTTCAGCGCTGAGTCGAATTCTCGTCGAATCGTGGTTACCGCCGCGATGCAGGGAGTATACAGCAGCGTGAACACCAGAAAGCTGATAACGGAACGACCGGTAAACATCGTAGAAAGTGCAGCCCCCCCTAACAGGATCTGCAGCGTACTGACCACAGATTCCTTTGCGATAAAACCGGAAATAAGGGAGGTTGCGCAGCGCCAATCCGCAAAGCCCAACGGTGCGAACACCGGCGCGATCCATCGACCAATGAGAGCCAAAAGGCTATCGGCACTGTCGGTAACTACATTCAGCCTGGTATCAAAACTCTGGAGGAACCAGATCACAATGGTAGCAAGAAAAATCACAGTAAACGCCCGCTGCAAAAAGTCCTCGGCCTTTTCCCAAAGCAGCAGCGCAACGCTCTTGAGGCTCGGAAGCCGATAATTGGGCAACTCCATAACGAAAGGCACGGGCTTTCCGCGGAACACGGTTTGGTTCATGATGAGGGCCGCAGCAATTCCAATCAGAATGCCCAGCAGATACAGTAGGATCATTATGAGCGCGCGGTGCGTTGGAAAGAACGCTGCGGTAAAAAATGCATAAATTGATATTTTTGCCGAGCAGCTCATATAAGGCGTGAGCAGGATCGTCATCTTGCGGTCACGGTCACTCGACACCGTGCGCGTTGCCATAATTGCCGGCACAGAACAGCCGAAGCCGATGAGCATAGGGACGATGCTGCGGCCGGACAAACCAATCTTTCGCAGAGGCTTGTCCATTACAAAGGCGACGCGGGCCATGTAGCCGGTATCTTCCAAGATAGAGAGGAAGAAAAAAAGCGTCACAATGATAGGTAGGAACACCAGCACACTGCCAACACCGGAAAAAATGCCGTCAATAATCAAGCTGTGTACCACAGGATTGATCTTATAGGCAGTCAAAGCTTGGTCTACAAGAAAGGTAAGGCCATCGATCCCGCCTTGCAGCCAGTCGGACAGACGCTGACCAATAACATTGAAGGTGAGATAGAAAATCAGCAGCATGACAAGCAGAAACGTCGGAATGGCTGTGTAGCGACCGGTGAGAATTCTGTCGATCTTCATGGAGCGGGCGTGCTCCCGACTTTCATGGCATTTCACCACAGATGATGCCACCACGCCTTCAATGAAGGTGTAGCGCATATCAGCAAGCGCCGCGTTGCGATCAAGTCCTGCCTCACTTTCCATCTGCACGATGCAATGCTCAAGCAACTCGCGCTCGTTTTGATCAAGTGCCAGACGGTCGGCAAGGTCATCGCCGCCTTCGATCAGCTTTGCTGCGCAGAAGCGAGCCGGCACACCGATGCGGTCGGCGTGATCGGCAATCAGATGCGTAACGGCGTGGATGCAGCGATGAACGGCGGAATCATCCGCGCAGAAATCTGTCACCTTTGGCAGAGTTCTGCTCCGAGCCACAGCAATCGCCTGATTCACCAGCTCGCTCACGCCCTCACCCTTTGCGGCCGCGATCGGTACGACAGGGATGCCGAGCGAGGCGCTCATCTTCTGCACGTCGATGGAACCGCCGTTGGAACGCACTTCATCCATCATGTTCAGTGCCAGCACCATAGGTATCCGCAGCTCAAGCAGCTGAAGTGTCAGGTACAGATTCCGCTCAATGTTGGTGGCATCCACAATGTTGATGATGCCGTCTGGCTTTTGGTTGAGGATAAAGTCACGGGAGACGATCTCCTCCTGTGTATAGGGCCGCAAGGAGTAGATGCCGGGCAGATCCACCACGGAGCAGCCTTTTTCGTCTATGATCTCTCCCATCTTCTGGTCTACCGTGACACCGGGAAAGTTGCCGACATGCTGATTGGATCCGGTGAGGGCGTTGAAGAGAGTCGTTTTCCCGCAGTTCTGATTTCCAACGAGTGCGAAGATCATTTCGGCTCGTCCTCCACTTCGATTTTTTGAGCCTCCTCTACGCGCAGCGTTAGCTCGTAGCCGCGCACGCGGATCTCGATAGGATCACCCATCGGCGCGACCTTCTGTAATGTCACGCGGGTGTGCGGGATCAAGCCCATATCCAGCAGGCGGCAGCGCAAGGCTCCATCTCCGCCAACAGTGGTGATCACGGCAGAATTCCCCACTTTTAATTGATTCAATGTCATTCGCTTTCCTCTTTCCTTGCCCGATTTCAATTTCATGGTAGCATTCCTGCTGCGGACTGTCAATACAGCCGAACCGGCATAATTCAAAGTGTGTAATAGGAATATTCGGTCTTGTGCTGCAGAAAATGTTGAAAAGGTTTCTGCGGCAAGGAAAAGTCTTACAACTCTTTCGCAGTTTTAATCGATCCGCAGCAATTCGTCATCGTCGGAGCATCCGAAGCGGTTAACATCGGAGTCAGGGAAAGACTGGTAAATGTGCACGTTCGAACGCGGAAAGCATTCTTGCAGAAAATCGCGGACCGGAAAAAGATCATGGAATCCGCTGAAGTGCTTTTTGCCGTCTTCAAAGGAGACCGAGTTCACGACAAAATGCAGATGACAGTGTGCAGAGTCCATGTGCAGGGCATATACGACTTGGTGCCCAGGGAAAAGATGGCAGATATCGTAACCTAAGGCAAGCATATCGTCTGCACTTAGACGGTAAATTTAAATAGCACCGCGGACAACTCCATGGTGCTTCATAAGGATGATATACAACTAAAAATAAAGCGATTTGCGATTTAGAAACGTAACATAAGGTAAAGAAAATTCAAAAGGAGAAAGCAGACCTATGAGAAGTGAAGAAGCGTTTCAAGAATCCGTGCGCTCCATGCGCAATCAGACTTTGCGTGCAGATCGCGCCGGAGATTACTGGACAGACGACGAGAAGAATCGACTGAGAATTTTATTTGACAGCGGCGTCGGTATCACCGAGATTGCGCTGGAGCTGGGCCGGACTGAACCGGCAGTTTATCAGCAGATCGAGAAACTGGACCTGTATGGTCGTAAGCAAAACCCGCAGCGACAAAGAAACGGCAAAAAGCCTCCTGAGTGCTTATGTGATCGCTGTGGAAATGATCCGGCATTATGCCCGCTTCGGAAACAGTGCACAGCAAAAAAGGAGAACTGAAAATGTTTGAAAACTATGATGATATTCTGACCGTTGAAGAGGCCTGCAAAGCCCTGAAAATCGGCTACAACGCGATGTATGCGCTCCTAAACACAGGTGAGCTTAGAGGCTATCGAAACGGCCGTGTGTGGAGAATTCCAAAGAAAGCGCTGGTAGAGTACATACAAAATAGCTCCAAACTAAAATGACAAAGGCACCACCCCTGTGCCTTTTCTATTAAAAATACATTTCTCGCTTTTCAGCACATCAATACGCTACAATACCCCTATCACGAGAGATAGGGGTATTTTTATTATGGAATACTATATGACCGACGAGAGAATTGCTGAGTATTTGAAAGCCCTCGAAAATGAAGAGCGTGCTGCGGCGACGATCGAGAAATACCGCCGTGCGCTGCTGAACTTTGCCGTATTTTTGAGCGGTGCGGCGGTTACACCAGAGATGATCCGCCTTTGGAAAGACGATCTGCGCGCAGGTAACTACGCACCGTCGACCATCAACGCTTGTTTGGCGGCACTGAACGGCTTCTTCCGCTTCTGTGGCTGGGCGGATTGCCGAGCACGGTTCTTAAAAATTCAGCGCCGCCTGTTCCGAGACAGCAAACAGGAGTTAACGCGCGCAGAATATGAACGGCTGGTCGCCGCGGCGGAAGCTGTGGGCGACCACGGTCTCGCGCTCCTGATGGAAACCATCTGCTCCACCGGTATTCGCGTCAGCGAGGTGCAGTACATCACAGTCGAAGCGGCGAAAAACGGTAAGACCGAAATTGCTTTGAAGGGTAAAATCCGTACCATTCTGCTGCCTGCCAAGCTTTGCCGCAAGCTGCTCAAGTATGCCGCGCGGCAAAAAACCGCCTCCGGCGCAATTTTTCGCGCCAAAAGCGACAAAGCTCTGTCCCCGTTATCAGATCTGGTCGAAGATGAAAAAACTCTGCGAGCGCGCGGGCGTGGACGCGGAGAAAGTCTTCCCTCACAACCTGCGCCACCTGTTCGCGACGGCGTTTTATCGCGCATACAAGGACATCGTCAAGCTGGCGGATGTTCTCGGGCATTCGAGCATCGAAACGATGCGCATTTACCTTGTCATAAGCGTGGCAGAGCACCGGCGGCAGCTCGAGCGGTTGAGGCTCGTGTCATAGGCGCAGCAGAATCTATATTCTGTTGCGCAAAAATGCTAAAGCGAATACAGTTACCACTATATTCACAACTAAAGCGCATGCAGAGATCGAGCTGTCTGTGCCCGAGAACGTTCAAATGGGTGCAGAGGCACAAGCTTACAGTGCGTTTTCCCCTGTAAACTCCATAATTTATATTTGGAATCATAATTTCCCTTGCCTTTGCCGGAAGATTGTGCTATATTTTGCTGCGAGTAAAGGAAGCGATGAGATCGTTTCGCTTCCTTTGCATATACGGAATATAGATTCCGTTCTCAAAATCTCATATTTTGGCAAAACCGCCGAAAGGCGGCGACGCAAAGCCAGATGGGTCTAACGCCTCTCCGAATGGAGAATACGCTATGACAGCCGGTTGCACCCTTACTGATGTATTCGCTTGTCACTGCTCCGTCCGGCTTTGCTGGAACGGAGCTTTTTTCGTGAGGGGGTGGCTGACGATCCGACGAACATTTCGAGCGTTTTGCACCGAACAGGGAAAGACTGCTTTGCTTGCCCAGTGGGATATTGAGCGAAATTTACCACTCACGCCGGATGATGTGACTTTCGGCAGTCACAAAAAGGTCTGGTGGACCTGCCCAAGCGGCCACTCGTGGCAGGCCATGGTTTACACCCGCAGCGAGGGAACAGGTTGCCCCTACTGCACGGGGCGCAAGGTTACGCCTAAACAGGGCGGCCTGGTGAAGCAGTTTCCACTGCTCGCGGCAGAGTGGGACGTCGAGAAGAACACGCCTCTGACGCCGCAGGACGTGACGACCGGCAGCCACAAGCTCATCTGGTGGAGATGCCCAAGGGGCCATTCCTACCGTTCCGCCGTCAAGACGCGGGTGCAGGGCAGCGGATGCCCGTACTGTGCGGGAAAGAATGTCCTGCCAGAGGAAACCTCCCTTGCGGCTGAGTATCCGACGATCGCGAAAGAATGGGATGCGGCAAAAAACGTGCCTCTTTTGCCTACGCAGGTGATCTCCGGCACAAGGCGCAAAGTCTGGTGGCGCTGCCCAAAAGGCCACTCGTGGCGTGCAGCAGTCTTTTCGAGGACCACCCTCGGCACGGGCTGTCCGGTCTGCACCGGACGGCAAGCGTTGGCCGGTGAAAACGACCTCGCGACGCTGTACCCGGACATTGCCGCGCAGTGGGACGAGGAGAAAAACGGTGCGCTTCATCCAAGCAATGTCACCGCGGGCTCGAACCGCCGCGTGTGGTGGAAGTGCGAAGAAGGCCACTCTTACCGCGCCGTGATCGCGCAGCGCGTGCAGCGCGGCGACGGCTGTCCTTACTGCGCCAACCGAAAGGTGCTGCCGGGCTTCAACGACTTAGCGACCGCAGCGCCGCTCGTCGCGAAGCAGTGGCACGAAACCCTCAACGGCGCGCTGACACCGGAGATGGTCACAGCCGGCAGCCACAAAAAAGCGTGGTGGCAGTGCTCTTACGGCCATGTTTGGAAAGCCGCCATCTACTCGCGCGCGGGCGTGCAGCAATGCGGCTGCCCCGTCTGCGCCGGAAAAACCAAGCGCAAAACCAAGTAAACCCAGCCCGCGGAGACGGGCAAAGGATAAAGAAAACTTAGGAGGTAAAAGTGATGAAACAGCGAATTCTTGCAATTTTATTGTCACTGACGATGATGTTCACACTGGTTCCGACAGCAATGGCGGAAGGAGAGATGGCGGAAGCACCTGCGGTGACCAAGGTCGCCAAGGTTGGCAATGTCGAATATGCGACGCTGGCCGAGGCTGTTGAGGCTGTTCCGACGGACAGCACTGAAACTGAGATTGTTTTGTTGAAAGACTATATTGGAAGTGGTATTAAAGTAGTTGCGGGCAAGAATATTGTATTCAATTTGAATGGCAAAACTTATACCGTCGATAAGCCGACTGTTGGGTCTTCCGGCACTGAAACGAATGGTTTTCAGTTGCTGAAGGATTCCAAGGTCACATTTAAGAACGGTACTCTCGACAGTGCAACCGGAGCGGATAGCCTGCCAAATGGCGGCATTTTGATTCAGAATTACTGTGACCTTACGCTGGAGAATGTGACACTGGATACCAGTGCGAACAGCAATATTAGCTATGTTATCAGCAATAACTTTGGTTCTTTGACCGCTAAGGGTAATACTGTCATCAAGGCTGCTGATGGAAAAGTCGCATTCGACCTGTGGTATGGCATGAACAGCAATGGACTCTATGATGATGGCGTGTCCGTGACTTTTGGAACCGATTTCACCGGCTCTGTGACCGGAAAGATTGAGTATGGTGCACATAGTCGAGTTCCTTCTAATTCTAATTGGAAGGACAAGGCAAGACTCACTATTGCCAACGGTAACTTTGACACTACATTTGTAGACAGCAATAACAATGATGGTGTTGCGCCGGAGGATTTCAATATCACCATCATCGGCGGCACCTTCTCCAGCGACGTTTCCGCCTACGTTCCCAATGGCTACATCCAGAACGAGAACGGCGCCGTGGAAACCTTGGGCGAGACCAACGCAGTTGCCAAGGTCGGCGATACCTATTATAAGACCCTCGCCGGTGCAGTTACGGCAGCTAAGAATGGCGAGACTGTTACTCTGCTGAAAAATGCCGAGATGACGGAAACTATCCGCATCACAGATGGAAAGAAGATCACGTTGGCCTTGGATGGACACGATGTCGTGATCAAAACAACTGGTAAATTCTTCTTGGTTCGCAACGGTGAGCTTACTGTGACAGGCACTGGCATGATCAAAGAGGAAACACCTTACTTTGCTCCGATTATCATAAAGGGTGGTGCAGAAAAATCGGAGAATTACTCCGTTGTCAATGTCGAGGAGGGCGTCATCCTGGAGGGATGGGCTGGTGTAATGATCGATCAGACAAGCAACACGACTAATAACTATGGTATGGTTCTTAATGTCAATGGTGCAACGCTGAAAGGCGTGAAGGATACAGACAACGCTGAGGGCCTAGGGGTTTATGTTAATGGTGTTGTTGCTGATGCGAAGGTAACATTGAACAACGCAACACTGACTGCGGATGGTTATGGTATGTACCTTGCAGGCAATGCGGATACCACTATTACTGGCGGCACGGTCAGTGGCACTACTACCGGTATTGAGATTCGTGCCGGTAAGCTGACGCTGGACAATTGCGATGTGACCGGCGGCAGTGGTGAAGTTACGAAAAATGCTAATGGCAACGGTTCTACTGTTAACAATGCGGCGCTTGCCATCTCTCAACATACAACAAAGAAGGATATCGATGTGACTATCAACGGTGGTACCTATACTGGCACGGCAGCGGTCTATCAGACTGATGTACAGGGTACCGGCTCTGAGAATGTCAAGGTGAATGTCAATAACGGTAAGTTCAATGGCACTGTTGTGGGAGAAACGGCGAATAAACTCTCCATCACCGGCGGCTATTTCACCTCCGACCCCACCGCTTATCTGGCCGCAAGTCATTATGTTTGGGCCTCTGATAAGGATGGTTATACCTACATGGTGAAAGATGCCGCTCCTACCTCTGCGGATCAGAAGATCACCGTGGTTGACAAGACCGACACGGCTGTGAGCAGCGATATCACTGGCAATGACGAGGATGCTATCAACGGTGTTATCAGTAAGGCTAACGTCGACGGTGTGGCTGAGGCAGTGACCCCTGCCAAGAAAGCCGACATTGTTTCAAAGTCTAATACCAATCCCGGCGACAACGATAAGGTGGAAATTGAAGTTGCTGTCAAGGTTGAGGCTAAGGCTGCTGACCTTGCTAACGGCAAGCTGACCTTTGAGGCATCTCCCGTTGCCACCGTCAAGGTCAATGGCACTGCAACGGGTACGACGGTTCCCGTCACCAACGATATGCTCAACGGCAACGCCATCACCGTGAAGCTGCCTCTGCCTACGGGCTTCAAGCCTGAGCAGATCAAGCACATCTCCTCTGATGGTTCTGTTGAATACTTCCTCAAGACTGCAAAGCGCGGCGCCAAGCTGTTCACCGTGGATAGCGACAACTGCGCTGTGTTTACGATCACCAAGTTCAGCACCTTTGAGCTGTCCGGTACGGTCACCTATGTGGAGCCCAGCTACTACTCCGGCAGCAGCTCTGCCCCGACCTACTCCGTCACCGTGGACAAGACCGAGAACGGCAGCGTGACCGTCAGCCCGAAGAGCGCCAGCAAGGGCGACACCGTGACCGTCACCGTCAAGCCCGACAGCGGCTACGTCCTCGAGACCCTGACCGTCACCGACAAGAACGGCAATGAGCTGACGCTCAAGGACAAGGGCGATGGCAAGTACACCTTCACCATGCCCGCCGGCAAGGTCGAGGTCAAGGCGACCTTCATGGAAGACAACAGCGTCTTGAACTTCTTCTACGACGTGCCCAACGGCGCGTACTTCTATGAGGCTGTCAAGTGGGCGGTCGAGAACGGCATCACCACCGGCGTGGGCAATGACCTGTTCGCTCCCGAGCAGTCCTGCACGCGTGCGCAGATCGTGACGTTCCTGTGGCGCGCCGCCGGCAGCCCCGAGCCGAAGACCGCAAGCAGCTTCACGGATGTTTCCGCGAGCGCTTACTATGCCAAGGCGGTTGCCTGGGCCGTTGAGAACGGCATCACGAACGGCATGACCGAGACGACATTCGCGCCCGATGCGACCTGCACGCGCGGCCAGAGCGTGACGTTCCTGTACCGTGCCCTCAAGGGCACCGCGAGCGGCAGCACGAACTTCACCGACGTGAAGCCCGACGCGTTCTACGCTGACGCCGTCAATTGGGCGGTCGCGAGCGGCGTGACGAACGGCACTTCTGCCACGACGTTCAGCCCCAACGCGGATTGCACACGTGCGGAGATCGTGACGTTCCTGTATAGAGCCTATCAGGGCAAGTAAATCCAACTGAAAAAAGCGGCGGTTCATCAGAACCGCTGCTTTTTTGCGCCGCATTGACAAGCGCTCCCGCCCTCGGTATACTATGACCAAAAGCAAGACGGTAGTCAAAAATGCAGACGAGTTTGAGAGATTAAACTCGAAAAGGGGAGAGCAAATGAAGTATCTTGGAAAGCCCGCGGGCATGTGGGCGCTGTTTGCCGGATCGTTTGAAAAGCACCTGACGGTCGAATTCGACCTGACCGCGGAGCAGGCGAAGGACGTTGCGGCGCGTGCCAAAAAGAAATATCGCGAGATTATCGCGAAGCTGCCGGAATTTGACAAGCGCGACCGCTTCGAAATGAACATCGTCAACTGCGCGATGCTCGCCGCGTTTATCCTGTGCATGCCGCAGCGGCCGGACATCAAAACGCTGACGGACTACTACGCCGCGGCGATGATGACGCCTGCGATGAAGGCTTTCTGCCGCGCGAGCGGAAAGAAAAAGTTCACGCCCAAGGACATCGAGGGCATGAAGGCGACGGCGAAGCTGCGCGCGGGCGACCGCAACCCCTATTCGTGGAACATGGACTTTTTCGAGTACGAGGACGGCAGCGGCTACGAGGCGCGCTTCACGACCTGCGGCATCTGCACGCTGATGCAGGTGTTGGGGCTCTACGATCTGACGCCCGCGCTGTGCCATCTCGACTACACGATGAGCGACGCGGGCGGCGCGTCGGATTTCGTGCGCGAGTACACGCTCGCCTCCGGCGGCCCCTACTGCGACTGCGGGTATCACAAAAAGCAGTGAAAAAACAAAAAGGATGCGTCTTTCGATGCATCCTTTTTCCTTTATGTAGGGGACTCAATCTTCGTTGTAGGCATCCGAGGCCTTGATGCGCTGGTACATGTCCTGCATCTGGCGGTCGATCTCAGCGATCTTGCCCGCGCATTCGAACATCTCCTCGTTGATGCCCTCGGGCAGCTTCGTTTTGTCGACCTTGTAGCGGATATCGTGCTCAAGGCTCGCCCAGAAGTCCATGGCGATCGTGCGCAGCTGGATCTCCGCCACGACGTATTCCGTCCGGTCGGAGAGGTAGACGGGCACCTTGATGTCCATGTGCAGCGAGCGGTAGCCGTTGTAGTTCGGCGTCTGGATGTAGTCCTGCTTTTTGACGATCTCCACGTCTGTCTGCCGCGCCAGCATCTCGCCCACGCGGTAGACATCGTCGATGTAGCTGCAAACGACGCGCACGCCCGCGATGTCGTTGATGTTTTTTCGCGCGGACTCGATCGAGAGCGGCAGACCGCGCTTGATGAGCTTGGCGACGATGCTCGATTGCGATTTGACGCGTCCGTCGATGTGGTGGATGGGGTTTCGCGCGTAGAGGACGTTGAATTCACTGTTGAGAATATTGAATTTCAACGTGAGCTGCCGAACCGCCGCGTCATAGAGATTCTGCATGACAAGAAAGTCATGCGGATCTTCGCAGAGTGCGGCGCCGTTCCCCGTTCGATTCATTCTGAGCCTTCCTTTCCATCGGAAGCGTCAACGCCCGCCCGATGTGCTTTTGTTCCTTTCAGTATAGCAGACGATCACCGCCGCGCCAAGGGGAGAAATGCTGATTTTCCGCAAAAGTCTGAGCGAAAAAAGCAGCGGGCGGGAGAAACTACCAAGCGACGGGCAAAAGAACTTGCAATGCAGCGCAAGCCATTCTATAATTAACCTGAAAGGATATGCACAGCGTTCGGCACTTCCGCTCCGGTGGCAGAGCGAACGCGCGGAAGGTGCAGAAAAGAACAATGGATAAAAAAGGAAAACAGCAATTTCTTCTGGTCGCGTTCGGCGTGGCGCTCTATGCCGCGCTGATGAATCTCAACGAAGTCGCGGCGTTTCTCACGAGGCTCGCTACCCTCTTCACGCCGGTGATCATAGGGTTATTGATGGCGTTTGTCCTCAGTGTGCCGATGCAGGGCATCGCAGGACGTTTGACGCGCCTGATGCCAAAGGCAAAGGAAAAACACATTGACCTTCTCAGCCTGCTGCTGACGCTTTTGTGCGTGGTCATCGTCGTGGTACTGCTGTGCGTTCTGGCGCTGCCGCAGCTTGCCGCGTCGCTCAAGAGCATCGGCACACTGGTCAGGGAGAACTGGCCGGACTGGGCGCGCCTTCTCTCGGATCACGGCGTGGATACAAGCGAGCTCACCGATCGCATCGCCGCGCTCGATTGGAAAACAGTGCTGGAAAAGGCGCTCACCGGCGCCGGCGCGCTGATCGACTCGGTGGTGGATCTTGCCGGTACCACAGTCTCGGCGGTGGCCAACGTCACCTTTGCCATCGTCATCATGTTTTATGTACTGCTCGACCGGCGCAGCCTTGCTAAACAGAGCCGCAGACTCCTCTACGCCAACCTGAGCGAGCGAAAGGCCGATCAGGTCTGCCGCATCGCGCGCCTGACGCACACCACCTACGCCCGTTTCCTGGGCACGATGATCTTTCTCGCGTTCTCCCTGTGCGGCATTCCCTACGCGGGGCTGACCGCCGCGCTGACGGCGGCCTTCGCCTTTGTTCCCTACATCGGCGCGCTGGCCTCCTGCGCAATCGGCGTACTGCTGACGCTGCTTGCCCAGCCGGAGAAGGCGCTGCTGTGCCTGATCGTCTATCAGGCGGTGCAGTTCACGGAAAATCAATTCATCTACCCGCATGTGGTTGGCAGCAGCGTGGGGCTTGAGCCGCTGTGGACGCTCCTTGCGGCATTGCTTGGCGGCAAGCTCTTCGGCCTTGTCGGTATTGTGTTTTTCATTCCCCTCACGGCGGTAGTACTCCAGCTCGTACATGAGCACACCGCACAGCAGCTTTCGGAAAAGAAACTCGACCGCGAGGATCTGATCGAATAACAAAAAAGGACGACAGCTAAAAATAGCTGTCGTCCTTTTTTGTGCGGTCACGACTGTGCCATGCGCTCGAGGAGCTGGAAGGCCTCTTCGAGCTTGGGGTCGATATGGTCGGTCTGCAAAGCCTCGCGCACGCAGCCTTCGATGTGCGCGCGCATGATCTGCTGGTTGGCGCTTTTGAGGAGCGACTGCGTGGCGAGAAGCTGGTTGGAGATGTCCACGCAGTAGCGGTCGTCGTCGATCATCTGCAAAATGCCGTCGAGCTGGCCGCGGGCGATTTTGAGCTTGCGGCGGACGGAATCACGATCGGCTCTCATGGCCTTAGCGGATGGAGACGGCCTGATAGCCCGCCTCATCGACTGCGGCCTTGAGCGCCGCGTCGGTCACGCTGCCGTCCACGCTGACGGTGGCGGACTTGCTCTCGAGATCGACCTTTGCCTCCTTCACGCCGGGGACGGCGGAAAGCGCCTGCTGGACGTGGTTCACGCAGTGCATGCAGGCCATGCCCTCAATGCTGATGACTTTTTCCATGTTTGTTTCTCCTTTTTCATTACTTGCCATAATTTCCTTGCTTTCTATCTCCACTCCGCGATCCGACGGAGAAGAAACCGTTTTCGGTGCTGCCGCCGTGTGCTTGGCCTTGAACCAGCGCAGGCGCAGCGCATTGCTCACCACAAACACCGAGCTGAAGCTCATCGCGAGCGCGCCGAGCATCGGGTTCATCTTGAGCTGGAAGGCGGGGTAGAAGATGCCCGCCGCGATGGGAATGCCGATGGCGTTGTAGAAGAACGCCCAGAAAAGGTTCTGTTTGATGTTGCGGATGACCGCGCGGCTCAACTGCACGGCGGTCGAGACATCGAGAAGGTCGCTGCGCATCAGCACGATATCCGCCGACTCGATAGCGACGTCCGTACCGGCACCGATGGCAATGCCGACGTCTGCGCGCGCAAGGGCGGGCGCATCGTTGATGCCGTCACCGACCATGGCAACCTTCTTGCCGCCCTCCTGTAAGCGGCGGATCTCGCGCTCCTTATCCTGCGGCAGCACCTCGGCCACCACGCGGTCCACGCCGACCTGGAGGCGGATGGCCTCGGCGGTCTTGGCGTTGTCGCCCGTGAGCATGACGACTTCAATGCCCATGCTCGAGAGCTCGGCGATGGCCTGCGCGCTCGTGGGCTTGACGACATCGGCTACGGCGATGAGGCCGATGAGCTTGCCGTCCAGCGCAAAGTAGAGCGGCGTCTTGCCGTCCTCAGCCAGCGCTTCGCCTTGTGCGAGCAGGTCACTCTTTTCGATGCGGTTTGCTTCCATCATGCGGCGGTTGCCGGCAAGGCAGAGCTGGCCCTCGACCTCGCCGCGGATGCCCTGACCGGGGATCTGCTCAAATTTGTCGACGGACAGGAACGTGAGCGATTCCTTCTCCGCCTCGGCCACGATGGCCTCGGAAAGCGGATGCTCGGAGAGCTTTTCGAGCGACGCGGCGACGGAGAGAAGTTTGTCCCTGCCGATGCCGCCGTCGACGACGTCGGTGACGACGGGCTTGCCCTGCGTGATGGTGCCGGTCTTGTCGAGCACGACGGTGTTGACGCTGTGCGTCGTCTCAAGCGCTTCGGCAGACTTGATGAGGATGCCGTTCACCGCGCCGCGGCCCGTGCCGACCATGATGGCCGTCGGCGTGGCGAGACCCAGCGCGCAGGGGCAGCTGATGACGAGAACGGAAATACCGATGGACAGCGCAAATTCTACGCTGTGACCCGTCAGCAGCCATGCTGCCGTCGCGATGACGGCGATCGTGATGACGACGGGGACGAACACGCCGCTCACCTTATCGGCGAGCTTGGCGATGGGCGCTTTGGAGCTCGTGGCCTCGTCCACAAGTCGTACGATCTGGGAAAGGGCGGTATCGTCGCCGACTTTGGTCGCGCGCATCTTGAAATAGCCGGATTTGTTGATGGTCGCACCGATGACGGCATCTCCCGCCTGCTTTTCGACGGGGATGCTCTCGCCCGTCAGCGCGGATTCGTCGACCGAGGACGTTCCCTCGAGCACGACACCGTCGACGGGGACGCTCTCGCCCGCCTTGACAATCAGAACGTCGCCGAGTTGGACCTCCTCGACGGGGATGACGCTCTCGACGCCGCTGCGCTCGACCGTCGCGGTCTTGGGTGCAAGGTCCATGAGCTTTGTGATGGCATCAGAGGTCTTGCCCTTGGCGCGGGCCTCCATCGTCTTGCCCATGGTGATGAGCGTCAGGATCGTGCCTGCGGACTCGAAGTACAGCTCCATCATATAGGTGTGCACCGTGTCCATGTCCATCTGGCCAAAGCCGATGCCGATCTTATAGATGGCGTAGATGCCGTACACGATGGCGGCGCTGGAGCCCAGTGCGATCAGCGAATCCATGTTCGGCGAGCGCTGCCACAGCGTCTTGAAGCCGACGATATAGTACTGGCGGTTGATATAGACGATGGGCAGCAGCAGCAAAAACTGCGTGAATGCGAACGTCATCGCATTTTCCATGCCGAGGAAGCACGCGGGCAGCGGCCAGCCCATCATGTGGCCCATCGAGAGATAGAACAGCGGGATGGTGAAGAGGAGCGAGAGGACGAGGCGCTTTTTCATGTCGCTGTACGCCTTCTGCGCGGCGCTGACGCCGCCCGTTTCAGCGGCCTTCGCGGCGGGCGCGCTGCCGGGCTTTGCATGCAGAGACGCACCGTAGCCCGCCTTTTCGACCGCGGCGATGATCTGCGCGGACGAAAGCTGGGATTCGTCGTATTCGACGACCATGCTGTTTTTCAGCAGGTTGACCGCGACCTGCTGCGCGCCTGGCTGCTTGGCGACGGCCTTTTCCACGCGGCTGGAGCAGGCGGCGCAGCTCATGCCGGTCACGTCATAGGTTTCCTTTTTCAATTTGATTCCTCCTTCGGGACAAATACAATACCCTCGTGGGGGATTTTCAATTTGCCCACAGTATAGGTCGGAAATTGGCGGATTGTCAAGACCTCTTTTCGAGAAATTTCCGTTTGGGCGAAAGTTGCGGCGTTTCGGTCGGGAAAACTTACCGCCGCCGCGCCGCTGGACAGCTTGCATCCCTTATGATAAACTGACAGTATGAGTTTTATGATAAGCGGGTGAAAAATGAAGCAAAAACATATCTTGAAATGGCTGGGCATCGCGCTGGGCGTGTACCTTTTATATGGGGTGCTGACAGCCATTCTCGTCCCGCTGCCGCAAAAAGAGGCGACAGGGGAGCTGTGGAGCCAGTATGAAGCCCGATTGAGCGAGGACGCATCGCAGGAGCGCGTGAGGAGCATCGAGGATACGGACAGTGCGCTGCTCTGGCGCTTGCAGCTCATCGAAAGTGCGGAAAGGGAGGTCATCTTCTCGACCTTTGACCTGCGCGCGGACGGCAGCGGACAGGATTTGATGGCCGCGCTCTATGGCGCGGCGCAGCGCGGCGTGCGGGTGCGCGTCATCGTCGACGGGCTGAACGGTTTTCTGCATCTGCAAAACAGCGGCGTTCTCCGCACCCTCGCGGCGGAAGAAAATGTTGAAGTGAAGTTCTACGATCCAATTGACCTGCTGCGCCCGTGGAAGCTCAACTACCGTCTGCACGACAAGTATCTGATCGCCGACGGGAGCAAATACATCCTCGGCGGAAGAAATTCGAACGATTTGTTCCTCGGCTCATATCAGGAGAACCAGAACATCGACCGCGACATGCTCGTCGTGTCGGACGGGGGAGAGGGCAGCTCGGTCTTCCAGCTTTTGACGTATTTTGAAAGCGTCTGGTCGCAGCCGGAGAATCAGACCATCACAGGCAAGACGTCCTCGCAGACCGACGCGCTGCAGGAGCGCTACGCGGCGCTATGCGCGGTGCATGGAAAAGAGCTTGCCGCCGTCGACTGGGAGGTGGAGACCGCGGCGGTCACGCATGTGAGCCTTCTCAGCGGCTCGCCGCGCGCGGAGGCGAAAGCGCCTGAGCTGTGGGACGCGCTTGTCCGCCTGATGGCGCAGGGCGATGACGTCCTGCTGCAAACGCCGTACATCATCTGCAACGACAAAATGTATAACGATTTGGAAGCACTTGCCGAGACGCGGCAGCTGCGCGTGCTGACGAATGCCGTTGAAAACGGCGCGAACCCGAGCGGCTGCTCGGACTACTTACGCGAAAAGCAAAATATTTTATCGCGCGGCGTCGACGTGTACGAGGTCGTCTGCGGCCAGTCGCTGCACACGAAGACGATTTTGATCGGGGATGATCTGAGCGTCGTCGGTTCATTCAACGCCGACATGCGCAGCGCATATCTCGACACGGAGCTGATGCTCGTCATCGAGAGCGAGGAGGTCAATGCCGCGCTGCGGCAGGAGAGCGTACAGTACATCGACCAGAGCCGCCTCGCCCTGCACGACGGCGGCACGGAATACGGCGCGCGGTTTGAAGAAATGACGCTGCCTTGGGCAAAGCGCGCGCTGTATACGATTCTGAGCGTTGTCCAGCGCCCGATCCGCCACCTGCTGTAACGAAAAGTGCGGCATAGCGGAAAATGAGGGAAAGGAATACGGATTTTGCCCGTATTTCCGTTTTTTCACCTTGCAAAAGACGTTCGGGTTTGCTATGATAAAAAATACGTATGGATACGTTCCGCTTTTTGTGGAGACAGAGGATAAGAAAGGAAGATCGTTATGATTTACACGACCGAAGTGCAGCATATGTGCCCCGTTGCGAAGGGCGCATATCACGGTCCGGCCCCGATCCCCGAAGAGGGCAAGTGGGTTCAGGCCAAGGAGATCAAGGACATCAGCGGTCTGACCCACGGTATTGGCTGGGGCGCACCCC
>ERZ773210.1845-NODE-1845-length-19346-cov-3.921621_pt1 | contig 19346 bp, 8 predicted proteins | sample MGYA00580528_ERZ773210 | MGnify/ENA primary metagenome ERZ773210 (study PRJEB29015, sample SAMEA2737769) | human gut metagenome | biome: human gut; feature: human-associated habitat; material: faeces | place: China | collected 2012 ...
AACATCTTGCTTCGCACAACGGAGCTGATATGTATAAACATTATACATATCAGCTTCATTGTCCGAAGCAAGATGTTCTTGGAACAATCTAAGCTTCTCCCCAAAGTCGTGATATGCATAAATATAATACGTTATACACGCTAAGTTTATAGAGCATGTTTTGACCCCAACATCATTGAAATATCTGAAGTGTGAAAGAGCTTTATGTATTTTAAATTATTTGAGTGGAAATTTGTTTAATTAGGTTGATTACAATAAGTTAAAAATATATACTGTAATTATGCGATAAAGATTGTGTAGATGTGAAAACTTTTGGAGCTAGGGAGATACCATGGAAAAGAAAAAGGAATTGTACGTAAATGAACAGGAGTATGATGAGGTTATTTCCAGACAGGAACAGAACGAAGACGAGGGCTTTGGAAGCCGTATCAATGAAGCGTACAGTTATTTCAATGTGGCTGAGATAAAGAAAAACCTTAAGATACAGCGAAAGATAAAAAAAGAGGGAGAGCAATTGGTGCGCGATAGACAGATAACCCTTGAAAAGGTTTCGGGCGGATTTTTGGCAGACGCCGATGGGTATGCCTGCAGGTTCTCCGGTACAGGTCGTTCGGTAAGATATGGCAGGGAGGTTTCTTTTCCCGTGAGCATTACCATAGACAGGACTTCTTTGCTGAATGTCTCATGCTCCTGTGAGGCATGCTCCGGTTATTATTTTTACTATTCAAAAAATATATGTAAGTATGTATCAGGTCTGCTTGACATAGTGGAGGATTACACCGGGAAACACGAAATCGGGGATGCCACCGATGTGTGGGCTAAACAGATTCTGAGTGAGTACAGTTCAAAGCTTGAGTCGAGGGTTATCGCGGATAACCGTGCAGCCGATGGTACGATTATGCTTGAACCGCGAATTATCAGGAAAGATAACATGTTATCGCTATCCTTTAAAATTGGAATGGATAGAATGTTCGTGGTTAAAGATCTTGCAAAATTTGTTGAGAATGTGAGAAACAGTGCGAGCGATACATACGGTTCTGATACGGTGATAAATCACAGGCTTGAAAATTTTACGGAATCGGGACGCAAGTGGATTAACTTTATAAATGACGCGGCTGATGAGGAGAAGAGGCTCCGCGAAAGGATAATGGATGTCACATGGGGCAGAAGCGGCAGCAAGAAGGTAGACAGCATAGAGCTATATGGCTGGAGAATGGACAGGCTTTTTGAAATCGCAGGCAGTACGCTAATCAGCTATGAGGACAAGGATGAACACAGCAAAGCGGCCATGTACCATTTTGCGGATGAGAACCCTAAGCTGACAATGAATGTTAAGCCTAAGATGTATGGAAGCACATTCGACGGAATACATGTCTCAATTATGCTTCCGTATATATGCTGTGGAACAAGGGCAACGTATTACGTTGACAGTATGGCTAAGAGCATATCGAGGATGAGTGAGGAATTTTATGACAAGCTCAAGCCATTCTTTGATCAGGCGGATGAGGGATACTTCAGCATAAGTGTGGGAAGGAAAAACCTGTCTGATTTTTATTACAGTGTACTTCCTGAAATCCGTGATTATATTGATGTAGTTGAGACGGATGTTGATGTGATAGACCAGTACCTTGCACCTGTTGCCAGATTTGCATTTTATCTTGATGCGCCGGATGGTGATGTGACGTGTAAGGCGGTTGTCAGGTATGGGGATAAGGAGTTTTCATGCCTTGACCAGTTACGCACGAGCAGAGTACTGCTTGATTCGTTCAGACAGGGAGCAAGAGAAAAACAGATTCTTACGGTGCTTGAGAGCCTTTTTCCTGAATGTGACCAGGATGGGGATGTTGTATTCTGCGGCGGCGATGAGGAGAAGATATTTGAGGTGGTGACACATGGAGTTGAGGAGCTTGCCGCGATAGGTGATGTGTTCTGCACCAAGCGTTTTAAGAGTGTTAATGTGGTTAGACGTGCCAAGGTAAGTGTTGGTGTGAGCGTGTCGAGTGGACTCCTGGATCTTGATGTATCCACTGACGAGCTTTCACAGGACGAACTTGCGGAGCTTCTTAAACATTATAAGAGTCATCAGAGGTACTATCGCTTTAAGTCGGGTGAGTACATAGACCTCAATGAGGAATCTCTTCAGATGTTATTTGAGATGATGAAGACCATGAAGCTATCACCGAAGGATTTTGTGAAGGGGAAAATGCACCTTCCTATGTACCGTACACTGTATCTTGACAAGATGCTTGAGGAACATGAGGAGGTCTACAACACAAGGGATAAGGTATTCCGCGAGATAGTGAAGAACATGAAGACAGTTAATGACGCGGATTATAATATACCAGAGGGAATCAGTGCTACGCTCAGAAGGTACCAGAAAACAGGTTTCCGTTGGATAAGGACACTTGAGGCTAACGGCTTTGGTGGTATATTGGCTGATGATATGGGACTTGGAAAGACCCTTCAGACCATAGCGGTGCTTATGTCTGCCAAGGAGGAGGGAAGAAGTGGTACGTCGATAGTTATTTCTCCGGCGTCCCTTGTGTACAATTGGGGAGAGGAGCTTGCAAAATTCGCTCCTTCGCTGAAGGTCGTGACTGTAACCGGTAAGCAGGAGGACAGGACACACATGATAGAGGAATATGAGGCACAGAATGTGGATGTGCTTGTAACTTCCTATGACCTGTTAAAGAGGGATATCAACCTTTACGATGGAAAGGTTTTTGAATATGAGATAATAGATGAGGCACAGTACATCAAAAACCAGACCACAGCGGCAGCAAAGGCTGTAAAGCTTATAAGAAGCAAGGCTAAGTTCGCACTGACGGGAACTCCTATTGAGAACAGACTTAGTGAGCTGTGGAGCATATTTGATTACCTTATGCCGGGATTTCTGTATGGTTATGATGTATTTAAGAACGAATTTGAGACACCTATTGTAAAATATCAGGATGAGGAGGCTATGGCCAGACTTCAGAAGATGGTCAGACCGTTCATACTGCGCCGCCTTAAAAAGGATGTTCTTAAGGACCTTCCGGAGAAGCTTGAGGAGAACAGGGTAGTAAAGTTCGACGAGAAGCAGCAGAAGCTCTATGATGCACAGGTTCTTCACATGAAGAATGAGCTTGCCTCATCGGATGACAAGGATTTCAACAAAAAGAAAATAGAAATTCTTGCGGAGCTTACAAGGCTTCGCCAGGTGTGCTGTGATCCGAGACTTTGCTATGATAATTACGATGGAAGCTCTGCAAAGCTGGATTCGTGCATGGAGCTGATACAGAGCGCCATAGATGGCGGACACAGAATGCTTTTATTTTCACAGTTTACGAGTATGCTTGAACTGCTTGAAAAGCGACTTGCCGCGGAAAATATAGAGTATTATAAGATAACAGGCGAGACATCCAAGCAGAAAAGAATGGAGCTTGTCAAGCAGTTCAATGAAGGAACTGTACCTGTGTTCCTTATCTCACTGAAAGCAGGCGGTGTTGGACTCAACCTTATAGGTGCGGATATGGTTATCCATTATGATCCATGGTGGAATGTTGCGGTGCAGAATCAGGCAACGGACAGAGCGCACAGAATAGGACAGACAAAGAAGGTAACAGTGTATAAGATGGTTGTCAAGAACACGATTGAGGAGAAGATTCTGAAGCTTCAGGATAGCAAGCGTGATCTTGCAGACAGTATTATAAGCGGTGACAATGTCGGAATGAGCAGCATGAGCAGGGATGAGCTTATGGAGCTGCTGGGTGTGTGAAGCTGATATGTAATGCTGATATGGCATGATATAAAAAATACAGTAAAAAGCATCGATAAAAATTTATTTCTTAAAAGAGCAGCAGGTTGATTGCGACCGGCTGCTCTTTTACGTCCTGTGCAGTATATTTTCCATAAAAAAACTATTGCATTAATAGAAAATGTATGGTAGTATTTCAATACACAACAAGTAGTATTAAAAACTACATGATAAAATATATAAAACCGTAACTTGTAATAATCATATCGGATTATACCCGGTAAATGCTGAAGCGGGTAGTAACGCTTTAATATTAAGCAACGTCTGGTTGCAATACACTGAGTTTCGCAATTAACTATGAATATCAGGGGTAAGAAAGGAGAAGCTTATATGAATGGATTACTTGAAAACACTGAGGAGAGAGGACTTAAGGATCCCTGGAGTGCAATTACACATTTTATCGGCATGCTCATGGCGATGCTTGCTGCGGTGCCGCTTCTGATAAAGGCTGCCAAGGCACCGGATAGAATACATTTCGCAGCTCTTGGGATATTTGCTTTGAGTATGATACTGCTTTACGGAGCAAGCGCGACATATCATTCAATCAGGGGCTCGCAAAGAGTTCAGACTATTCTGAGAAAGATTGACCACATGATGATTTTTGTACTTATTGCAGGCTCCTACACACCGATATGCCTTGTGGTTCTGAATGGCACGGCCGGCTATGTGATGCTGGCGCTTGTATGGGGAATTGCAATTGCGGGAATAGCAATCAAGCTATGCTGGATTACATGTCCTAAGTGGTTTTCTTCAATATTGTATATCGCAATGGGATGGGTGTGCCTGCTTGCATTCTCTAAGATTTACAATGCACTTTCGGGACCGGCATTCTATTGGCTTTTATCAGGTGGGCTTATATATACAATAGGCGGAGTTATATATGCGCTGAAGGCACAGGGCTTTAATGCCCGACACAGCAGCTTCGGTTCACATGAGATATTCCACCTCTTTGTAATGGGCGGAAGCATATGTCATTTTGTTTTGATGTTCCGGTATATAACTGTGTTTCCTATTTAAAAAAGTGATTTTTGAATTGCATTTCACCTCGGTTGTGTTATATAATTATAAATGGCTCGGAATAAAACGAAATTAATATGTTTATGCAGATTATATGTCAATAAAAGTGTTCCTGAATAGGGAGCACTTTTATTGTGCTTATAGTAATAAATAAAAGGACAACAGTTAAAGAGGTGGATTATGGGTAAGGCAAAGGTAAGCAGTGGTAAGGATTTAACTACAGGACCAATAGGAAAGGGGATACTGGCATTTGCGATTCCGCTTTTTCTGGGGCAGCTGTTACAGCAGCTCTATAATGTGGCGGATGCGTGGGTTGTAGGAAATTTTGCGAACAACAATGCGTTTGCTGCGGTTAGTTCAACAGGAAGCATGACTTTTCTGATTATAGGGTTTTTTAACGGTGTTGCCACCGGCGGAGGAGTTGTAATATCGAAGTACTATGGAGCGAAAAATTATGAAGCGGTTGAAAAAGCGGTTCACACGAATTTTCTTTTCGGAATTATTGCTTCTATACTTGCAACTGTGGCCGGGCTTCTGATGGCACCGTGGCTTCTCACGGTGATGAAGACACCGGATGAGGTTATGCCGGAGGCAGTTACATATCTCAGAATATATTTTGCAGGTGTCTCCACGATAATCATGTACAATATCGGAATGGCAATCATGCGTGCACTCGGAGACAGCATACATCCGCTGTATTATCTTGTGCTGTCCTCGATAGTGAATGTTATTCTTGACCTGTTGTTTGTAGCTGTTCTGGACTTCGGAGTTGCAGGCGCAGGAGTTGCAACTGTTATAGCACAGGGAATCAGCGCAGTATTATGTATAATAAGAATGTGCAGGGTCGATGGAGTAGGAAAGCTTAAGCTCAGCCTGCTTAGGTATTACCCGGAGTACATGAAAGAAGTTATAGTTCAGGGACTTCCGAACGGTGTCCAGAACTCTGTTATAAGTATAGGAAATATGGTAGTACAGACTAACATCAATTCATTTGGTTCGTATGCGATGTCGGGTGTCGGAGCATACAGTAAGATAGAGGGGTTTGCCTTCCTTCCTATAACAAGCATGTCGATTTCACTTCCTACATTTATTGGACAGAACCTTGGAGCAAAGAAATATGATAGGGCAAAGAAAGGGGCGGCATTTGGAATAGTATCGGGAGTTGCGTTAGCAGAACTTATAGGAGTGATTGTATTTCTGTTTGCACCGCAGCTGTTAAGATTCTTTGTCGATGTGGATGAAGCGGTTATGATAGGGCGGGGACATGCGAGAAGAATCAGCCTGTTCTTCTGCCTGCTTGCGTTCTCACATTGTGCAGCCGGAGTGCTGAGAGGCTGCGGCAAGTCGATAGTGCCGATGATAACAATGTTAGCCTTCTGGTGCGGTGTACGTATTATCTATGTCACAACAACACTTCACTTCATACCGGATTTTTCTGTTATTTCATGGGCATATCCACTTACATGGTCGCTCAGTACGATTGTTTTTACGCTGTTCCTGTTAAAATCCGACTGGGTACATGCGTTTGAAAGGAAGAAAAAATGATTGCGGCAGAGGGAAAAGCGGAGGTTAATGCATTTGATTATTACAGGTTATGTCCGAAGGTATAGTGTAAAAAACTTTATACTTTGTTAATTGTAAAATCCGCACAAAAATGTTATAATGTAAGTACATTTTTTAGGCAGAATATACATGATTGGAGGAACCTATATGAAAAATTTTCCACACCTGTTTGAACCCATTCAGATAGGTAAAACGACTGTGAAGAACAGAATTTTTATGCCGCCGCTGTCCACTAATCTTGCGGATAAGGGCTATGTGACGGACGCACTTGTCGAGCATTACTCTAACAGGGCAAGGGGAGGTGTCGGGCTTATCGTGACAGAGGTTACGACGGTTGAGCCGACCTACACCTATCTTCCGGGAGATATGTCTATATACGATGACTCGTATATCCCCGGCTGGAAGAAGCTTGTGGACGCTGTGCATAAGTACGACACGAAGATACTCTCGCAGCTTTTCCACCCTGCGTATATGGCGTTTCCTGTTCCGGGGACACCACAGCTTATAGCTCCGTCGAATGTGGGACCTTATTATGCGAAGTCGGCACCGAGGGCTGTCACGGTTGAGGAGCTGCATGTGCTGGTAAGGCAGTTCGGCGAGGCGGCGCTCAGGTTTAAGAAAGCTGGCGGAGACGGAGTGGAAATCCAGTGTGCACATGCGCATGGTCTGCTGGGCGGATTTCTGACACCGCTTTATAATAAGAGAACGGATGAGTATGGTGGTGACATTAACGGAAGACTCAGGCTTACCCTGGAGGTTATAAGGGAGGTCAGAAAGCAGTGCGGGGATGATTTTATAATCGATGTCCGCATATCCGGAGATGAGTACAGTGAGGGCGGTCTCACACTGAATGACATGATATATGTGTCGAAGCAGCTTGAGAAGGAGGGCGTTGATTTCCTGCATGTATCAGGCGGTAATACTATAAAGAGAGGAAGCTCTATGCCGGCACCGGGAACATCACCTGCACCTCATGCACATGCGAGCGAGGAGATAAGAAAGCATGTACATATTCCTGTTGCCACGGTTGCCAGAATAAATGAACCGTGGGTTGCAGAGGAGCTTATCGCAGATGGGAAGGCGGATATCTGCATGATAGGCAGGGCTAATCTGTGCGACAGTGAATTTGCCAATAAGGCGCGCGAGGGAAGGACGGACGATATACGCCCATGTATCGGCTGCGGAAGATGCCTCACGGGAATAATGTTCGGCAAGCCTATAGCGTGTACGGTGAATCCGTCTGTCGAGACGAATGATATTGATGAGGCTGATGTAAAGAAGAAGGTTCTTGTCATCGGAGGAGGTCCTGCCGGAATGGAGGCAGCCTATGTAGCGAAGAAGCGTGGACACGAGGTTGTGCTCTGCGAGAAGGAGAACGAGCTTGGCGGACTGTTAAGACTTGCAGCTGTGCCTATCAGCAAGCAGGAGCTATGCAAGGTCATCAAGTTCATGGCACGGCGTCTGAATAATGAAGGAATTGATGTGAGAACGGGCTGTGAGGTGACACCTCAGATGCTTGAGGATGAGTTTAAGGACTACGAGATTATATGCTCGACAGGTGCGAAGCCTAAGGAGATAGAGGTCTTTAAGCAGTTTAAGCAGACGATGACGGCGGACGATATCCTCTCGGGAAGAAAGTTCCCGGGCAGGAAGATAGTCATTCTCGGCGGTGGTTCGGTTGGCTGTGAGACTGCAGACTACCTTGCACCGCTGGTTAATGACCTTTTCCCTGCCAACAGGGATGTGACCGTTATCGAGATGACAGGCTCGCTTATGACAGGAGATGGCGGAGCAGCCAAGAGCCGTCTTACGCAGCGTCTTATGAGCAAGGGCGTGAAGCTTCTGCTCAATGCCCAGGTTAAGAAGGTGGATGAGAGCACCATCACCTATGAGCAGGACGGCGAGGAGCACACGATAAAAGATGCCGATACGCTGGTGTTCGCTGTCGGCTACACACCGACTAAGGTGGAGTACGAGAACGCGCACTATATAGGAGACTGTGATAAGGTAGGAAATCTTAAGGACGCAATAAGCGGTGCTTATCAGCTTGCTAGGTCGTTGTAAGCAGTCATCCGGATATGTTTTCAGATGTCTGGTGTATATTATTATAGTAAAATTAAGTAATTCTGTTTATTAAAAATATATTTTTAAAGGAGAATTATGTATGGACAACAGATTATTAGAACCGATTAAGGTAGGAAAGCTCACATTTAAGAACAGAATCATGTTTCCGCCGCTCACAACGGGCTATGAGGAGAGGGATGGTTCCATCGGTGATAGAAGCTTAAGCTTTTACGAGAGGCTTGCAAAGGGCGGAACGGCATACGTTGTGATAGGGGACGTGGCTCCTGTGAGAACAGCCTCACCTACGCCGAAGCTCTATGATGACAGCCAGATACCTGTGTATAAGAAGCTTGCCGACACACTCCACGGGTATGACTGCAAGGTGGCATTACAGTTATTCCACCCTGAGTATGATGTGCCGGGTGTGGGCAGAATGATTATGCAGGCAGGAATGGCAAGACAGGCGGCAGCTAAGGCACAGGCTGATGGAAATACTGATGAGGCAGCTAAGCAGACACAGCTTGCGGAGCAGCTTACCAAGGATGCCTATGCGAAGCTTCATCATGACATGCAGCATTTTGTGAGCGAGGCAAGTGTTGAACAGCTCGGGCAGATTAAGGACAGCATTGCGGCGTGTGCTAAGAGAGCGGCGCAGGCGGGCATAGACGCGATAGAGGTACACGGAGACCGCCTTGTCGGTTCGCTCTGCTCTAAGGTGTTAAATCACAGAACAGATGAGTATGGCGGAAGCTTTGAGAACAGAGTGCGCTATGCACTTGAGGTTGTTAAGGCTATCAAGGAGGCTGCACCTGAGCTTATGATTGAGTACAAGCTTCCTATTATAACCGTGAACCCTGATGGTACCCTGCGCGGAAAGGGCGGCTTAGAGGCTGACGAGGGTGTTGAGTTTGCAAAGCTTCTTGAGAAAGCGGGAGTTGACATGATACAGGTGGCGCAGGCGAACCACACAGGAAACATGGGCGATACCATACCGCCTATGGGCGATGTGCCATACAACTGGACTCTTCCTGTTGCAAGCCGTGTAAAGAAGGTTGTCTCGATACCTGTTGCCACGGTAGGACGTGTGGTATCGGTTGCTGCAGGTGAGAAGATACTTGAGGATGGAGATGCAGATATAATTGCATACGGACGTTCACTTTTGACTGACCCTGACATTGCAAATAAGGCGGCGACGGGTGAGTGTATCCGTGAATGCCTCAACTGTAACAAGGGCTGTGTAGATGCCATTCAGGGACGCAGATATATATCCTGTGTGCTCAATGCAGAGAACGGAAATGAGGCGGCAGTTTCAATTAAGCCTTCCGAGAGTGTGGAGAAGGTTGCTGTGGTAGGTGCCGGAATAGCAGGTCTTGAGGCTGCCAGAGTTGCGGCAAAGCGAGGACACAGCGTAACGGTATTTGAAAGGAGCGGCAGAATCGGCGGACAGATTAACATTGCCGCAGTGCCTCCGAGAAAGAGCGAGATTTTAAGGTCGGTTGAGTACTATAAGAATATTCTGCCTTCGCTTAACGTAGATATTAAGCTTAATACAGAGGTATCAACGGCAGAGCTTAATGGTTTTGACAAGGTTATAATTGCTGTCGGAGCCCATAACATGGATTTACCTATGCCGGTTGATTCGGACAGAGTTGTATCATCCTGGGATGTGCTTAACGGGCTTGAGGTTTCGGGAACCTGTGCAGTTCTTGGCGGTGGTCTTGTAGGTACTGAGACTGCTGAGTATCTTGCACAGAAGGGGCTTGACGTAAGCATTGTCGAGATGATGGATAAGATTGCGTCAGGTGAGTCATCGACAGTTATGCCTCTGATAACGAAGGATTTTATGGCTCATAATGTGAAGCAGTATGTAAATACAAAAGTAAATTCCATAAAGGACAATACGATAAATGCCATAAATACACAGGATGGTTCAGAGGTGATAATCAAGGCAGATACGATAGTAAATGCTCTCGGTTCCAAGAAGAATGTTTTCGATGTATCAGGTATTACTGTTCCGTATGTGCTTGCGGGTGATTGCAGCGGTGAGAGGACGGCAGATATATCGGCAGCTATACGAAGCGGATATAATGCGGGAAACGGGATTTAATATTTTCTTAGGAAAATAATTTGAAATTTTAACTAAACAAATAAAAAATAATAAAAATACAAGCGGAAGGGCTGTCCGCTTGTATTTTTTTAAGTACATGGTTCTGCGTGCTACCACTTTAATATGTTAGCAACTTGCCATAATGAAAAAAGTATGTTACCATGTATTTTGTTTTGTACATTGACAAAACTATAACAAATGGAGACAAGGAGAAAAAAGGACATGAAGAAACGGTTGTTTAGCGGTTTCCTCGCTCTTATGATGGTATTTACATTGGTAAATCCAATGTCATTTACTGCAAGAGCAGATGATAATACCGTTGAAGAGACGCAGGTACAGTCTGACGAGAGTACCGTTGAAGAGACACAGGTACAGTCCGACGAGAGTACCGTTGAAGAGACACAGGTACAGTCCGACGAGAGTACTGTTGGAGAGACACAGGTACAGTCCGACGAGAGTACTGTTGAAGAGACACAGGTACAGTCTGGCGAGAGTACTGTTGAAGAGACACAGGTACAGTCGGATGACAGTACAGTTGATGGTATATTTAAGAATGTGCAGGCTGAGGAGGTCAGCGGAACCCCGCGTCTGGATGCTATTTCCGGAAATATTGGCAATTCAGCCGAAGACAGACCTGTAAGCTACCGCGATGATGAGATGGTTACAATCATCGTTGAGCTTGAGGAGGCTCCGCTTATGGATGCTTATGCCATGAATCCGTATACAGTTAGAGACGATGAGACTGCCGGAGAGGCAGTGGCAGAGTTCCTCGCAAGCGATGCGGCAATGCAGGCAGCAGACGAGCTTCGCAGTGAACAGCAGGCACTTTTTAATGAGATACAGGCAATGCAGCCGGCAGCTATGAGCACGGAGGAGGATGAGACTTTATCTCTTGTTACACTTACGGCACAGTGGACTGTTCTTGTAAACGGTATGGCTGTAAAAGCGCCTTATGGTATGCTTGCAGGAATCAGGGAGCTTGACGGAGTAAAACGTGCATATGTTGAGCATACATATGACGAGCCGAAGGAGCCTGTGACTGAGGCAGGCGCTATCGCAGGTTACAGCTATGACATGGTTCATCTTAGCGAGGCATGGGAGGCAGGCTATACAGGCAAGGGACTTCTCGTTGCAGTTCTTGACACAGGTGTTGATATCGAGAGTGCAGCATGGTTTGATGATGAGAAGAATGAGAATGTATTCGGAATACGTCGTGTGCACGAGGCATTCCGCGACAATTCATTTAAGTCAGACGTTAAGGACAGTGAACTCCGTTATACGAAGGAGTCACTCTTAGGTTTCCTTTCAGATAAGAAGCTTAACGCTAACAGCATGAGTGCTGCCAGCAATGAGGATATGTATAAGACGCGCAAGGTTCCGTTTGCATTTGACTATGCCGGAGAGGCAGATTCCTATACAGGTGAGATTATCGGTGGAGATGTCAATGTCCGCAACACAAGCAGCGACCATGGTACCCATGTATCAGGTACAATTGCAGGCTATGCAAAGAACGATGAAGGTCAGGTGCTGTTTTCAGGAGTTGCGCCTGATGCCCAGCTTATGATGATGAAGGTGTTTTCGGATGTTGGCGGTGGCGCTACGGACAGTTCAATATTAAAGGCACTTGAAGATACAATGGTTCTGGGTGCAGATATTGTCAATCTGTCACTTGGTTCAGATAATGGTTTTTCACAGGATGATACAGTGAACAATGAGGCATATGCGCGCATGGAGCAGGCAGGAATTATTCTTATGACTTCTGCCGGAAACAGCGAGACCTCACCTTCGATGGGTAACGAGCTCGGTGGACTCAACGAGAGCAAAAATCCTGATATTTCAGTGATTTCTGCCCCTGCCGTATATCCATCCAATCTTTCTGTTGCTTCCGTAAACAGCAGTGTTGATTTACTCAGCATATTAAAGTGGGGCGATATGGAGATTGGTTATTCAGACCCTACTTCAATAGCCATGAAGAGTAAGTTCGCAGGCAAGGGCGAATTCGTTGTGTATGACGCCGGCTATGGTACATATGATGACTACCAGAAGGCAGGCTTTGATACAGGTTACAATGGAGGCAAGACAGGTATTGCGCTTGTAAAGCGTGGCGGAACAGATTACAGTGGTAATCCGCTCTCATTTGTGACAAAGATTAATAACGCAAGCAGCTTTTCAGGTGTAAATTACCGCGGAGAGTCATACGGTGTTCTCGCTGTAATCATCTATGACAGCGATTCAGAGACAAATACACTTATAAACATGAGCACGGACGGAACTTCACTCACCTCTGCATTTATCGGTGGTAAGGATGGAGCCGCTATGGTTGAGGCTCTCAAGAACGGTGAAGAGGTCAAGATTTCCGTAGAGCAGAATGACAAGGTTGTAAGCTGGAGCGATGCAGGAAACATGAGTTCCTTCACTTCATGGGGAGCAGGTGCTTCACTTGAACTCAAGCCTGAGATAACGGCACCTGGCGGAAATATCTGGTCAACTATCGTGGATCAGACCTACCAGGGCGGTGCAGGTGTATATAACGACTACACGGGTTCTTACGGAATGATGAGTGGTACATCGATGGCAGCACCTCATATGTCAGGTCTTGCAGCCATTGTGTGTCAGTATGTCGATGCCAATATGGTTTCATTAGAATCAAAGCATGACAATGCGGCAATAGCAAGCAAGCTCCTCGTGAGCACGGCTGTCCCTACGGTTGAGGACGGAGTATATGTCTCTCCGCGTCGTCAGGGTGCAGGTATTGTAAATGTTGCGGCGGCAATCACTTCTCCTGCATATATCGATGTCGAGGACAAGCTTGTAGGTAAGCTTGAGCTTGGCGACGATGTTGACTGGACCGGAAGCTATGATTTGAAATTCAATGTAGTGAATGTATCGGACAAGACACAGACTTACAGCATAAGTGCTTCGATTTTACGCCCTGACACGGCAGAGCAGGACGGCATGACCATGGTACTTGAGCAGGATGTGCTTGTAAAGAAGGTTGACCTTGGTGAAGTTACGGTTCCTGCAAAATCAACAGTTGAGGTATCTAAGAACGTCAGCCTTACGGCTGAGGAGATAGCGGCAATAAGAGCGCTCTTCCCTAACGGTACATTTGTAGAGGGCTTCATCTCCCTCACATCAGCAGATGAGGCGGTTCCGCAGCTCGGACTTCCTATGCTTGCATTTATAGGTGACTGGACGGCAGCTCCTATTTTTGATGAGGCCAACTGGTTTGATGAACCTGAGGATGGAAACGATGTAAACAACAATCATTATGCACTTGGTGTAAATGTAATGGGCAGCACTGTTCAGAACAACGGTGAGGTTGTCAACTTTATCAATGTTGGTCAGAACCCGTTCGGAAACAGCATCACGGAGACAAGCACACAGACTGTATTCCATCAGGGTAACTTCACTATATCACCGGATGGCAATGGCTATCTTGACAGCTTTGATGATTTGGAACTCTATCAGCTTCGAGATGCTAAGCTCATCGTGAGCGAGGTACATGATAAGGAGACGGGTGAGCTTTATTATCGTGATTTCCTTTCGTACATGCCAAGAAGTGTTTACAACAGCGGTTATGGTGTTGTAATTCCATACACAATATACTATTTTACAAACGGCTGGAAGGGTACAGACTTTGATGGAAATGTACTTCCAAACGGAACACAGTGTGTATACTCAATAGTTGCATACGGCGACGGCGATTACGGCGACAAGGTATACGATGATGAGGCAGGACGCGATGTTACTGATTTTGAGTCCTTCAAGGATGGCAAGGAGCCTACCTTCAACGGACATGCTATGGACAAGACAGGTGATACGCTTACATTTGATGTATTGGTTGATACAGAGGCGCCTAAACTTGTAAATAACTGTGTAACCTTCTATGAGCAGGATGGACGCACTTACATGACAGGTACGGTTGAGGACGGAAATGGTTCTATAGCCTCGATAGAGGTTGACCCGCAGATAAGCCGTACATATACAGCCTCAAACGGTAAGGAAGTTACAGAGTACAGCATTGATATGAACAATCCTTTCCTTGAGGAGACAATCTATGATGAGGATACTCATACATTTACCTTTACGGCAGATGTTACAGAGTACAAGGGTTACTACAACTGGACAGGAAATGTATTCCTCTCATGTGGTGATTACGGTGCTAATGACCGCACCTATGCTATCCGTGTAAACGCTGAGTCAGGACTTGTGCTTTCACAGAAGTCAGCACTTTTATATCCGGGTCAGGAATTTGACCTCAGCGTAAACAACAACACAGGTTCAAACGATGCAATAACAAGAACTTCAAGCAATCCTGAGGTTGCTAAGGTTGATGAGTTTGGACATGTTACCGCTGTTTCGGCAGGTCAGGCAGTTATAACTGTTTCGAACGGAACTTCCAGTGCGGTATGTATAGTTGCCGTAAAAGAAAGACCTACACAGGTAGAGGATTTCAAACTTTCAATCGACAGCTTCTCAGGACTTAAGCCAAATGGTTCGATCACTGTCAAGGTAGAGGATATGATACCGGCGGATGTTGAGATTAATCAGATCGAATGGAAGGTATACGAGGATGATGAAGACTGGGCAGGTCTTGTAAATGTATATAAGGACAGCTCGGATGCATTCACCGGACGTATAGAACTTACCGCATCAGGCTCCTCGGATTTAATCCCTGCCGGAAGCGGATACCTTGAGGTTATAATTAACGGAGTTACCCGTAAGATGACATTTGATTGGGAAAATTTATATACTTCTTCAACACAGGATGATTTAAGTTCCGATGCATATTACAATGAGCAGACGGTATATGTAGAGACAGGTGAGACTGCAACACTTATTGCAAAGTATATGCAGAATCATTCGTTTATTCCGATTAAGCTCTGCACGGCTGAGGGATATGTAGACGGAAGCAATGATAATCCACTGACAGATGCAGCAGGTCTTGTTCTTGACGGACCGGACTTCTCCGCAACGGATGTTGATTGGAGCGGTAAGCTCGTGAACAAGGAGAATTATACTCTTCCTGAGTCAATCAGAGTATTCTTTAGATATGATTATGGGTATGAGTATGAATTGACACAGAATGCCCAGTACAGCGGCTACACCTATGATAATACAACAGGTGTAATTACCTTCCGTGCTCCTTCAGGAAGCGGTACAACGGTTGTAATCCGTGCAGACGGTGTTGCAAGCGAGGGTGCTGCGGCAGGTGAGCTGTCAGGCGAGGTTTACACAAGACCTGATGGCACATACGGACCGTTTGACTGGAATTTAACAGGCGGTCAGGGAAAGCTTGAGACAGCAGAGAATGTGAATGTCAACTATTCAGTGAAGAATGTGGCATATTTTACACCGGATGCACCTGGCGTAAGCTATATCACAGCCACTAGCAAGGATGGTAAGTACCATGTTAACTTTGCAGTTGTAAGCACGGCTGTCAAGGCGGATGCGATAACACTCAATACCAACAGCTCAGAGCTGAATATTGGAGATGAACTTGCACTTACAGCAGCTCTTTCACCTGAACCTTCAACGTCAGATGATGCAGCGTTGGTATGGGTATCATACAACCCGGAGGTTGCAAGCGTTGATGCAAACGGCGTGGTAACAGCTCATTCTGCAGGCTATGCGTTTATTTCAGTATATACGGCAGTGAACAATGGTGTATCAAGTTACTGCATGGTGAAGGTACTTCCGGGTGCAGAGCATACACACTTCTTCGGAACAGAGTGGAAGCATGACGAGAACAGCCATTGGCATGAATGTGTTGCCGAGGGCTGCGATGGCACAATTGCTGACAAGGCAGAGCATACAGCAGGTGACTGGATTGTTGACAAGGAGGCCACAACAGAGGCTGCCGGACTCAGGCATAAGGAGTGTACCGTATGCCACTATGCAATGGAGACACAGGTTATCGATAAGATTGAAAAGCCGACGGAGGAGCCGACAGAAAAGCCAACAGAGACACCATCTGAGGAGCCGACAGAAAAGCCGACAGAGACACCATCTGAGAAGCCGACAGAAAAGCCGTCAGAAGCTCCGACAGTGGAACCTACTGCTCCTTCAAGGCCTGCAGCAGGTAACATAATTAAGACGGATTCCGTTTCAACAGATAATGCGTCAAAGTACGATTTTGGTATAGCCAACGGCACATCGGATCTGATGGAGAAGGTACTCTCTGACGCACAGAAGGCACGAGTTGCCAACGGTGAGTCTGCTGAGATTTTCCTTGATGTGAAGAATATAACGGATTCAGTAAGTGAAAATGACAAGCAGTTGGTTGAATCAGTTCTTGACAAATATAAGGTTGGCGCTTATTTCGATATATCGCTGATGATGAAGGTTGGTCATGATAAAGCTTCTAAGGTTACGGAAACTTCGGGCAGCATAAGTCTGAGAATAAGAGTACCTGAGGAGCTGACAGGAAAAGCGCTCAAGGTTGTGAGAATTCATGATGGAGCAGCAACTGTTATTGACGGAACTTACGATGAGAACACTGGTTACTTCACATTTGATACAGATGCGTTCTCAACCTACGCTCTCATATATGCTGAGACAGGAATGATTATCGCGCCTAACACGGGAAGAGAGAACAATGTTTTCGCTCCTATTGCTATGGTTGGAATGATCATTGTGGCAGGCGCTGCTTTTGCGGCTGTTAAAAGACGCAGAGAGGAAAGCGCACAGAATTAATCGACACAGCTCTGGTACAGAATAAGCGGCAGAGTTAAATATACCCCCACGGTACATCTGTGGGGGTATTGCTTTGCAATATTTAAAAAGGCTGATACACCGCATATGCGGTATATCAGCCTTTTTAAGTTCCTAATGGTATATAAAATCACAATGATTGCATGTGCAGTCGTGATAGATTACTTTCCGAAGTATCTGTCAAGCATACCCTTGAGTGCACGTCCGTGTCTAGCCTCATCCTTAGCCATCTCATGAACTGTATCATGGATAGCATCGAGGTTGTTCTTCTTGGCACATTTTGCAAGGTCGAACTTGCCGCTTGTTGCACCGAACTCGCAGTCAACTCTCCATGCAAGGTTAGCCTTGGTGGAAGCCTTCATGTTCGGCTCTAAATCCTCACCTAACATCTCAGCGAACTTCGCAGCATGCTCGGCCTCCTCGTAAGCTGCCTTCTCCCAGTAGAGACCAATCTCAGGATAGCCCTCGCGGTGTGCGATACGAGCCATGCACAGGTACATGCCTACCTCTGAGCACTCTCCCTCGAAGTTAGCCTTGAGCTGTTCAAAGATATACTTCTTGTCCTCTTCGGAGATGTCGGGGTTGTTCTTCACGGTCTTGCCGTAAACGCCGAACTCGTGCTCGGCAGCGAGCTTGAGCTCACCCTTGACCTCTTCGAACATGTTGCTCTTGGCGTGGCACACGGGGCACTCCGCAGGAGCCTCGGGGCCTTCATAGATATAACCGCAAACCTTGCAAAGCCACTTTTTCATAATTGCTACCTCCATAAAGTTTATCTTGAAATGTGAATTGTTTTGCTTGCCTTTCACTGGCGTTAGTCTACCACATTTTACCGGCTTTATAGAAGTTGCAAATGCAACATTTTGATGAATTTTTTATGAATTGCGCTCCATGGCCTTCAGGATGCGAGGCGCGAGGATCACACTCACGACGATCTTGAGGCAGTCGCCGGGAAGATAGGGCAGCATGTAGGCCGTGGCGAGCGTCATCCCGCTCACGTTGCCGCCCTTGTAGACGTTGACGATCAGCGCGATATAGGGAAGACCCACGAGGTACAGCACCGCAAGGCCTGCAAAGCACGCGAGCAAAAGACGCGGCACAGAGCGGTCCTTTTCCGCGATCTTGCCGATGACCCACGCCGTGGGGATCAGGCCCAGCAGGAAGCCGAACGTGGGGTTGAAGATATAGCCAAAGCCGCCGCCCGCCGCGAAGATGGGCACGCCGACAAGGCCGAGCGCCACGTAGAGAAGCTGCGACAGCGCGCCGAGCTTTGCGCCCAGAAGCAGGCCGGCCATCGCCGTGAAGAAGAACTGCAGCGTGATCGTCGCCTGGAAAAGCTGGAAGTGCAGGAACGCGCCGATAGCCGTCAGCGCGGCGAACAGCGCGCAGTAGATCAGGTCTCTTGTTTTGATGTTTTTCATGGTGATTCTCCCTTTTCTCAAAAAAACTGGGCTCATCATAACATGACGCCCGCCTATTGTCAACCTATAGATTTCATAAAGGTTTACAAGTTTGCAATTTTTCTTGCACAAGATCAAAATCGCAGCGCCTACGGCGCTGCACGAATGAAGGGGGGCCATTCTCTTTCCGCGGAAAGAGAATGGCCCCCCTTACACCCCCCAAGAGAAAGGGATTAGATTGGCAGTCTCGGACTTGAATGACTCCTATGCCTCCGGAATGGGAATGCCTGCGCGCGGCGGAGCCGCGTTTAGCGTTGCTATACGACTTGCCTCTGCTTCTATCATCCGCTGCCGCTCTGCTCATCTTGTAGGAGTACAGCCTAATTCCCGTCTACCGCCAGTCCCTACAATGCGGCGAGCGCAGCAATGCCGCTATTTCGCACGCAGTCTGCCGCCGAGCAAACGTCACTCGCGCCTCACGATAGTAAGGCGCGGTTGCAATCGGTGACGACTCGCAGAAGATTCATGGCGAAGCCATGTACACCGCACTTACATTGCGCAGCGCGTGCAGATTTTCAAGATCGAGACTGCCAATGTGCGGGGTCGAGGGGGAAGGCCCCTCGTCCTTTCTCTCGGGGGTTTAAGGGGGATACTCTCTTTCGAGAAAGAGAGTATCCCCCTT